>Ga0307511_10001713_pt1 | contig 23070 bp, 12 predicted proteins | sample 13_EM_MG_FD_200266 | JGI IMG/M metagenome (GOLD analysis project Ga0307511, IMG submission 200266) | Populus trichocarpa ectomycorrhiza microbial communities from riparian zone in the Pacific Northwest, United States - 13_EM | ecosystem: Host-associated > Plants > Roots > Unclassified | place... | reverse complement strand
TGGTGGGCTGGGCAGCGTTGAGGAGGGCTGGGCAGCGTTGAGGAGGGCTGGGCAGCGTTGAGGAGGGCTGGGCAGGGCTGGGCAGCGGTATTGAACAACCCCCGTCTCGCAGCGAAGCTGCAGTATTACCCCATTGACCTTCATATCGCCACGGCATTGGACCCCAGCCCTCCATTTGCATTTCGCAGCAAAGCTGTGGCATCATACCCTCAACCCCCATATCATGCCACGGAAGTGGGTTGGACCCCCAGCCCTCCATTTGCATTTCGCAGCAAAGCTGTGGTATCATACTCTCAACCCCCATATCATGCCATGGAAGTGGGTGGCCTCTATTTGGCAGCGAAGAAGTGGTATTCAGTGGTATCATATCTCGACCCCATATGGCCATGCAATTGGACCCCCAGCTCTCCATTTGGCAGCGAAGTGGTATCACATCAGTGCCCATAACCTAGACAAACATTTTACAACACATTCACCTCCTGACGGCCCAGCAACTTACTTGACATCAGACGTCAGCTTTAAGATCATACACATTGTTGAGGCCAAGAACGGATTGCCTGAGGCTGGGTGGCAGGGCGCCATTAGAGGGAGTTGAGGGATGACGTGCATAACTCATGGAGAGTCAGGGTAGCACATGGAGGAGTTATCGAGAAGCAGCTTGAGCGTGGGTTCTGGTTTGGGAGAGTTAAAAATAACCCGCGAAGGGGTGCCAGGGGTGTGCCACGGAGGTGGGGACTGAGGGGTACCGCACATTGAGACCTACTCTGGCTTACCTAGACCAAAATGACCCAAGTAGGTGAGTCCAAGATCAGGGTTGAGGAGTTAGATGATACGATGTTACAATGAGATCAAGAATTGGTCTACACTACAAGCTCATTCTCGGCGTCCTCGGTATTCTACAATCCTCGGCGCATCAACTACAATACAAACATACTGCATTCATAGATGTATGTCATACATTCATACATACATATACATATGTATCTACAATAATTATGTATGTATGTATGTATGTATGTACAGCTAGGTGGCCAAAAAAAATGAACGCTGCATAAAAGGCCTGTGCATGCAGCGCGCTTGATTCAGATTCAATGCACCAAATGGCGCCTATCACGTCTTAGGTGAATGTCTTACCATGTGGTCACAACATTGCGGGGGTATGATCTATTACTTATGATCCCCTGGACGTCCATTATGAATATCTATATCCTCTACCACTTTGTTTGTGTTAACTCACGCTGATATGGCCCAACCTTCCCCGGAACCCTCTACAGATGCCTCTGCTACAGTTGTTTCTCCCCTAGATACCCCTCCTCCGCAAGCACCAAGCAAGCAAAAACAGCTCTCTGACTTTGAGAAAGGAAAGATTATTTTTGCCTATGAACAAGGATGGAGTTACCAACGAATTGCAGACTACATGGGTCGGTCAAAAGGCGCTTCATCAAGCGCTATATCGAGTGTGGGGACCCACGAGAATGAGAAGCGCCCAAACAAAATTTCGGAAGATGCTGAAAAAGCAATTCTTGACATGATTGAAGGGGATTGTTCTATTGCTCTATTGCAAATATGACTCTGATGCAAATTCCAGAGTTGAATAATATCCATCCACGAACCCTAGACCGCATGCTCCGAGGAAAGGGCAATTCGGAAGTGGATAGCAAGAAAGCGACCAAAGCTCCTAGGACATTCCAGAGTCACTATTGAAGAGTCTCTACAGGTCAATGCCTCGCCGTGTAGCGGCTGTCATTAAGGCAGAGGGCTGGTATACCAAGTACTAGATCTATAGACCCGTGGAGTTCAGTTTTCCTTGTACCAAATGTATATAGTTTTCATCCCGTCCATACTGCATATCTGTGCGCGGCTAACCCTAAATATGCGCGCTAAATGTAAGACATGCACGCAGCTTGCATAAGACCGTTTAGTTCTTTTTGCCACCTAGCTGTATGTACAGTATGTACAGCCTGGTCCAGAAAGTCGGGACGCATAAAACTAGGCTAGGCTGCATGCAACAATTGTGCATATGGACAATATAAACCAGACCAAACGGCCACTGAGCCTTGTTTGGTAGCCTCCGTCACCCTGTATATGCAAAATAGCCCTGCATGCAGCCCCGCCTAGTTTTATGCATCCCGGACTCTTTCTGGACCAGACTGTATAATGTTTATTCTGGATATTCTGGAGTAGAGACCTATGACATATGCCTGACTATGCTGCTATACCCGCTGGGTTTTGGTAGATATATATGGAGATCACCGGTATAACCGCCAATACTGGGAGAAATATTAGCTATGCCTGACCAGATGGTTCCTCATCGGATGGGTAATTACCTATACCTAATAAACTCGCTGCCATATTGCTACCTCCATCACTGGATATTTACTTACTAATGCCTACTGAATTTCTGCTACATTCAGAGTCCTGGGATATCCTGGCAAAATCAGTTCTCTCCTATAGGTAAAGTCCACTGAGTTTTTACCTATACCTAGCAAATTTGTTGTCAGATTCAATGAGCCTTGCAAAAATATTAGCTTTGCCTGCTGAAATTGCTTTCACTCACTGGGTATTTACTTATCTATGGTGATTTTGCTGTTACATCCGCTGAGCGCTATAAAGTTAGCTATACTAGCGAAGCCGCTGCTTCATCCTTGGAGACCTCATACCTACCTACTGTGATTGACAAAAATGCTGCTGAGTTGTGGGAGAGATCTGGTGAAACTGGTTTTCGTGAAATTGCTGGGCTTGCAGAGGAAGCCGCTGGCCGGAATACTAACATCTCTGTCAAACATGCCAAGGCTGCACCCCTGAACCTTAGCATCCTGAATCAACTCGCGTACGTTAAACTCCATTATGCGTAGTATGATGCTCTTGAAACTATCCTGCAAACCCCCGTTACTACATATGCAATAATCCCATGTTGAGCTTGCAGTTCATTCCTGCTTTGTCTAGTTGCGTGTCGGAATATCTGTCTCAGTAGCTTCAGTATATTGTAGAAGATATTGTAGATAGCTGTGGAATTTACAGAAGATAATGTATACCAAGAAGTGCAATAGGCTCCGGATGATTCTGGATGCTATGATAACTATGCTCCCCCGTGTGAGATGAGAAGAATCGGGAAGGGAGTTGAAATAAGATTGTAGGATTGAAATATAGCAGTAAATCTACTGAAAAAATATCCAGACAGCCTTCTGTAGGTAGATTTGGTCACTTTTATGTTCTATAATATACTACCTACATACTGTACCTATATTAGATGTTACTACACATTTTGCTGAATCTTCTATTGAGTCAACAAATGATATTATCTTGCAAAGGAACATATAAGAGTTGTGTTAGCTGGCATCTGGGGGTCGTGGTGGAATTGCATTATATAGGTGGATTATATCCTCCCTTGAGCGGTAGAGTTTTCCTAGGACTTCATCACATATTACCCTCAACTCAAGCACACACAGGCGCACAGACCCCTAATTTTATTTAATCCTAGTAACTAAAACCCGGGGAAAAGGCTATTAATTGCTCGCACGTGATTAAATATGTAGGTAATGCACACAAAGCCGTGGTCTAGTACAATCACAATCTCTAACTATAGATATATATAGACACGGCACGTCAACCAATTTCCATCTCCCTGTTGCACCCAACCAATCCTCATTCACTATATGCGTCGTACAAGTATGGATGTACTCTATATTCAAAACCACGGGCCGTGGTTGCAGTATTCAAAACCGGGGCATCTCATGCAGTAAGCAAGTACGACCCGGTTTTAGAGTATAGTAGGTAGAGAATCTCCTTACATACAAGATGGAAGTAAGAAGAAGTGGTTACTCTACATATGCATACCCGGATGCACCCCTGTTGCGGCGCCGGGTAACGGCCAAATTTAGGAATTCAGCGAAGGGGATGATTGGTGGGAAATCAAGGTAGGTATAGAAATTTAGCATGTGAGATTATGGCGCGGTGTGGTGTGTATGTGGGCAATGAATACAACATTGAGTGCCAGAACCAAGTCTTGATAACCTCAATATAGGTACTGTATATATTGAAATTGAAAGTCCCCACGGTAATATAAGCTGTCAATAATAAAGCTGCAGCTCATGTATAATACTGTATGTATACCTCATCAGCTCAATATTAAATATAAACAAGCATCGCTTCGTGCACAAAAATATATATATATATAGCACAATACATGTTGTGAATAATAGATCTAGAATAGAGTACTCTACAGTAAATGCTCTGTCCAAACTTACAACTCATCCAACCCCCATCCCATCTCGGGGATGTGTATCGTTGGCAACACTTTACCTAGGTAGGTGTGTATGCACATGTACGCAAACGGAGTGTGCATATGCGATCGATCGGGATCGGAAGATCAACTCCATCGGTGGCGTTACAAATTCGCATAAGAGTAATAGGGCGTTTTATGTATGTATGTGCATGTATGCATCAGTTTGGTGTTAAGATGGGGATATGTATATATACCGCATTATGGTGCCCTTACTTTGCATGATGGCGGAGGATTTCCCGTATTGTACCACGGCGTCCCGAACCCCCATCCCGATGACACGTACCGCTGTTCGGGACCCAAATTAGGTATAGAGCCAGGTTGTAGAGTGCTCAAACAATGAGGTACCAGGAATCCCTGGCAAAGTAGCAATTTATATCGGGGAAAGGATACTCCAGCCGAAATCGAATGAGCCTATTAAGCTTCCAGAAGCTATCGTAAATCTGGTAACAGTAGGGTAGAGTACATACTCTAGAAACTGTGTTTAAGTAGTAGACCCGGCTCCTTATCCTGGATATATAGGTATCCGCGGCCGTTATTGTTGTTGCATGGTACCTGCCGTCGGCTCCACTTCCTTAGTTGCTAAACCTAGTACGGTATGAATCCATTCCTGGGTGAAAATATCAATGATCCCATCAGATCTAAAATCTAGATCCTTCATCTGTCAATGGACCGCTTAGGGAGGGACACACCTACATACGAAGGAAGAAGACCTCGATGCACCGGTAGGTACCGGTGGTTTCAGTTGCACTTGGATCAGCTCCCGTGGGATGCTGCCTCGCTTTATCCTAACCTGGAAGAGAAGAGTGTAAAGTGATGTAGGTGTAGGGTTAGGTTTTTATCTCTCGTAGCCTCAAATTAGCTAATTTGGCAATTATACCGATGTTCTTGTGGGAGAATGGCTGTCGTGGTCGTGTGCTTTGAGTTTTCTGCCTCTCCTCGAGAAGTATGTGAGCAAGGTGTATTGTTCCCTACAATACCTCTCCCAAGATCCTTCAAGGTTCGAGCTGCTTACAGCAGTTTAGATCTGAGCGTCCCCAGAGAGCTGTGGTCCCACACGTGGCACCCCACACTCTCCGCCCCCACAGTCTCATAGCCAGAGGCAGACAGAGGCAGATCAGACATCTCCATCGCTCACCTCCCCCATCTTCCCTATCACCCCCATCTCCCCCATCTCCCCGTCGCGATGCGAATGCGTACCTGACTTAGCTTACCCCAACCTCGCGCCAGCATCCAAGAGATACCCACGCGTAGGTACGACCTTTTCCCCGTTTTGCCCTCGCGTCCCGGGAGCTCCTCGCCATCACGGAAGCCATGTCAGGTACCATCAACACATCAACAGGCGAGATGTACATGCACCCGGCATCGCATGCGCTGGGCAAGGAGGTATTGTTCCGATCCCACGCCTTTCTGCTCGATCTCGGGATCCTCGCATACCTTGCCATGCATTCCCCGGGGTTACACTGTGGGGGGGTGAAACCGCATCTCGCTTGCCGAACGCATCCCGTGCCGATTGATCTGTTCTAGAACGGTCAGTGTATTGAGGGGCTATGCCTCTTGGGTATGAATATGGATTTGGGTACCGGGTATTGGGTAATTATGGGGTGAACAGTCAGCTTCCAAAAGCAAAATTCCGATGAGCAGGAGGAGGAGGATGGGGAAACGTGGAGGAGCTCAAGAAGGCTAACCTAAAATGAGGCTGCTTCACTTTCCCAGCCCGGACCCGAGGATAACCAGCCTGGAGTGAAATGTGATCTACCTCCAACGACCCATGACCCGGCAAGCATAGCCAAAAAGAAATTATATCCGTACCGTTAAAGTTGTTTTTACTACGCACAGAGCCGTTAAGCTTGTGATATCCGGATGCTGCCGAGTATGAGTATGTAGTGTTGTGGATATTTCCGAAGTTACAACCGAGCATTGGCGAGGCAAACCCGTTGCATGCATATGCCATTTTGGTCTGATAATTTCCATCTGGCCTGGTGAACCTAGGGGCTGGTTCTCACATGTGAAAATTGGAAGAAGCAGGAGTTGGAGATATCCTTTTGGAGGTGAGCTGGAGGGAGCTCGCGGGGGAGAGAAAGACTGGGAGATGCTCGAGTGTTGTGATCCTAGCTAGCATGGTATCCTAAGTGGAACCTGCGTGGAGGCCGTCCTCAATGGTAGATTTTCATACACCGGACATCTTAGTATCAGCGCTGCTTAATACGCTGGTATATTGACACGTCCCAATGGCTGTTCAAGCACACGTGACGTCCCAAAAGGCATCCAAGCTTTCCAGCTCCCCGTACAGTATTTAAAATTGCTCTAATTTACTTGCCGGTGATTCGTAGAATACGTAAAGTGGGGTATACGACTGAAGTAATCTACCCACTTCCTCACCCCACAGACGCAGAGGAATAATTATTTAATTTGAAGTACATTGCATGCACATGCGGCATCGTTCATGCCCTGAACATCACTCTAGGATGGGATGCCACGGCGCATGCAATTGTGTCTTCCAAATGGGATACATGCGATGCGGGGAAGCGAAATAGATCAGGAATGCAAAAGTGCAATATAGTTGCCCCTCGTAACTAGTGCAGCAGACCCTGAACTATTTTGGTGTTGATAAATATCAATAGTGGTGTGGAAGTGCAAATTCGAATTTAGTTCCCGCCAGTTCATATTGCGATGTTAACGTCGGCTGTCGTTGTCGTCTGCTGAGCTCCTCCGTGTTCTTTTTCCCATTATGCCTGCCCTACGACACATGGTCAATATTCTTTTTTTTCTTTTCAAAATCCGCAACGTTTCAAAAAATGCTTTACCTGCAAAAATTATGTCAAGTGATGACTGTCTTCGCTATGTGGCTTGCTGTGTGCCCACTGTGCATGTAAAGTTACTATGTTCCTGGTACATCTCCCAAAAGGTACCTCTTTCGTTGTTGGGCTGTCGATCGCCGAGCAGATAAAATACCAGCACCGGTAACATGAAGATCATTACCATGCACAATTGACCATGAGGACAGCCACAGAATTCATCCTTCACAACATCTCCCAGGGGTTTGTGGGGCACAATCATACATCCCGAATCCGTGGGGTACAGTATGCATGCGTGTGGTAAAGAGGGGGCCGAACTTTTGGCTCCTGAAACCACGAAAGAGAAGTGTTATAATTGAGGGAATGTGTGGGGGGTTCCATTTGCTGTGGGGTACGTTATGATGTCTCACATCATGTACTATGTATATGTAAGTATCTGCAGAGTGCAGAATGTAAGAGGCAAGCCACTACTAGTCTCATGCCAGTCATGACCTCCCGAGTGGACCACCGTCACGACAAATTTTAAGACGTACCGAGACGCGAATGAGCTTGACCTGCCATAATATCAGAGTAAGACGCTGTCTGCTCCATTCAGTAGCTACATCTAGGAGTAGGAACGACAGCATCAGTATTATGACTCAAAAAGAATTCTATACTATGTAGGGGGCTCAGGAGCGAAGTCGTGATGACACCAACTCCAATCAACATGATAATCACACCCCGTGCCTAGAAAAAAGTAGAAAAAACAAACACAGGAGGAGAGAGTAAAAAAGAAAAAAAAATACCATCAGCAGTCAAGGCGTTTATCAGTCTACATCCCAAACAATCGGTAGCGAGCGTCGTCATAGCCGTCTTCGAGCTACTCTTTTCGTTTCTGCGTCCCCCCACATCCTTGAAACATTTATTAGTGAAACAATTCACACGCATACATCCCATGTTACATATTTCTTGAGGATCTTGATCAGTCACTCGATGATGCATCAACACGAGAAGCCCTCTCCATACCTTCCCCGCTCCCGTGTTCGTCGTTGTTACACCATGACGAATCGTGAAGCCGAACTGAGACTCCAGGGTTAATAAGCGTATAGAACCTGAGTGAGGTTAGAAAATGAGTTTGCTGTTGCTTATTTAATGCTGGTAAGATAAGTATCTAGGCTAATATATCTAGAATTGACATGTGTTGATCCATCGCCTGAGTGCTTATCTCAGGAGAAGAGTGAAGATTGAGAATCATCAATATGTATGAATGAACTGCCCGCTAGAACGAGCAGAGCCAACATCTCACGCCGCTATACATACGTATGCGCTCTCTTTGGTAGTCTCAATGAGCGAGTTTGAAGCTTCCCCACACTTCCATTGATTAGGATCCTGGTTTCTGGTAAAAGAACTCAATTGAAGCGGAAATTTATCAATTTCAAATAGTATAACTGCAGCTCTATAGAGTAGGCAGTAAAACTGCCGGATAGCGTCAGACATTCTCGCCGGCTTTTGCTTCTCCTCAACAATTCGAGGTGATATGGAAGGTGACCAATCATCAGATACCCACAGGGTCCCGAATTGGAAAATGGCCTAGGACCCTGCAGCTGGAGTGGTACCATTGTCTCCGTAGTCTAATAAATTTCCACGCGTGATTGAGTACCGGCTACTTCTTCTCTTCGATCAGTTGAGCCTATGCATAAGAAACCCCATTGGATGCCTGAGGATCTACAGGGATAATGGGGCTCTCTCGTGATATTCGAAGTCATTGCATATTGGAGAAAATATACTCTTCTCCGTTCTTCGTTTTGTTCAGCTAGTGTGAGGGTGCAGGGATGGACACGAGAAGCAGGGAGTTGGGGAAGAATGGCGGGGGGGTATAGTAATTTATGATGTGATGGCTCTCATCCTTCCCCACGAACTACCGGCCCATATTTGTGATCATAGCCCGTCTTGCGCCTAAGCGCTTCACATTCGATGCATGTTTTATGATTCGCCAGAGCTTGATCGCTTGTCTGTACTATTGGAGCCGGCACGCTTGCTGACCGTCATGAGGATGAAGGGCGCATTAAAGCACTGCACAAGCAGGAACGGGTACGTACTTGTAGACGTAAATGCACGGACTATAAGTATCCAATTAAACGGTAATTTCGGCTGAAGCAGTAAGAATGGGGATGTTGACGGGTTTACATATTTCCAGACCAAAGTTCCATACATCAAACTAAAAACCAGAACATGAATCTGGATGAGGGGTAAAACGGGCTAACGCCTTAGCCCAGTCAAAGAATTGGGCTCCATTTTAGAACTAGCATTCGCTACTATAACTGTTTCTTGGGTAATATTAGCTTCATTTTCATGCACATGCAGGATAATATGAATATTCTGTCTCCATCCATAATTGTTTATTCCATGCATCGGCGATTGGGCGGCAACATTCAATGATGCGATCCCCTATCTGAACTGAGATTTGTATACCCCACTCTTGATAAAGATGAGATGATATAAGGTGACAAAACTCGAGCATAAGCAAAGCCACATGCAGTCAATTGAGAAGACTACATACTGTACTTACTTACAGTCTCTCTTATGCAAATCCAATACTCTACATACATAGCTCGTCATCAGTCTCTGCACTATCCGCCAACACAGTTTCTCGCTCCACAGGAGCGGTCGTGCCAACCAGACTAGTTTCTCGGTACTTTCGGATCACTTCTTTAAGCCTGAATCAAACATATTCGACGGCAAAATTCAAAAAAACTAACCATTGAGAGTTGGTATTTACCCGGCATGCACAACCGTTTCTCAACCGCTTTGCTGAAACCCGTTGAAATCACTGGCATGGCCCAGGAATAATATTTTTCCTTGCCCAAATCTTCCTACTTCCATCAGAAGTGTATGATCTAGACCTTGAAGCATGACGTACGCCCATGTCTGGATGTCAACCCGGGGTATGGGGTGCTCATGGCAGGATGCTGTATTTGCTCCAGAGGGAACTGTTGCATTGGCAATACCGGATGGCTGTGGCCACAGACCGGTACTCTACCCACTATATGCAAACATGCTCTGAATACTGTCAAATCCGAAGAACATTTTGAACCTTGCTAATTCGTTCTAGCCTATGGGGTTTCTGGACCGTGAAATAATAGTGAGTTCCTACTGCGGGAAGGATGTAGTCTGGCTACCGGCGCCTCTTAGGTAGGCTTGGCATACAAACAGAGTTTCCACATGTCACCACCACAGAAACTGTAATGCTTTAAATGTTGCATAACCATTCACACTGATCATGATCATGGTGAATTAGTGATGTTGAGAGCGTCAGGTCGACCATTGGAGGGGTAAGGGTACGGGTACGTTGAATAACGGTACGCCGCAATGCTTAGACATTTCGTTCTCGATCATCTCATCAGTCTGCACATGAAAAAGAAAAGTTGAGACCATTGTCATATACCGCAAACCTCGGTAGGTACAGTAACAGCTATGTAAGAACTAGTCATTCTTGATCTGGAAACTGGCGTTTTTGCTTTTCCTTGCAAGCTGCACATACCGAAAGTCGTCAAGATCTCACAGTACGTTGGATCGCAAACTCCTCTTCATAGCCATATATTTTCTTCTTCCATGAGAAGGGGAGAAGTATTGGTGACAGTATCGGTATTCGGTGACAGTAGCACAAGAGTTTTGCGCCATGCCAAAGCTGTCCTAGCAATGTGCACATGACATGTTTCGTAGCTTGCCAGTCTCGTGCTCATAAGTAACGTTTTCGTTTAAACTGCCTTGAATTTCAAGAACATCCAACCCCTCCCAACCCCCGAGGGTGCAACCTATGTACTTGGAAGAGCTCGCAGCTGCAATCCAGCAAGAGCCATTGATACCGCAGGCATCTATCTGTACGCTGCAAGTCCATGTTATGGCCAGAATATGCAGCGCGAGCTACACCCCTCAAAGAAAATCACCAAGTGTGGGCGACAGCAGCGACAGCTAGCATCGAAAAAAGTACCCTTGGTCTGCAGAATTTTGGCTGCATCCTGGTTCATGCCCCTTGGGGGGGCCCCCCCCCGGCACCCCACGGCCTTCCAAACTGAACGCTGCTCCTCCAACTCCGAGGGGCTTGCTCCTCCTCCACTGCGACTGGCGCTCCCCCTGCCCAAAGGCCATCCAAGATTAGCCAGATTATCCAGCTACAATCACATTGTCGGGAGACACCTTCACAGCTTCCGCGAGAAACAACTTCGTTCCCACCCTTGAATCCCGGCTTAGTTTCATTTAGTGTGATTGGACCCTTTCAAATCGAAAAGCAGGCCCATTTCGGCTTTTCCCAGGGTTCACGCTTCATCCCCTGCTCCCCCAAGCAGCGACCTGTGCTGCACGAACTACGAACTGGGCGCGGTCGTGGGCTTTGTCCTCACGTTGAGCAGCCTGCTCACTCACATTCCCCGCCAACGGTGGGTGGTAATTATCTATGCACCTGAGCCCCCCCTACAATGACTTCACTACCGGAACTACATATTTCACCTCATCCCTCCTCCATTCTCACCTCTGTTGACTTCACATCACCAAAATCGTTTGCCCTCAAACATAATACAGCTTCCTCAAACATCTCTATAAACGCATCACATAATTCTGATACCTATCCAACTTCTCGATCATCAACAGATCCAACAATGAGGTATACTCCTGCATCATCAAGAGGCAACTCGGCCCCTAATACACCACCTCTATCAATCTTGACCTCTGAAGACAAAGATGTCTTCAATTTACCTGCCGTTGAGGCTTTAAGGCTCATGGCACGGTCGATAGAAGTCTTGGTTTCCTTCACTGGGGATATCCCACCGACTCCTCCTCTCAGCCAGCCTACCTCTCCAGCACTGTCTGCAGTGAACGACAAAGGACTACAAACCCCTTCAGAATCTCCAAACATGGATGCGTCGACTCTTAATGCAGGCTTTTCATTTGGATCCGAGAGCAGCTGTGATCTAGATGGGGTGAAGGTCAAGAAGCACTCATCGAAACCCACCCCAGAGGAGGAAGGAAAGTTCATTGCCGCAGGTGTCGACAATGCTATACAGCATGGAGCAATCACAAGAAAGTTCTGGAGCAAGTCAGTGCCAGAGATCCCAATTGAGGATTATATCTTCAGGTTTGTAGCCCGGGTCTTGTTTACATGAAGCGATGACTGAATTTCAATGTAGAATCCACCGATTCTGCCCTATGTCTACAGCCGTCTACGTCGCTGCATCCGTCTACCTCCACCGACTTGCTGTTGTTGATCGGATACTACCCATCACACGGTATAATGTACATCGATTGGTCCTTGCATCCCTACGAGTTGCTAGCAAGGCATGTGAGGATCTCTCTCACTCACATAAGAGGTTTGCGAAAGTCGGAGGCCTAAGTGAGAATGAGCTGTCAAGGCTCGAAGTCAGTAAGTTACCTTCTACTGCGCTACTCTATTGGTTACGGTCCTAACAAATATATATAGGCTTCTGCTTCTTGGTCAACTTTGAACTCCAAATCAGCAAGTCTGTAATGGACCGACAAGTCGCAGCCCTCCGGAATATTGCTGCGACACAGGTTATGATGGGCAAGCCAGCATTACAACCACGGATGCCGAAAGACATTCATCACCGACCGACAACAGTATATGTGGATTGTTAAGCTATTTGATCGACAACTACCTCCTTTTGCATTAACGACAAGTCTTTCGTCATTTGTTACACTACACTATCTTTCGGCTATTGTATTGGTATAATCTTCGGCACTCTACCACGGCAACGTTATATCCAGCTTTTAGTACCTGCACTTGATTTTAACTTCATTTCTGGGTTGGGTACATATTTTCGTTTCTGCAGGGATATGGGGTGCCGGGATGCGCGGTGGATATAATTATGTTGAAAACATGGAATAATTGTCAAGAGTTGGAAAGCATTGGGTTTTTACAAGGGGATATCGGCGTTGAGATTTTTGGTTTTTCTTTGAATCTTGATTTTCTTTGTGGGGTTTGGGATTCACTTTACGGCGTGCTGATATTTTGCTTGTTTTCATGCTTTAAGCACGTCCTTTTCGGACATTGGTGTTCTTCATTTTCTGGGGCAAAACCGGACATGTATATTTGGCACTGCACTGGGCACTTGTTTGATTACATCTCATCTCTTTCTTTGGTTGAAAAAGTCTCTGCATTCTTAAAATGCGTGCATGGGGATGAAGTAGATATTCAAAGATTTACTTGTGGATTTGATCGAACTTCATATACACAATTGGATAGGGGATCTAAGAGCAGAATATACTTTTCGCATTTGTTTTCATGAGAAGACACCTCGCATTAAAGTCCTAGATCTCTACTATACTTTTGGTTGCGGTGGTGGAAGATATACGTTTAATTACAGAAGACTCGTTATTTGAAAAATTTTCTTGGTCACCCTACCGCGCCAGCGACATACTTCAATTCAGGTAGCCATGCGGTGACTTGCTTGTTGTCAGATGTCGATGTCTGGATACAAGACTGCAATTGGCTGCTTCATTGGTACACCAGGCAGACAACCAATGAGCTGCCAATACAGCTGTACAGAAGCTTCAAGGCGAACGGGTTCATATTGCTGGCTAGGCGGTACCTACGGCCTCGCACCGAAAGAAACCGACCTTCCATCCAGACAAGGAGCATCTACCGAGCTGGCATGGTGATCATCAAGGTTTCCGGCGAAAGGCAGTCGGGGTAGGCCAGGGGTGGGATGGTCGTGTGAGAGTGGATTATGAGAATGCTTGATGACGCTGGGTTAACTTGTCGCAGTTTACTTTTGGGATTGCGGGTTTATATTTGGAAAGATCTAGGCGGTCCGGGAGAACTAGGGTTTTTTTGAGAGATGCGAGTCTTGAGAGAGGGAGGGATGGTAATTGCCATATACTACTAATACATAACAAGAAGTACGTACCCGGTGCGGGATTGATTACTTGTAATTTCAAATTGCCTGCTGCTTTTTGTTTGTTTGTTTTTGTTTGTTTTTTCTAAAGTTTCATGGTTATTGCCAATATGTAGCAAACTTTCCTCGAGTCCAACTGGCATGCACACTGGCATGGCATGTGTAAGTGCAGTGCATACATATACGAGGCGCAGATGCTAATATGGGATTATCCATATTATTTGGCATAGAAGCTGAGCTCTTCGAATCAGCTTGTTATTGCTGGATACGAACGAAACAATATATTTATAGGTGAAGGAAGCTGAAATACACATGGCGCAGGAGGTGGTGGTCTAGTTAGGTTTAGGTGCGAGGGTCACGGGGAGTCAGGGGGGTGGGAAGTGGGATTGGGTTGCGGTGATTAATTAATTAATCGACTCGGGATGGGATGAGATGAGAAGGGGTGTTTCTGGTTTGTTTGTTTGGGTGAACATTGAAGTGGGGATGTAGGTTCCCCCACTTACAGTACACCTATGGAGGTATGTCAATGGGCAAGAACTACAGTAGCGTCGCTGTTAGTTTCTGTCTCGGGGCCTCGGGATCTTCGGGAAACAGGAGCGAGTGTGTTCTCGTCACTGGAGCTATGACGAGGTTAGCAATCTAAGCTCCACTCTTTCCATTGGTGATTGGAGGGGTGAAACCCAAGTTTATGGAATGGACCCTAGAATGGACCCTGATCCTCACTGGCCAGGAGTGTCAACATGGGTGGTGGGTGGTGTTACCGGTATCACATCACCAGGTGATTGTAAGCAGTGAGTATTTAACCCATGCTATGATGCTTTAGACTGAGTATTGTTCCTGAATACGGATGATAAATTAGGTAGCCTCGTACCTAGGCTGAAATATGGAAATGATAACGGACCATCGGTGCGGGGAGGTATATCTGCCGAACACTCTACGCCATAGCCAATCGCCTATCGCAATAACAAGCGGGAAGCTTTATATATCGCCAACAGTTAGTACGATCGATGAGTTTCTTCGAATTTATTTTCGGTAGATTGGTGCCTACGGCCCTCGGGCCAGTTACGGAATTCAAATGGAGTATCTATTATCACTCCCCGGCTGAGTCCAGCCAAACTAGACTGGGTCTTACTCGACTCAGCCCAGTATATATAACTGGATCCCAGTGGACCAGACAGCCACAGATCGCGGTTTTGATCGCGGGATCGGGCTGGGGACTATCAATAAAACATTGAAATACGATAAACATCCTGGAACCCCCCACACCAGGGTTGGTTCTTGTGGGGTGCTAACTCATGATCGAGAGATCAGTTGCATATCGGTTTATTACCCAATAGGTGAGTAGTAGGGGTAGACGATTGCCAAATGTAGAAGTAGGCATTGACTGACACCAGGTAACTACTCCGTACGCTAACAACTACGGCGGGGCGGGGCGGGGTTGTGTATCGATTCTTGCAATAGTCAAGTAAACCACTTGCAAAATCCGAATCATTTTCCGTTGTGACCAGCCTGTGGTAATACTATATATTTTTCGTAGAAAATGATGTAGAAAGCTTAATACCGGTGGCCTTTGTGGTATATCCCCATTCGAGTTTTTTCTACTTAATTCGGATGCTGATTGCAGTAGCACTGGCCGTGGCGTCCGGAGCGCGTATGCAATGCCCAGAAAATGCAATGAGTGCAAGCGATGATATTTGCAGCGGCAGCAGTTTTAGAGTAATATAGATCAACGTGGAATATTACCGAAAAGTAATATAAAGTACCGTGTCGATATATGCCTCAACTCGCGATCGTTTGACCAGGGTATATATTCCGGCAGTCAAAACACTTCGGCGTCATTGGTAGCTGGTCAAATCAGTCAGCCGTGAAGCAAGACGGCGCAATCGACTGGTGATAGGTAGGTATCAATATGTTTTGACTCTTATAGGAAAAATTCTTTGCAAGACATGGGAAAATGGAGGCTGGTGTGCGTCAGACATTGCCTTGGAACCCTTGGCCGTACAGCAGTATCTATCATACTGTACATGTCAGCTCTGCTCTGACGAATCACCGCAAGGGTGGATTATACTGTCTAATCTTTCAAGTTATCGTCCCCTGACAGTCGTTTCACCGCCACAGCCCACCAGCAAATGCATTATATGCTTTTGCATCCCCAGATCTGTTGGAGTTCTTGGGTTTAGATCCCTGGCATGGGTGCTAAGCGCGGGACCGTCATTGGCAATGACGTGCAGGTCCGGTTTTGCAAATGGTGAAAACTCCGTTCTATATTACTGAGCATGTGATACTGATATTTGGAAGAATTCTCACAGGTATTCCTTCCTCAGGTGACTTTCCGAATCGCAGCCTATTCCAAGGGTGTACTGGAAGAGCTATATAGTGCAGGGTGCTTTTGTTCTAATTGTCGACTCGGGTGATGTCAAGGTGACGAGACCGATGGACAAGGATCTGAGACCCGTTTAAAGGCTTCGATGGGAGGACCTTGATATAGGCTTCTGGCGGTTCATGCCCATAATGCCTACATCATGTCCCAACATCTCGGGTGTGATCGGTAGAGTGTATTCCTTACACCTAGGGGAAGACGAGGCACCCATCGCAGTGTACCTTGGTAACATCTGGTGCAAGGTGCTCAAGCTAAATGACGAAGTTGGATTGAGATATACGTCTACCGATCATGGGATGATGTACTAGGAGATGGGCACACTTCTAACTTGGATCGGTAGGGGCTGCCTCATTTGGAGCTCACAAGACTGGAGAAGCTGTTACGTAGCTGTTAGTTCGGTTTGTGCCGGCATAGGAACTGCTTTTTTCAGGTAACCATGGATCCTGACATTACCCTGGGTGCTTTTTCTACACATCCCATATAATAATGAATATATGCCCGATACCCTTCATCTTATGTAGTCTGACGATTACCCGTCATAATCTGTGAGAGAGCTTTGGGTTGAGCTGAATGGTCAATAGCAACGGGTCTGCAAGGAAGATCCAGCATGCGTGTAAAATATGACTTGCGTATGTCTCATCTAATAGTCCAAGGACGAAATTGAAGGGTTTAGGGTGAACATAGATATACATCTAGAACCATGCTAGACCCGAGGAGCCTGTACAATGTCTAGGCCTTCATCAGAACCAGAGTTACAGTCCCGTTCGTTAGATGCTCAATACATCTCTGCCATCCTGCCATAGTCCACTAAGGCCGTCAGGTATATCATTCCAATTGCTGCAAAACGCCAACACCAACTCGCTTGTCTGGACTCTCCTCGGAGTACGAGAGGTACAATATATGGGTAATTCTACCAGCGAGAACCTACGTTGAGGCATGATGTGGACGTACAGCCACCGTTGGATCCGGAAAAAAGAAAATTACCACATGGAAAAACGGACAGCAGGGATAGGTTGATGTTCCAGATATTCATATTTTCTTTTGTCTGAGTAATAGAAAGGTGCTCCTCCGCTGGTGAAGATCTAGACGTTGAACTTACTAACATGGGACGTTTATATGTTTAATTCTATGGAGGACAGCATGGTCATCACCTGCTTCGAGATGAAAATCCCCCGCTCCCGCCTAGGTCCTACATCATCTTACCTATGTCCAACACAAGCTATAGCAAATACATACCTTTTCGGCTTGCATTCTGGACAGATACCAACGGGTGCGATGATCAATGCCTCCAAAAGAAGCAGCGACGAGAAGGTCTAGCAAAGGCAACCGACTCTACCCCAGATCAAAGCGTCATCTAACATGAGATGCACATGTAAGCACAAAGACAGGACCCTGCATGCCCCCTATGCAGGGTATACGGGTACATGTGTAGATTTCTGCATGGGGACACGGTTCAGGCATGTTCATCAGGTGAAATAAAACAAACTAGAGCTGTCAAGTGGCGTTGGGTGTGACGACATGTCTGTCTGTCGGTGTGGTACCCTCTCCAAACTCCCCCGGGGATCAATTGCCTCAAATACCACTTTGGACTACATCTAGGAGGAGAGGATGTCCAAATAAGGCAGCCCAGGAGATTAGACGGCTCGAGTGCATTACTAGAATGTGTTTATATCTCTGGAATTAATATTGCGTAGGGAAATACTTGAGTAGGTATCTAAATCTGGGACAAAAGAACTGGGACATCACTTTGGGCGAAGTATCTGATGGCAGGTTCTTCTCGCCACGTATGGTTTGGGCTACAGTGATAATTTTTGATGAACGTCGGCGGGACTCCATTCAGCGGCTGTTGTTCAGAGTGGAGGCAGCACCCCTATAGGAGAGTGGCTTGTGCCAACCAGACTAGCAGCACCCCACCACGATATTAGTCCAATTTCAAACATACCGGCGTCCCATGGTAACGTGCAAATGTTTGCATTTGCAGGGTTTGATTCGTTCGGGGACAGCCCTTGCCTTTGGTAACCTAAACGATGGTGCAACTTAGCATGTGATGATGATAATGCAGCTCGTTATGTGCTGGCGATGAATCCTTTCGCCTTCTTGTTCTTCTATACCCGGCCATATTTCTTTTGTTTCGAGGGATGTATTTGTTTCTGTTTCTCTTTGGAAACGGCCCGCACCGCACGCTAATGCTGCTGCGCCGATCGCTAATGAAGTTACATAAGGTTGTTTGACAGTGGTTTCTCGGTTTCTCAACCCATCCACCGCAGTCGTATATAATTAGTAGGTATGTACATCTACCTACTCTACTTTATAGCTGTACACATAAACATTATCATTCGTACACTGGGCTAGCTCACCAGACCACCAAAGGCCGGCTATGCATTGTCATGCACCTCTAGGTAGCTGATCCACCAATGATGTCAAGGTACAGACTGTATCTTTTGCAATTAAGTAACACTGTAGGTATATGTACAGGGAGGTACGAAAACTACTTAGCGAACCAAGTGTACCCCGCAAACGCTGATCTATAACTACTCCCGATTCACTCTTCAAGACTTCTCAAAACATTAGGTATAACGAAATATCTTTTTGGAATCAGGAAGTGGGTGCCAAGCCTCCACCCAAGGGTAGTCTCCTGCGGCAATTTAGGCTGATGGCTTACGTAGTCCTAGGACTTCCTAAGCGGAACTGAAGTGGTTTCCTACATACTCGTACCTAAGTACGGTAGTGCGCAGTGCTCTTTTCGTCCCAATAGCACCCAATACGGTATCCTCAGTAGCTATGTTACATATTACTACATACTACAGACAATGGGGCTTGAAGTTTACATTACGTGTTCACTATTAGATCGGCGAAGGAAATCATGTTCAGGGACCAAAAGTTCTAGACCGTGGCCTCTAACAGGGAGAACTTTGTGGGATGAGTTGTTGTCCAATCATATCATCGGACGCATAACACAGGTTGGGACTGACGCCTCATGACAGGCAGGCAGAACCTCTTTTGGACTGACCACTGCATGCACTTGAAATTTTTTGGAGAAGCAACAGATGCTTGGGTACAAAAACAGCCCTATGACTACATAAGTTTAAATGCAGCCCAGTTTTGAAAGCCGCTTCACGTGGGGTATAGGCTGTTGGAGGCGAGAGTCGATCTAGTCGTGGAGCTGCCATTGGTGATTGTACAACTTGTCAGGTGTTTGAAGTAGTTGCATTAGTGACTTCGCAGAAGTAAAGGGAACTAAGAAAGGCGGTGAAAAAATGCTGTGGAGATTTATTAGTAGCCTTCGATGAGAACAACAGTCCGATTATATGGTAAAGTAAGCTAAATTGCCGCCATAGTATGCTGTCACGGACTAATTTGCTGCGTAGATCGAATTAGGATCCGGCAATGCCTATTTAGGACGTATAACGTAGATTGTTTTATCCAGTACCATATACTTTCCCCACACTTTGCCTTTCCAGGCTGTATGACAGCTGCTTATTCCCAGCAATAATTATACCATCTGCATGCGACTATCCAAAAATCTGCACATGACCACCTCGGGCATGGACCAATTGCGGATGCATTATTTGCTCTGGGGACAGGCGATGTACATGGCCGAACTCTTACTAAATTTGAATGTGACGGTAGCGAACAGCGATGATATGGTTACTGTGGTTCGCCTCGAGTATGGACTGTCAACCATTGGATTTCGCTATTGCGAAGTCGCCTCGATGTGATACAGTAGTGATGGGAGCAAGGCAATAGGTTTAAGCGTTGAGCTGCTCCGGTAGGCACAACCCAGCCATATCACCCAGCCGCCGTACCCAGTTTCCTCCAGAATACAACTAGCGGCCTCAATCACCATTCGCTTCACAGGCATATATTTGATGTGCTGCACCCTACCGGATTTTGCTGGAACTAAAAATATGACTATAGCCTTTATTGAGCCCTCCCTGAGTTCTGGCACTGACCTGCAACATAGGATAACAGTTTACCTAACGCCGCTGTACATGCGTACACGCTCACTTGATTTTACTCACGAGACTACAGAAAGGCTTCATGAAACAAGCTTGCATGATTGGCAAATCTGGCAGATATCCGTACCCCGAGGGTCATGCTAGCTAATACATGGGAAGTAAACCGGAGAAAATATTTGAGTCAAGATGAAGGGATATCAGATCCCGCACTGCTAAGAGCGATTCCCTTCTGACATAAAACGGGACGACAAAAGAAAAGTTGAAGCCTAGACAGAGTTTTTCCTAGGGCGTTCCACCAAAATAATACAGTGCATCGCCGAGGATAATTGAGAAGTAGCTAGCCTGGGGTTATGGAGGCGGGACCAAACCGGCGGGAGACAGCCGGGGCGGAATATACGTGACGTGGCACCGCATGTATCTGTATAAATGCAATTTCAAGGAAAATGGCAAAAGAAATTATGGGGTCCATGCTGCCTGGATTGAAGGAGGCTGGATTAGTGTGATCGAAGAAGAAGGAAGAAAACTACGTAGAAATTATTCTTGAAGCCGTGGCAATGGGGATCCTTTCCATTGGATTGCAGATTCATGCGGTATCAAGGGTGTGCAGGAACTATATTGAGGGTGATTAGCTGCATTCTGTTTCCTCGTAATCTTGACGATGTTGTTTGAATTCGTTTCTTTGGAAAGTCATTGAAATGGATCGGAGCCCGATTGGATGGGATTGATATATGGGATAGGTCACATATTACTTTAGTAGAACGCACCTACTTCTTGTAATGCATAAACATGTTTTTGGCTCAGTTACCTAATAGCATGACGGAAACGACATACATATTCAGATGACGGGGTGAGGGCTTGCATATCACCAGCCACAGCGTAAAATGATACCTACATACACTAAAGCTGATTTAGAGCTACTTATATCTACTCTGCATGTGTCATGAGGTTCTACCTCTTCATTACCCTGAACTGATGTCTGGGCGTAAATCACACCATACATATACTTACAAGTTCCTCAGCGCACAGCGCCGGCAAACATGCACCACGAACTGAAAGAGATCTATCCCAAATGCTGGGATCTATTTCTCGGTACTGTAGTAGTATAGGTATTCAAAGCTATGCACTTTGTACCGATATTCATTATGAAAGTGTTTCTGTGATGAGCACTGCATTTCTTGGAGACCTGAACATCCAAACAAACATAAGGAAAGCATGGTGCTAGTTATTGTCATGGAGAAATTTTGCTTTCAGAGATTCAGAGATTAAACTACCGTATTGAATTATGGGCGGATTCAAACTTTTCCTAGTCTTATACTATACATATGCATGACAGTTGTGCGTGCTCCGTTAATATTCGTAAAAACAGCCAGTTAGTAACCGATGGCTCACGCTTTGATCAACTTTCTACAGTTCCTAGTACTCCACTCCAGCGGGTGAACAGAATGTAGAGCGCTTCAGTTCAATTGAGTAGAAAATTGCGTATGAAATATTTTCAATTCTCTATATACACCACGTAGTGGGTGGTGTGCTCACTTCATGGCCGTGGCCAATATTATACGTTCACTGTAAGTGAAAGGATGGAAAAGTTTGTGCTGATTCGTACCGGAGTGGCAGAATCTAGAGTGAGTAGAAGGGTGAGTGCATCCGTGATCATGCATATGATATCGAAAACTCATGATATACTTGTACTACGTACACGTGGTGCTGTTGCGACAAATCATTACTGGTATTATGGTTGCATAGTAGTACTTAGCTGAGTATGCAGGGACTATGGCCACGAAGATATGCTAATGAGCACACCCCCACAAGAGTTTACTCATGCAACCAATTCTGGGGATCTGGATTGCATTTATGGCTTTCTGTAAATCTTGGGGTGCAGCTAGCTATCACTCTACTGACAGTATGCGAATGCTGTAGTGGGTATCATAAGCGGAACCAATAGGTGAAGTACTTAAGGAAAGTATCCAAATGGATAAGTATTTGGTGAATGCCACTGTGATTACTCTCGTACAGCTAATTGCAAGCTCAAGGTAACCGAGAGCAGGGCGGAAATAATTCATTCATTACCCTGAAGATTATGGGGACTGATTTCAGGATTATAGTGTTAAATTATTTGTGAGGGGTTTAGCGCTACCTTTATGAAAGTTTCGAATGAGAGCTTCTGAAATCGGCTGCCTTTACTCATGACGATACTAGACTATTAATATGCTTCGCCCCGCCCCACTCGAGCTCGAATTCAGCCTGGCTAGCCCGAGCGCCATGTCACTACCAATAGCACACTGTACCAGTATCATGTCATCTTTCAGCAAGCCTATTGTGGTATTTTTGTTGTGGATAGATCCCACCTCTTGAATCTTCCAAATGCGCTTCGTCCAGTACTAGTGACTGGAGTTTGCGCACGGTGCTGACATATGTAGTACAACTATGTGAAACTGCCCAAATATTTTGACATAACATAGTAATTGGACTTAACCTCTTTACAGCCTTGATGCCAGTTGTAGGATACAATTATATTGCTCCATAAATCTCAGAGGCTTCTGGGAAAAATGAGGGTTGGTTTGTGGGTTATTTCCACCCCGCCGTGCACACGAGTAATGAGCTCAGAAAAAAAACCCCAAAAACCTCCCCGCCTACTAACCTGAGACCGGCCGATTATCGCTGATATCTAATAGGAGCGTGAGCCAATTTTCATGAACAGCAAGGGTCTGCATGCATATGCATACAGAAATGATGCTTAAGTAAATGGTACAGTCAGGTGGCAAAA
>Ga0307511_10001712_pt1 | contig 23081 bp, 28 predicted proteins | sample 13_EM_MG_FD_200266 | JGI IMG/M metagenome (GOLD analysis project Ga0307511, IMG submission 200266) | Populus trichocarpa ectomycorrhiza microbial communities from riparian zone in the Pacific Northwest, United States - 13_EM | ecosystem: Host-associated > Plants > Roots > Unclassified | place... | reverse complement strand
TAATCGTATTATTGAGAAGGCCCTCAGATACACCCTACGGTTTACGAACGCAGAGGGGATGTGTTTGTTAGGGGAAGGGAGGGTTCTTCTAGTGCGAAGATCGTCGTTTCAGGGGTTACTGCAGTCTGTGACCTCGAGCTCTTTGACGATTGATACAAATGCGGCCACTCTCATGAGCGTGCGGGATCTCATGGCGCACCCCAACTTGGAAGACCTGTCGATATCGGGGTTCCTTACCGTGCTGGACAGCAAGGGGTTGCTGGGGATCGGAACAGTCCCGGCGAGAGGGAGACTTGGCGGACGGTTGCTACCCCGCGGCGGACACGCCGGCCCAGACGCTACGAGTATTTTCAAGTTGGAGATCCCGTCCGGGTTAATACGCATTGCCGAGTCCGGATTTCTTGTATGCGTGACTGCCCCCCTTGGCTGTTAGGCTCGTACAAACGTGTTGCAAGGCCCCTACGAAGTCGTGGCACGCGGTCCCACTTGGTCAATTCCTTCCTGTGTGTGGAATGTCGATGCTGAAGTTGATTCCCGATGCAGATGGTCGCGAAAAATTTGAGCGGTCCTTCACTTCGAGTTCTCAAACCTGGAGGAAGTGAACTCTGGTTTTAGTGTCGGTTCCAAGGATAGTGGCCTGCCCTGAATCCCTATCGCTCACCCTTAAACCCGCCACCTCTCCACGTCTATCCGCTGTCCGGCTCTACTTTCGACGACACGCCCATAGTCAACCGACCCACCGAACTAGTACTCTTGATCAAATGTGCAGGTAACAATCTTTGACGGATTGCAAACAAATTCGCCCGGACCGGACGCGTCATCGAAACAAGTGAACGTGAAGCCTCCTCGACGAAGCACCTCTAGGCCCATTTACCGCGGGCAAATTCCTGTGTTTAATCATGGAAACCCTCGTCGCAAACCTCGCTGTGACATGACACTTTTAAGGTGCGTTCGTTGGCCCGATGCTCTCGGTTTATTATCGTGGCTCCGCACTTTTATTGCGCTGACACACTAGGTTCGGCTTGTGGCAACGTCCGGTGCCTCTCAGAAGAGAAACCCGAGCGGAGCGATGGCTCTTAGGGGGGATGTTGCCCCCATATCTGGTACATCGGGCTTTTTGTGTACCACCAGGTTAACGTAGTGGGAAGATCGGGTCCTCGCTGGAAGAAGTCGGGTATAGCTGACGCTATCGAGGGTTGTCGTCACCCGTGGATCATATTAAAAGTTACTGCCCGCGGGTACACTCCTCCCCGAATTCCCCATCAGGCGCTGGTGGTACTCAAAGCAGATATACTGTCCAGTTATACACACGATATACAAATGTAATGAGAGATGCAGATAGAAGGGGAAAGGGTTCCTGTGGGATTGCCAACGTGCGTACCGTTCGGGTACCGTATCATGGGTTACAGCTCTCTCGTATACCAGCACGCCGCAGCGTCGTTCAGGTAGGAAAGTATGTTCCCCACGCAGGGCCGAGCGTTGCGGTCCTCCAGCCAGCATAGCTGAACGATCCTCCACAGTTCGTCACTGAACCCGAGTTGTTTCGCCCCCTCAGGTTTCTTCGGTCGGACCCCCTCCACGATCTTGAGGATGACGAAGGTATCCGACTCGAACTCGATGTAGGGGTGGTGCCCACACAGTACCTGGTTCGTCCCCTGTTAACTGCCTAATGTAACGAATATGACCACAGACACGCACTTCATAGATGGCCATCCCGAGAGCGTAGCAATCGGACTGCCTGGTCGGCCGACTGTCCTCTGATTTCGGGATCCTGAACCTCTCCGGATACAGAAGTTCGGGACTCATCCACCGACGAGTCCCCCCGTCAGTAAACGACATGAGTGTGTCGTTTGAGATCAGCGACGTCTGAGAGGCCCCGCCGACATGAGTCGTGACACCGGTGATGGTCGAAAGACCGAAGTCAGCGATGCAGGGTCGCCGGTCCCTGTTAACGAGAATGTTCGCCTTTGCAGGTGAGTCAGAGACGCGCCGCAGACATTTGATTCGAGGGAATCCCATACCCCCTTTAAATCTCCATGGACTACACGAAGGTCATGCATGTATTTCAAGCCATTCGCAACACCAGCCAACTGAACAGTTGTCATCAGCAGGGACACTATGAGGTCGAGGGTCAACGTACGAGCATAGTGCGGTTTATATGCCGGTCCTTCTTGATGAACTCATTGATGTTTCCGTTCTCCATCCACTCGGAAACAAGAGCAAATCGGTGCTCGTTTAATGATACTCCAAGCAGCGGTAGGATATTGGGATGCCGGAGATGCTTCCAGGCGACCCCCTCTCGGCAGAATCTCTGTAATCCATTTATCAAGGTGGCCATGATATCATGGGTAAACGCTCACACTGCGGATGACGTTCAAGTCACTCGTAACATATACACGCACAACTTTGATGGCTACCCCACGCCCTTCATACGTACCCCGTGATACATCAGCAAAGCCCCCAGACTCGAGTTCCACAGAGTCTTCTGAACAATCAGGAATATGCATGGATGTTGGGATCACACGGTGTCGGCTGCACAGCTTGCAAAGCTTATTGAGCAACTTTGTTCTCTCCCGATCTGATAGCGCGCCGTTTTCAAGACGCTGTGGATCATGTCAGTCTTGGGGAGGGGGATGTGGAAGAGTTTACCTTGTTCATTTCATTGACCTGCCTCTGAATTTCCGACTCCGAGTTCTGTATGAACTGGAAGAAAGAGGCAATTTGTGGGAGGATTTTCCCACGTTGCCGCCTTTGGCTCCCAAATGTATGGTACATAACAGAGAGTTCACATCGTTGGTCAGGTTGATCATGCCAGCCAGCTGTGATTATACCCCAAACCGGGTCCCGCAACCATCGATTCTTGCCGGAGTCTATTGGACGGGATGGTCGTTTACCGGCAGGAATATCGGAGATCATGTCCCCTGTACTACTTCCATGATACGGTACTACCCCTGTGAGGACCTGGTCGTGATGTGACAGTTGTGTTAAGTAATAGGATGGTTTCCAAAAAAGGTACACACCGAGAAGGAAGTCATCGCGACGGAGTAAACGTCACTCTCTTTTGAAGGGTCAACCACTGTGGGGTAAATTTCACCCAGCATATGTTCTGGGGCCGTGTATCGAAGAGTTTCTAGCGAGCATGAGAACCCTTTAAATGCCCTTGTGATTCCGAAATCCCCGAGACATGCATGGCCATCCCGAGTAATCAGGATGTTGTTCTAGACATAATGAGCATCAGCGTGGTGTTCACTCAATCGTTCGTTTCGCCTACCGGACTAATACCGCCGTGTAAAATACCTGACCCATGAAGATGCATGAGACCGCGACACACTTGTGCAAGCTATTGCAGGCGTAGTCAATAGATTATCTCCATCACCCCCCAGGCCCATGAACACGTACAAGTATAAGACGATTGGCACCCGGGTTTATCTGGATGTGTTGGGTGATGTTCCCATCTAGAATCCACGGACTCATGATGCAAAACGGAAACAGCGCCTCCGAAACCTGGATGACAGGGAGCACGTTTGGATGAGAATTGAGCTCACTATCTTCGATCACACGACGGTATATCTGGCATATGTAAAGTGAACTGAGTATGCTCCGATTGAATAAAACAGTCGCCGTACCCCTTCGACCTCCCTCAAGCCGGTCAGCTTTTGTCCCCGAACCACCTTAACGCACACCAGCTCCCCGTGATATTCTCCCTTCCAGATGTCTGTGAATCCAAGGGAAGTATAGTCCGGGGGTTTATCGCACAGTTCCAAGCCGGGGAATATTTGTGATCCACGGAGTAGTGCGTGGGTCAAAAGTCTGGTCCATGGGTCCGAACAGGCACCCGCATGACGCCATCCAGGTACAGCCTAACCACCAGAGGCGTCAGACACTGATATAAAATTTTGTAGGGGAGAGGTACCTCACGAAACACCCCTGCCAATGCATTCGCTTCCTCCGAGGACAAACCCGTCGGAGAAGCTTTACCCTTTGATACTACCTCAAAGATCCATGGTATATATATGTTATCCAGGGTGCCATTCCTGTCCTCGCAATAAATAGGATATACGTGCAACAAGTCCTCCCCCAATCGAATGAGGTTCTTGGGACTAACGAGGGGGAACACAACTAAACCAACTGTCAGTTAGTTACCACTGCGTTCAGGTGGATTGGCGACTCACCATCGGAAGGGTCTGCCCAGTCCTCCATGACTAGTCGTCCAAGTGGGAAGATCGCGACGACAGAGAGGGAGGGGGGTAACTCGCTGATGGGGTTAAAATGAGCAAACCGTTCGCACCGCCACGAAAAGGGAGGATAGTTTTTGCTTCTCTAAGACGCCAAACATTATGGCGCCGAATTCGAATTGACTGGACTTCCCGACAAGTGTACAGGTCTCATGGTGTTTCATACCGGCGCTATCCGATATGTTGGGCATAGTTCAAATCCCCGTGGTCATGGAATTGATATTATCGGTGACAATCCACCGCAACTCATGAAAACGAGATAGTATATTCATCAGGGGTGGCATCATTCCACGGAGTCGGAGTCCGAGAGAGGCGGAAACTTAGCTATCGAATACTTCCAAGATGCGTATTGAACAGCGACACCCCCTCCTCTTCTTCGTCGACACGGACCTGCCGCGATCGATTATCCGAAGACGTTCCTGACTTCTTGCTGGACGCTCGGTACACTACAACTGTAGGCCTTCATACTGGTACTGCCTGCCTGCCATGTTTCCTGCTAGGAGCTCAGGTGAACTTGAAGTGGAGTCCGGTTTCTTCCGGCTTCACAGCCTTGAGCTTGGAATTTAGATCGCCGCGATCCCTGGAAATCAAGCTCAAGGTCGGACGTCAAAGTCCACCACGGGTTCCCCTTGCTATTTCGTGCCGCTTCCTCGTCCACCACCACCTCCGCCTTGGTAAAGATGTCAAAAACACCAACGAAGACGTTGTCTATGAGTCCAGCCGACCCACCGAAATCTTGATCAAAGGCGCAGGTCACGGTCTTCGATGGATTGCAGACAAATTCACCGAATCGGGTGCGAATTCGAGGGGGTGGTGGGTTTTATCATGCCTCTGGATCCAGGGTTTGAGGAGGGTTGGATACACTCAACGTAAGGTTAGGTTTCGTGAGGCGGACGCGCCCCTATCGGTCATTCCGATCTTGATCCGTTCCCGTTAGCCCATCAACGTAGCAGCCTCCGGGCGACCGGACCCATCACTGCCTTTGCTACTTTTTCTGGACGGAAGTAAATGCAGAAACTACATGATCCAGACTTACAGTCTCCCAGGAATAATGCCGTATTACAAATCGTCACGGCTATCATCATCGCATTCTATTACACGCAAGGAGAATTTAACCCGCTTGCCCGAAAACCTTTCCTCCAATTCGCCGAGGGTCGTGAGCTTCTCAAGATCGCCACCAGCCTCAAATCGCAGCTCCTGAATGTCAATGACCGGTTAGCCCTCATACGTGAAGCGTCACTAGGTCCACGTGCCTGAGATTGAAACAGCGCCAACCAACTATAGACCCCGAACTCTCTCCGTGGAATATTCAGCGGTAACGCCGGGACGAACAGTTCTCCGATGATCCCGAGAAACAAGATACCAAGCAGAGGGCCTATCAGCAACCGCCGGTTGAAAGTGGTATCGGCGAGCGTCTCATCCTGGTACGATTGCGCGATGACAAGCCCTGACCCCACAAGGTACGGTAGAGCGTTACCCGCCTCGGCCCGTGCACGGAGAATGCCAAACCGGCTTGGAGAAAGTTCGGTGTAGTTCTCAGGCCCAGGTCCAGTGCCTTCGGTAAAAGAAACAACCTGTGGGGTGGGTCGAGGTCAGGGTGAATGTTATACGTAGGGCATGATGGGACCCACGGTAGGCGAGGGGATATAAGGCTCACCCCTACCAGTAGTAAGTTTCGTCCACTGGATAAAACTGATCTTGCGGGCCACAGCGAACGCGTTGTCTTTTGCCGTCTTGTTGAGATACCTTGTATTGCCCACGATTGGAACTCCCCGGATGGTACCACCCGGTGACAACGAGGTACTGCCGTTTCCTCCCCCGATGAGCCGCGAAGCGGAGGCGGATCCGACAGATGTGTTATATGTTTCCAAAACCCAAGGTTCGTACCTTTGCACGCAAACGACTGCATCGTAACCCATCCTGGATGTGTAATTGGATTCACCTGGCCACGTATAATTGTAGTATACGGGGAAACGACCAGAGGGCGTGAGACGGGTATCGAACCGAACGAGGACTATCTCGACGGACGTCCATCCTTGAGTACCGTTCACAGCTCCGTCGTAATCCAATTCGGAACGGAGGGCTATACCCTCTTTGTTGTATGGTGATCCCACTGCAGTGCGCAGGTCAGACGTGAAGAATGAGAGACGTGGCACCATGAGCTCACAGATGTAGGAGAGTGTTGAAGGGTCAATGTTAGATGGGACGGTGCCATTCGCGGGCTCGGGGTACAGTTTCGTGAACTTCGCCGGTAGGTCCATACCGTACCCCCCATACAAACTTCGAAGGAAGTTTTGAGGAACGAAGATATAGGTGGAGTTTTGTAACGAGGGCACCCTGGATAGGAACAGATCAGCGAGTCGGTTCCGAAGGAGGGATGGTAAGTTGCTTCACAAGTTGACTTCAGGGTTTGGCAGCTTCGCGCAGTGAATTCTGATCCCCCACTGTGGGTGCCTAAAGAGGCGGGTATCAGAATGTCGAGGTCCATCTCTAGCGGACAGGGGTACATACTGTAGAACGGCGCCGGTCTCGCTCTTAGGTGCTTTCTTGCCTGTCACTGCGAGATTGATTTTCAGGGTTTCCTGAGGGCCAATTGGTACAGGTTGCTCGAATGCCCCGGCCCCAGAACCGCCAGGGATGAACTGGGATGGATTCGGTTGGGCAAAGTAGACAGTGTCGTTTCCGTGGGGGAACTCCGCGGTATCCGACGCACTTCTGCCATACGGGAGTACGTACAGGTTTTCGACAGAACCCTTGGTACGGCGTTAGAACGGCGAGACGAAAATCCATTACATCCAGCTCACCCAATTCACCCCACCGAGACTGAGCGCCCGTTCAAGGTCCTGGGTGGATAAGTCTCCAGCGATCAAAACCTCGCGGTACGCGTTGTGTTGGTTCTGTTCGGAGGTTAGGAAATACGAGAAGTAGGTCTGTGACACGTACGCGAACGAAAACTTCGATCACCATGATACGTCCGAATACGAAGGGTAACGAGGGCCCCAGGATGGCGAGGACGACAAAGAAACTTAAGAAGAGGGACCACGGTCGTTTGCTACAGCAATGTGAGAAGGTATAGAGTAGCAGAGAGTGATCTGGGGACGGACTCGTATGATTTGCGCGAACGCCTGTCGGCCTCTCGATTCCACAAACGAGCCCAGAAGATATGGAAGGCCGACATAAAACCCGTCGAATTCCCCGCGCTTCTGGCTAGATCACGGAGTTTCATTCCGCTACCTTTGTAGCTCATGTGGATCACGGTGGCCCAGGCTGTTTGATAAAATTCCAATTAGAAAATCCCCCAAATTCCAATATCCGACCAGCGTGAACTCACTTGCTGCCTCAAGATGTTGCGCTCCGATCTTGAGAAGCATGTACCCGATAGCGAATCCGACTACCGAACACCACACGGAGACGATGAGTCGCACAATGGACAATGATTTCTCCTTCGCCACAAGTGTGAGGATGTAGAATGCCGGGTATGCCAAAACACACAGGACAACGAGGATTGCGATACGAGAAAAACTCGGAATCTCGAAGCCTCGGATCAGTGGTTTCGATTGTGGTGGCTTTGACCTCGAAAACCAGGATTTTTCGGAACGATGGAAATTCGTCGTGGATGTTGGCAAGGAGGGACAGGTTTGATATTCGGCATTAAACTCTCCCTTGTTTGGAGTGAGAAAGGAGGAGTCTCCCTCGATGGAAGGTGTGGCCGTGTTTTCAGTAGGGTGAGGGCTGGAGCTGATGTCCCTCATGCGAACAAGCTCCATGTTGAGAGCTCAAGGGAGAGAGGGTTGAGGGCAATCTGGCCGTTGTCCAGAACGCAAAATATATAATAGTCGTGCCAGCGGCCGTGGAAAGTCGGCAGTTGATCGCTCTCCGCGCATCATGCATCAGGTTTCAATAATTTCATCCCTTTTGCAAATCTAAGCGGTGTAATATGAACGGTTGAATAAGCGTCCATCAAGCAGCGAGGGTCTCGCACCTCGTTCACACACCGGGATCCCACCTTCGCCAACAACGACTCACTGGCACAAACCGGCAGTTCCCCGTATCGTGGCTCGGCTCCTTCATAGATCTCAGGCATGGTGTCGGTGGTAACAAAGTTGGAAGGTGGCTGGGGATGGCAGAGTGGGGACCCTAGTGCCTGAGAGGAACGGCTCAATCAAGGCTCGACGCGTCATGGCAACCTGGTATGTACACACTCACCACCGTAGCTGGTTAAAAAAACTCCCACAGAATTCTAGCGCGCCACGCGGGTCCCAACGATACTTTCCCTGCATCAAGTAGGTCGATATCACCGCTGGGTCTGAGGGCATGACTGAGTGGAAGAGGGAGATCGAAGGCGAGCCCGATGTCAGAAAATCGAACTTTAGAGCTGCGTAAAGCCCGAAGCTCTTTACCTTCAGCCCTCATCCACCCCACTACGACTCACTCCTCGAATGGGTTCGAAACCCTCGAAAGCAGAACGTCCCGCCCCTGCGAATGCTAAGACGGTCGTCGTCCCCAGAATCCCACAAGACGTCATCGACGAAATCCTGGATCAGCTCGCTACCTATTCGGACCTCGAATCCCTCCGCGCCTGCTCTCTCGTATCCAAGTCATGGGTTTCATCGTGCCGGCCGCACCTCTTCCACACCGCCTTCTTCAATTCAGAGAGCGTGCCCGGATGGCTCAAGACGTTCCCGTCGCCGGAGGAGAGCCCTGCTCGCCACGTCAGGCATTTGCGCATCCAGATCGGAGGGCTTCGCTTCGTCCCTAAAACATTTTTCGGATGCATCCCGTGGTTTACGAACGCGGAGAAGATCTTTTTGTTAGGGCCGGAGCCGGGAGACATGCCGCAGGTCCAGATACCTTCACCTTGGAGCCCCTCGCAGTCGGTGACCTCTTTGACCATCGAAACGGATATGTTCACTCTCAAAGAAATCCGGGACTTTATGGCGGCATTACCGAACTTGGATGATTTGTCGTTGTCGGGATATCTCGGAATGGACGAGATTGGAACGTCCCTGGCTGGAGGGACGGGACTTGGCGGGAAATTGGTACTCCGCAACGTGCGCCACGCCACCATGAGTGTCATGGGCATGTTATTGGAGGCCCCAACCGGGCTGCGGTTTACCGAGGTGGAGATTCATTCTACGCGCGGGTGTCTCCTCTCGGTCATTAGGCTCGTAGAAGCGTGTTGCAAGACTCTCGTAAAGCTGTCGTACACGGTCTCCTTCCCTGGTAAATTCCACTACTTCTCCTGGTCCAGTTGGTGGCAGTGCGCGAAATACCGACACTGACGTCATCTCCCGACTCAGATGGCTACGAGGCCTGTGAACAGTCCTTCGACTTCTCAAAATTCCCAAATCTCCGAGAAGTGGGCTTTGGGGTCGGTTGGATCGAAGGCGGCCCATACTGGATCCCTATGGCTCTTTCAACCCTCAGACCCGCCACCTCCCCACGCTTATCCGCTATCCAACTCGACTTCACCCGCGCGCCCAACCGACACACAGGAGCCACGATCAAAGTCATGGGCAATGACCTTCGACGGGCCGCGGATGAAGTCACCCGGATCAAACGCGAATTCGAAGAAGTGGTCGATTTTACCGTGCTTCGAGGAGACTGGATGGGGGTTGTGTTTGATACGCTTAACGTACGTTTCGTCTCCGTGGAGTGAATGTCATTTCGTGATCTTATTGATTCTCCCTGACTCGTTCTCTACAGATCTTTCAAGGTCATTGAAGTTGGGCCTGCGGGTACCCTTCTCGCTTGTCCCTTTAATTAGGCATCTTGCGGCGTTAAATCGCTCGGTCATGCGTGCGGTAAACTACAGTTTCGACTTGTTCGCAGCAATTCCCCACTTCCTCTTCTGTTCATACACATCTTGCATCTTGTAGCACCCTGCTCAGTACATTTCCTGTGGGCGACTTTGGTATCTGATGATCCAGAGTCATTGACCTCCGCACCCACTTTAGAGAATCCCAACACTTGCCTCGAAGGCAATATATCAAATCATCCCCTCAATTGCCTCACTCCGCCGAATTCTGTTGTGAATGCAGCGCCAAACGCCTTGCAATGGCCACCGTTGTGCATTTTCTCTTTCCAGCCTAGCCGATAATGTTCCACGCCCGAGAACCTTTTTCCCTGTCGCGTACCGCCACCACTGACACCTGTGACGGGAGTGCGAACAGATGAACGAAACCGACAGGTACCCTCAACGTTCAACCCCAAGAAAAACCGTTGACCGGCGTCGACTGGGGACGGGTTGTATCAGTAGAACACGGTTCTTTTCGTTAAGCCCAGTACTCAGTTCTTGCCTCGGCTTCTTCCGCGGCTACCCATCCCGTTGTTGACAGCACGAGCGCCGAGCGATCGCTGCTTTCGTTTTGTTGTATAGCCAACAAACCCCAGGTACAAATGGTGTATAATAGAAAGGCATGGCGAGACATGTTGATCAATTGCATCCGTATATCATGCCGGAAGCGAGGGGTTCATTGAAAACTCACACTGGTAGGTCGTATGTGATGGATGGCCGAATCTGGGAGAAAGCGTAAAGAACAAGGAGCGACAAAGTGAAGAAAAAACATGATCCAGTATCAACAAGGGGTATAGGAGCGGGGGGGATATTTAGTTTACGCGCCTCGTCCCTGGGCTGCCCGTTGTTTCACCCTCCCATCACAATATTCCCGGGAGGATGATCATGTGTGGGAAATGCTCCTGGCGCCCACGGCGTCCGCCATTCAGTGCGCCTGTCCTGACCCTCACCGATTCATCCACCCCACCCACGACCGGCTCCTTGTACGCATCCGAAAACATCGAAGGAATACATCTCGCCCCTTTAAAAACCAACATGGTTGTGATTCCAAGAATCCCACAAGATATCATCAACGAGATCTTGGATATCCTCGCCGCCTCTTCAGACTTCCGAACCCTCCAATCATGCGCTCTCTTATCGAAATCGTGGGTTCAACCATGCCGGCGCCACCTCTTCCACACTGTCCGCTTTACTCTGAGGGATACTCTCCGATGGTTCGAAACGTTCCCAGTACCGGAACAGAGTCCCGGTCACCACATCAGGGATTTACGCGTCGAGATCGGAAGGGTTCACTGCGTTCCTGACGCGTTTTTTGAACGCATCTCGTGGTTTACGGACGTGGAGAGGATGTCTTTGTCAGGGGACGGGTGGATTATGTCGTCGTTGAGACCTTCACTTTGGAGGTTACCACGGTCGATAACCTCTCTGACCATCGACACGAATGTGTTCACTCACACGCAGGTCTGGGACATCATCGCGCAGCTGCCGAACTTGGACGACCTGTCCCTATCCGGATCTAGTTTCTCGTCATATTCGGAGATTGCATTGCCGGAGCCTGGAATACCTCAGAGGGGAAGATTTGGTGGGCGGTTGCTCCTTCGTGGTGGATACGCCAGTCAGGACGTTATGGACGGATTATCAGAGATACCAGTTGGGTTGCGTTTCACCGAGGTGGAAATTTTCTGTGGGGGCGACCTTCTCCTGTCAGCTGTTAGGCTCGCAGAAGCGTGTGGCAAGACTATCCTGAAGCTGTCACAGACAGTGGATTTCTTCTGTAAGCCCCACCCCTTCTCCCGGTCCAATTGGTTCTAGTGTATGAAATATTGATGGTATGCAATTTCCCAATGTAGTTCACTACGGGGCTCTTGAGAAGTCCTTCGATTTCTCCAAATTACCAAACCTTCGAGAAGTGACCCTCATCTCCGAGACTGTCGATGCCATGCATGGGGGTCTACCCTGGATCCCTATGGCTCTATCAACCCTAAAGCCTGCCACCACTCCACATTTATCCACTATCCGACTCGACTTCATCTGCTTTTCTCACTTCGTCCCATGCGCAGAAATCTTGATCAAAGACATGGGTAACGATCTTCGACAGGCCGCGGACGAGTTACTCCGGGTTGAACGTGAATTCGAAGGGGCGGTGAATTTGATCACGTTTGGGGATCCGCAGTTCGAGGTGGCATTTGATGCACTTGGTGTAAGATTTCGTTTTGTGGTGGACGAGGCCTCATGGTCACGTTGATTCATTTCCATTCGCCCCCCGCAGATCCTTCAGAACTGGCTGTCGTCGAGATCGGATCTGTGATCAACTTTCTCATTTATCTCTTTCGATTTAGCAGGCCATTCTGCAGATGGGTTCCGGACACCCTCTTCAGCCCTACATTGGATACTCCGCATACATACAGTATGGCCAAGCACGGTCCGGCTTGTTCGTAACAGCTCATCTCTTCTGTCCATACGCATCCTGCAGTACCACCCATGTCCCTCCTGTGGCCAACTTCGATCTGACAATTCAGACTCATTGTAACCCCAGCACCTACAGTCCGACATCCACTCGATAAGAATGCGGGTTGGCGGCACAATATTTAATCCTTAGGCACAGATGGTGGGAACTGGGACGGGTTCTGGTCGTCCACCCCGTAACGTCTTACCCACCCATCCTCCACGGTTACAAACCCCGTTGATTGACTGGACGAGCGCCCAGCTTTCATCAGTCCATCCATCATCCATCCCACCAACAACCTACTCCCCGAATGTATTCGAAGGCAGAGACACTTGTCGTTCCCAGAATGCCACCAGAGGTCATCGACGAGATATTAGGCCACCTCGCCCCTGATTTAGACCACGGATCCCTCCAATCATGTGCTCTCGTATCGAGATCATGGGCTCCATCGTGCCAGTGCCGCCTCTTCCACACTGTCACCTTCTCCTGGTTGGGTATGGAGAGATGGCTCAAGACGTTCCCGGCGCCGGAGGAGGGACCCGCCTGCCTAGTCAGGAATCTAGGCTACCAGATCGGAGGACGCGACCGCGCTCCCGAAGAGTTTTTCGAGTACACCCCGTGGTTTACGAACGTGGAGAGGGTGGCTTTATTGTCCCATCGGGGAAAGGCTCGGCCGTTGTGGATATCCTGGAATTGGAGGTTTCCGCAGACTGCGACCTCTTTGACCTCTTTGACCATCAACGCGGACTCGATCAAGGTGGACACTGGGGTCGGTTGGAATGGCGGGAGTCTGCTATGGATCCCAACAGCACTTTCAACGTTCAGACCCGCCACTTCTCCACACTTATCCGCTGTAAAACTCAACCTCTTCCGCTCGCCTAATGTCAGACCGATCACCAGAAATTTGATTGAAGATGCTGGCAATGACCTCCGATGGGTCGTAGACGAGGTCGCCCGAATCGACCGTGAATTCGAGGGAGCGGTGAATATTACTGTGCTCCGGGATCTGAAATTTCAGGCGGCATCGGATGGACTTAATGTAAGGTTCCATTTCTCTGGGCGGACAACATCTCATGGTCATATTGATTCATTTCTATTCATCCGCTGCAGATCCTTCACCGCCACAACAGCTGAGATGGGGCGGTTTCCTGTCCCGTTTGCCTCTTCCAGTCAGATGTTCTGTAGCGTCAAATCATTCGGCCGCCCAAACTAACAACTTGAAGCTTAACGTGAGATTTCGTCTCCGCGGGGCGGATGGCATTTTATTGACTCACCTTCGTTCTTTCCCTGGTCCTTCAGCGTGACGTTCGTTGGAAAGATCTGCGGATATCCTTCCCACTTGACCCTCGAAATTGGCCCTCTTGCAGCGTTGAATCATTCCGCCATGCATGTTGTCAATGTTTCACATACACGGGGTAATACACAGTCTACGGTAAACTAGAATTTCGGCTTGCCCGTAACAGCTATCCCCTGCTTCTGTTCATACGCATCCTGTAACGCCCTCCTCAGTACCTTTCCTGTGGGTGACTTGGGTATCTGACGATCCAGAGCTATTAGCCTTCACACCCCCTTCATTGAGAACACGAACGCTTACCTCGATGACGATCTCAAATCCTCCTCTCAACCACCCCCGCTTCGTCAGATTTTGCCGAGACCAGTCCTCCAGTATCTTGATGGTCGCCGCTGCGCCTTTCCTCTTGCCGGCCTGACTGAGGACGACCCACGCTCGGGGAACCTTCTCATCCGGCATACGGCCACCGCTGACACCAGCAACAACGATGTCGATGATGAGATCATCTGGTTGGGTCATCAATGCGGTCTCGAGCTCTGATGGGGAGACTTGGACTCCTGACACTTTAAGCGTATCTTTCACCCTCTCAACAAAGCTGTCACATATTCGATTGCGTCAGGACCACAAAGGCAAGACGAATCAAGAACCATGCGAAATCTCACTGGTAATTTCCCCTCTCGTCAACGATGAAGATATCCCCCGTCTTGAGCCACCCATCCTTAGTGAACGTCTTTGAAGTGCCCGGTTCATCGTCGAAGTAACCTTGAGAATCAGAGCCTCCCTTGACCCAAAGTTCACCAGGCTCTCCGACACCACCCTCCGAACCGTCCTCACGAATGATCCTGGCCTGTAGGCCGGGCATAAGAAGCCCAAGCGATTCATAGACAGGTTTGTGCCCAAGGTCTGTGCGAATCCCTCCAGAACCCCGGGAGAAGAGAGGTCGAACACGAACCACTTCGGACGAACCATACCCGTGGAAGAAGGTCGACTTGAGTTTAGATTGGAACCTCTCGCACAGCTCTGGAGGTAAAAACGCCGCTCCGCTTCCCACAGTTTCGACGCTACTTGTATCCGTCCCTGCCCAGTCTGGAGAATTCACCGATTGGTGGATCATCGGTGGTACAAGTAGCAACCCTGTTACCTTCCATCTTGATAATGGTGTTGGTAACAGAAGGAATCTGAAGTCGAGAGGCGTACTTTGGGATGAGCTTCAGGGCGTAGCTTACGTCCCGCCTGGGGGTGATGATGGTGGTGCACGGAACCGCAAACGCGCGGAAGCAGAACGCGTTGAATCCGTAACGGTGGTAAAACGGCAGGGAGCCCAATGTAACTGGAATATCGGCATATCGCGGGGGCTGGGGTCCACGGTGCTCATTAGCATGAGCACGATCAAATCGGAGTTGGGAAGGAACTGACTGATGCAACTGCAGCGTTCAGCGTCGCTATAATGGACCCTTGCATCACCGAGAACATGATCTCCTTGTATGATACCATGACGCCTAACAATTCGAGACGATAAGCGGGGACAGAGCGACGCACGCACGCTTGACTAAAGCTTCACCTTTTGGCGGGCCAGTTGTCCCACTGGAGAACAGGAGATACGCCAAGGCGTCCTTACTCACGGGTTTCGTGTAATCTTTTGCGGGTTCCTTAACGGAACGAACGAGGTCATCGAACGACCGATTCCCTTCCAGCTTTCCTCCAAGGATGAAAATCGCATCCGACTCTGAGAATCCTGCTTCCTTGGCGATGATCCGGGCATTCTCGAAATTCTCCAGGCTTGTAAAGACCTTCCTGACCTTGGATACTTTGACAAGGTGTTTCAGCTCGTATGAAGTTGATGACGCCGGGAATAGAGCAAATGGAATGCCTGCAGCCAATAACGAATGGACGAGTGCGATATACTCCTACACACAGGGCACTCCTTTGTTGGCGCATCACTTGAAGGCCGAGCCCAAGAAACTCACGAGGCGATTCTCGCTTAGGATCCCGATAACTGCATTCCCCTCGTGAAGGAAACGGGCTGGATCTCCGAGTGCGGTTGCACCACGCGCGACCCTATCCTTAAACTCCGACCACTTCCTCGTATTTCCTGTGACTGCGTCGACGTGAAGGGTGTAGTCTTTCCATCCCGCTTGGTCCGGACGGTTCAAGAAGAGGTTGTGGACGTTGGTGAACGGGAGGTCTGGGACCGGAGGGAACAGGGACTGGAAACCCATGGATGGACACGGTGCGAAATGGTGGAGAGGGAGGGAAAAGGGCACGTCCCTCTCGTTCTGTCTTGTGGAGGGGTCATTGTATGAATGAATGCGACGCGCCTCGTGGAGGTCGGGGAGATACTGTAGATCGATCACCAGCGGTCCCACTTTCAAGATTGCCCCCCCTCTTCCTGATCAACGAAAGCTTGACTGAGGGTGGTCAGAATCGAAATCATTGCGCGTTTAGAGGTGGGCGAACACAGCTATGGAAGCCATCCTAGGTACTTTCCGCAGTCTCCGTTACCCTCGGCCTTCAGAAACTGGTACACGCTCCGGGCCGGTCCCACATCACGCGGCCTGCTCAATTGAGCGCGCACTGAATATTTTTGGTCTACAGCCAAAGCTTAAGATGCGTAATGTACGTGCAAAATGCATTTTATGAGGGTGCCCCTCATGGCAGAGTCGAGCGCCGTGTTGGCTCGCACCGTCCGCTCGCTCAGACTCAGAGTTAGCCGACTCGCGGAAATTAGATAGGCAATTTACATTACTAAAAAAGGCAATACGTTTGCTGACAAATCTACGCATTTGAACCCCCCTAGTCCCACCTATAGTCTCGCAAGCTCAACTAATAAACCTTACCTAGATCGGATCTGAAGGGGGTATCGCCGTACATAGGAACAGAAACAAGGCACACACGAGCTCTGAGTATACACCGTCGGGCTGATGACCCGTGTCGACCATTCACAATTCCAATTGTACTCGTTACGAATGAGAATTAGAGCTAGCAAAAGGACTGAGAAGTGACACCGGGCCGATAGGCACGCCGGGGTAGCAAACGCGGGTCCCTATCGGACGGCGGGAGAGATCAAGGTTATTGGACTGTGTCAACTTCAAGTCGCATCGGCTTACGCGGGAACAAACGCCCGCACTCTCACAATGACCGCGAGGTTGCTCATCCGGTTTCTCATCGTGATCCCTGATCTATACCAGATCCGGCTCAAATCCCTCCTCGAGTTGCTGGCATCTGGAAGGAGACTCAAGATATTGATAGGGAGCTTATTTACGATCACAAATCTGGGCAGTGAGACAGAGTAATGAGACCAACCCTTGTAGGAGAAACGCTCACCAAATTCAACGGCGACGAGGATGATCAGGCGTGGGAATCCCCTCGGTACCCTTGGTGTCCGTCATTTGGAGCGCCTATCCTGGCTCTCTTCGATTCATCCCCCCACCCACGACCGACTCCTTGTACACATCCGAAAACGTCGAAGGAATATATCCCGCCCCTGTACAAACCAAGATGGTCGTCACTACCAGAATCCCACAAGATATCATCAACGAGATCTCGGATCTCCTCGCCGCCGCTTCAGACTTCCGGTCCCTCCGATCATGCGCTCTCTTATCGAGATCATGGGTTCAACCCTGCAGGCGACACCTCTTCCGCGTCGTCGTCTTCACTTCGAAGGAAGCGGCCAGATGGTTAAAGACTTTCCCAGAGCCAGAAGAGAGTCCCGCTCACCACGTCAGGGATTTACGCGTTTGGATCGGAGGGGCTGACTGCGTTCCCGACAAGCTTTTCGAATATATCCAGTGGTTTACGGACCTGCCGAGGATATATTTCTTGGGGGACGGGAGGGAGCTGTCGTTGCCAAGACCTTCACTTTGGAAGTTACCACAGTCCATAACCTCCTTAACCATCAACACAAATGTGTTCACTCTCACGCAGGTCTGGGACATTATGGTGCAGCTGCCGAATTTGGATGATCTGTCTCTATCAGGGTCTCGTATCCAGGATATATTACCGGAGACCAGAACACCACTAAGGGGAAGATTTGGTGGGCGGTTGCTACTTAGTGGTGGATACTCTAGCAAGGGCGTCATGGGCAAGTTATTAGAGATCCCATCTGGGTTATGCTTCACCGAGGTGGAGATTTCCTGTACGCGGATCTCTCTCCTCCCAGCCGTTAGGCTCGCAGAAGCGTGTAGCAAGGCCCTCGTGAAGCTGTCGCAGACTTTCTATTTCTTCGGTGAGTCTCCCCTTCTCCCGGTCCAACCGGTTCTAGTGCATAAAAGTATTGATGGCAGAGCAATTTCCAGATGTAGATCGCCACGAGACTGTCGAGCGGGCCTTCGACTTCTCCAAATTTCCAAACCTCCAAGAAGTGACCCTCATCTGTAGGGTTGCCGGTTCCACGCATGGAGGTCTACGCTGGCTCCCAGCGTCTCTGACAACCCTCAAACCTTCCACCACCCCACGTTTATCCATTATCCGACTCGACTTCGCCTGCTCGTCTAGCTTCATCCGATCCGCAGATACCTTGATCGAAGACATGGGCGGTGATCTTCGACAAATCGCAGACGAGCTCATCCGGATCAAACGTGAGCTCGAGGGGGCTGTGAATTTGACCACTCTTTTGGATTCAAAGTTCGAGGTGGCATTTGGTGGACTTAACGTAAGATTTGGTTTTGCGGTTAGGCGACCGTCGCGTTGATTCATTTCTGTCCGTCCCTTGTAGATCCTTCAGCACCAGAGTCGTTAAGATGGTATCCGTGATTTGATCTCCCATTTGCCTCTTTCGATTGGTTATTCTGCGGTGTTGAATGGTTTGGTCACCCACGACACTAATCCCCCTACCCGGACGCCGACTCCACAAAATCCGATCCTTCACATATACGTGGTATTGTGCAATCCATGGAACCAAACTACAATCCTACTACTATTCCTTTCCCGGAAACGGGCCATCTAGGTCAGACCTTCGACCATCCCTCCCTCCCACCTCCTGAGATCTTGAACCACGATATTTCCTGGAGGCGACAGCGATTGGGTGGTGCTTCAATCCATTCAATCCCTATCGACCTTCCGTAGGTTCACCCTCATGTTTTACCACGTTGTACGAAGCGCCCAGGAATGCCAGCTATATATTTTATGGATCCCGTCACGATCTATCGGTTAGGGTTTGCTTCTTCCCCCACCACACTTTTACCATCCCCAAAGCTTGCCTGTGATGCCGATGCATATATCTCCGAGCACCGACACAGACTCGGGTCCTATCGCAACTGTATGTGGTCCCCGTTTTGTACCATTTCCTTGCCTGTATCGACGGTTCGTTTAGATGCTCTCTCGGACGAGTACAATCACGAACTCGCTTCCTCCCAACGCATAAAGTGACATCCTGGGGATCCTCCAACGAGAGCAGGATCACGCGGTGGCACTTCTCTCTTTGAGCCCGCTGCTTTCGAGTCTGTTTGTCTCTTATGCCAACCGAGCTGCCACCCTTGAGTCCGCATCTACCACTCCGTCTCTCGACAGTGAGGAACGTAAAGCCCTCCAAGACTCTATCGTCGGGTTACAGGAGGAAAACGAGAAGCTCAGATTGGAGAGCCTTGAGGTGGCAAGAGAGTTGAGGGCGGTTGCGGCTTCTCAGGAAGCGTTCCGTTCCCAGGTCTCGTCTCTTAAGGACGTTATACTACCCAACAGGAGGACATCAGGCGCTTGCGGGAAGAACTTGCCGAAGCTGAGGGCAAGTACGACCGACTCATGGCGGATTCGAACGCAGAGACGGCAGACCTTCGGACACAGATCTTGGACCTCGAGGTAAATGCTCGCATCTCGTTGTGAACTGAAAGTGCTTATTGATGTGTATCACACCGGTAGGCGCGACGCGAGGAACTAAAGGAGACCGTCATTGAACAGCAGATTAAGATATCAAAGCTTGAACGCCAGGGCCTCAACTGTCTCTCCAACCACTCCAAGGCCACTACACCCACAGAAACCACAGACACTCGTAAATTTGATAATCCTGAGGGTCAAAACATGGTCAGCGCGTCCGCGAGAATCGCTGAAACAGAGGAACTGGCTGAGAAAGTGGTGAGGGAAGAGGTGGATAGAATCATTGGGGGAAGAACCGAGACAGAGACGAAGGAGGAGTCTGAGCAGGAGGCCAAAGAGAAAGCCGAGCAGGAGGCAAAGGAGAGGACAGAGGGGGCGGCTCGAGTTAGAGCCGAACGGGACGCAAAGCGGAAGGCCAAGAAGGAAGCGAAGGAATTGGCTGCGCAAGAGGCAAAGGAGGGGGCTGTGAAGGAGGCCAGAGAGAAAGCCAACCTGGAGGCAAAGGAGAAGACGGAAATAGGGGAAAAATTTTGGGCCCGGCTCGCAAGACTTGAGGGAGAAGAAAAACAGAAGGGTGAGAAGGCGATCAGAGAGGAGGCCGAGAGGGAGACAAAGGAAAAAGCGGAGCCAGAGAAGAGGAAGAGCGCCACGGTATCCAACTTCCCGCCGTCTTCGACCACTAGGAAGACCGATCGTCCGTCATCAACGAAAGCCTTCCCAGCGCCTGGTTCAAATCATTCGCCGACTCTTAGTGTGTCATACGGGTCTCTAGTACTCCTTTGTACTAGAAACTCCGATGTCGTCTTTTGGGTCCGAAGGTGCAAACGCCGTGGAAGAGAGTCGAAAGTCGTGTGTCCCCAGAGTCTGATACCTAGCATCAGGAAAACATGGATTGATATTTATGCGCGCGTAATCGCCACAATCGAGGGGTGGTTATACAAGCGCATACAAGCATACATTGGGGTTGGACGCGCTTGTAGCCTCTAGCGGTGACGCTTGCAAGCGCGTACACGAAACTCCCAGATAGGGGTCAAAAAAAAAAACTCTTAGAATTGTATTATTTAATTGATAATCCTCCCAACCATTCGCTCCACCCAGTCAATCCGATTTAATTCTCAATCGCTATGTACAAGGCCAGCTACATATATCCACAAGTACGTGGCTGAGAGGCAAGTCAGCAGCCATCGGGGTAGTGTTGCCGCGAGCTGAGTTGAGTTGATGTGAGTCATCGAACTCACTCGGACGGTCTGAGTTCGTCGGCCGGCAACCGCCGTAGGCCATGTGGAATAATTCCTGGCACTAGATTAATTCTTTCAATTTTTGTTCCCCTATGTTGTCGGAGATTCGGTCGCCAACAATTCACGTGCAGATTGGGACATGAGTGAAATCATGGGGCGCACCAGGGCGCACCGCTTGCCTGCAACCGCATCCAACACGCCCACAAGATGAATGGGATAGGTCCGCCGGATCGCTCCGTCGGTCCGGAATCCTCCTCGCTACTCCACCCGCTCCCACCGTCTGACACCGGTGATGGTGCCTGGGACGACACTCGTCATCCGTACAATCTTGCTTTCTTAGGGCCTCCACCCGAATCAAATGAACACGCATTAAGTCGTCTTGGTCAATGGATGCGCTCACCCGAAGGCTTCTATCCATCACTACGGTTTCGAGTTCCCGAACAGATCAGTCAACCCCTTCCCTCCACCTCTGGTCAACCCCTTCCCTCCACCTCCGGTCAACCCCTTCCCTCCACCTCCAGTCAACCCCTTCCCCCCGTCCCCCCCACCCCCAATCACCCAATGCCTCCCGCCCCTCGTCACCGCCTTCCAACCGTTTCATCCAAACGCAAACGAAAAACTTCACCCGAACCGGCTGCAGTGGGTGGTTATGGGCCGATATTCGATGGCAAGCCGGATCAAGGGTCAGACCGAATGGCTGTGGATCCCTCCCCCACAGTGAAGTTCGATGGGCGGAAGAGTACCGCTCGTGACGTCTGGTCATTCGTTCGGGCTCTGAACAACAAGGATCCCGTCCCACCTGACCAGTGGCCCGATGATTTCAATGAAAACTTGTCTGAGAAGCCCAAAACAGCCTTCGTTGGCTGCAAGTTCTGTACCCAGTTCGGGTAAGCTCTTTATCCCCCTTCCGGCCTAAGACTGACAGTCACATGCTCCAGGAACGGCGTTCGCAAAGAATGGAAGGTGTTCAACATCCAGAAATCCCCAACCTCCACAATTCGCACCCATTTTCAAAATGCACATCTCAACGACTGGAATTCTGCGTGCGCCGATCTCGGTGTACCCCAGAAGGATGTGACGGAACAAACCCCGGTTTCGGATGTGGAACCGTTCACACGGGACGGTTTTCTGTTACGACTTATGAAGTTTATTGCTGTTGATGATCAGGTCTGTCTTTGACCATCTCACTTCCTCGCCACCTTACCTACGGGACCACGTAGTCAATCAACCTCGTCGAAAATACTTTTTTCCGCGACCTTCTTCTCTACCTCGGCCAGGGTCACGTCAAGGATAGTGAGATTCCCAGGCGAACATGCCTGACGGCGAGTATCATCAAAGCGTGGAAAATGGAGCGGGAGGAATTTTATCAGGAGATGAAGGTACGCTGGACGCACTCGTTTTATTGGCCTTAAGTCCATCGTTGATCCCACGATCTTCTGTAGGGGTCGTTAGGCCGCGTGTCGCTCACAACAGACATATGGTCAGATCCGGACCTGATCTCGTTCCTTGGTGCCACGACGCACTTCATTGTACAGCGTATGTGTAATGGGTCCAGTGGTGAACTTATCCTGAGGTCCGGACTGCTCGCGTTTCGGCATGTCCAAGGATCTCACACTGGTGAACACCTTGCCCACGTTCTCTATGGAATCATCAAAGACGCTGGTATAGAACAAAGGGTGTGTTAGTATCATGATACTGTTTTGGTGCCGTCTGTGACTGTCGTGTATTAGGTTGGCTCGATCACCGCGGATAACGCGAGTAACAACGATACGATGATGCAAAGTTTGGAGACACTGTTCAAGGGGGATGGTATCCCATTTGACCGCCACGGAAATCGAGTGCGGTGGGTAGCATTGCTTTATGGTAGAATGGCATCAGCGTGCCCATCCGATACTGTAGTTGTTTTCCACATGTCATAAACCTCGCGGTCCAAGCGATCTATGCTGCACTGAAGGACCGAAAGGTTCTCGAAAAACGTGGCCTACTTGGAAACCTCAATGGTGTTGACGAGGCCTCCCTGAAGGCAACGGTCTTTCCAGGGGGGGTTACTGGGGACGCTTACCTCTGCGCCCTCAAGGCGGACGTGTTGGGAGTTACACGAAAACTCATCTCCAATTGTCGTGTATCCGGGCAACGTCGGGAAGAATTTGTCAAGACAGTTCTTGAAGGAAATGAAAGGGAAGAGTGGGAGGATGATGATGGAAATTTTTTCTCAAGAAAAGCCCTCCAACTCTTAAGGGATTGTGAGACCCGATGGTCTTCAACA
>Ga0307511_10001711_pt1 | contig 23086 bp, 19 predicted proteins | sample 13_EM_MG_FD_200266 | JGI IMG/M metagenome (GOLD analysis project Ga0307511, IMG submission 200266) | Populus trichocarpa ectomycorrhiza microbial communities from riparian zone in the Pacific Northwest, United States - 13_EM | ecosystem: Host-associated > Plants > Roots > Unclassified | place... | reverse complement strand
TGGAGGAGGTTGCTGGGTTGAGGTCGAGGGGGGAGGGGGAGGGGGAGGGAGGAGGGAGGGAGGGCATGGTGGGAGAGTCGTCGTAGAATGTGGGTTGGCTAGGGGAGGGAGAGAGAGAGCCGTAACAGTAGGGAAGTGGGCAGAGATGTGGGACGGAGAGGTGGATAGCTTTGAGGGAGTAGAATTCACCTAAGGGTATGTATAAACAGTTAGCTGGGTATCATAATAACTAAAAATTATCAATGAAGAGAGGGGACATATTAACCAATTGGGGTATATGTGCTGAGCAGCCTCTCACCTCTCACCCCCGATTTCAACAGCCACATGGGTATCAACTATCAAGCAAAAGAAAAATATAAATATAAAAATAAAATAGTAATCATACATACCCCTAACCATCCCCTCCCCCTCCACAACCTTTAGAAACCACAACCACTCCTCACCATTCTCAAAAACCCCCACCGTATACACACTCGAAAACTCACTCCCTACACCAATACTCGTCACAGAAACCCTACATCTCTTTTCAAACACACCCTCTTCAATCTCTAGTATCCTCGCTAGGGATGAGATGAGGACGGAGTTTGTTTCGAGGGAGCTTGTAGATGGCATTGTGAGGAAAAAGTATGGGATATAAATATGCTCAGAGGTAGAGTGAGGCTTAATTTCAGGTACGATTGTGACTGCACAATTATCAGTTATATCTGTCTCAGCATGTAAAGCTATGTACGTTTAGAGGCTCCCATCCAGAGGGTATTCACAAGATCCAGGAAGTGGGGTTCCAGATCGTCACAACTGAACCCCATATCATAAAGGATCTGTCCAATCTATTGTAAAGTAGGTACCTATTCTAGGCAACGCGCCTCGCAATCTTGCTGCTGCTCTGTCGTCATGACTGGTAGACATCCGACGGGGTTTTCCGAGCCTAACGTAGCCAAGGGATGCGCTAAACCTTAATGATCAGCCCTTCCTAAGTACCAGTATCAGAAAATTCAGATTTCAGGCACAAACATCAATTTATATAAACATAAGTCTGCTTGAAGGTATATGCGCAATCTGGGCCAGTATGTATATGGAAAGCCATTCAAGATACACCAAATTACTCCTCAACCTTCTCATATACACTCTTCTCTGGCACCGTAGGAACGTCACCATCGAACTCCTCAGTCTCCACTGCGCCTTTAGGTCCAACGAAGCTCTTCCTTCCCCTTATAAAATACCACCCCGCGGAAATCGCCGTGAACCCAGCAAACACTACACTTGCATAATCTACCCAAAAGGTCAGTAGCTCTTCCCAAAAAGATCATAAAGCAGCCTTGTGAAAGTCCGATACGTACTCATCGTCGCCGCTGCCACTGGTAACTTCACAGGCATACAAAACAACACCGTGGCCAAACAAATCCACAAAATCGTAACAACGTTGGTAATAAACCCAAACCTTCCAAGTGGGTAAGGTGAATTCTCAACCAATTTCCTCCCTCGAATGAGAGAGATCAAGATCGGTGCCCCATACGAGGTGGATAGACAAATTGTTGCTACACCAGTGAAGGAGTTGAACGCAGCTGTGGAGCCAAAGTAAATTAGCCCTAGGAGGCAGCAGACCGTGGTGGAGAGAGCAATCCCCCACAGTGGGACGTCGAGACGGTGGTTGACACGGGACCAGAGTCGAGAACCTGGGATCGCGCCATCACGGGCAAACGCGTAGGTACATCGAGAAGCAGCAGTGAGGGAACCGACACCAGCAAAGAAGAGGATACCAAGGACTTCATCCGCAATTAGCGGCACTATATACCTTAGCCGGGAGGATTGACCTTACTAAGAAACAAGAGTCCGAATCCACCTGAGGCGGACCCAGTAACAGTTTTGAACAGGAGACCGATCGGTTGCCCATTTGCTACGTTGAGGAGCATTTTAACACCCGGTAGAACGAAAAGAATGGGGATCAGGAAGAGGACTCCGGTGACTCCCGCAGCGGCTACGGAAAGGACCATGGCTCGGGGGACTTCAAGGTGTGGTTGTTGGACTCTGTGAGCATTATGCCATGTGAGCCATCTCCACTGCACAGCAGACCCAGAGCGGGGACTTACTCTTCACACATTGACGCGACCTATCAATACCACAACCCTCCTCCATTAGCCCGTACCCCGACCAAGAGGATAATCCTACTACTCACCATCCCATACCCAGTCAACGTATACGCTGCCTGTAGCAATCCCACAAAGAACGCCCAGCCACTCGGCCAGCCTGATTCACTTGCATCATAATGCCCAAACACAAAGGCCCCACTCCTCTTTACATCCGCCATAGCCAAAATCGTAACCATGATGATCACCACTGATGCCGCAGTCCAAGATATACATATCTTGTTGATCAAGTCTAGGTATCGGGAGCCGAATATGTTGACGAGAGCACAGACCAACATGACGCACCAGAACATGAGAACTGTCTGCCAGGCATTGGGGACAAAATCTTCTTTCCAGAGGGAGATTGCTGAGAGGATCAACTGCCCGCCAGAGAAGTTGATGGAGGTGGTGACACTATGAAGGGGGTAGTATTAAAACATGCCCATCAGATAACTTGGGTAACTCACGTCCAGTTTCCAACGAGTGTTAGCCACCCTATAGCGTGTTTAGCAAAAAACAGGTTTGTGGGAACATGTACAGCCTGGTTAACAATGTATTCTCACCTGTAACCCAAGAAGCAATGGGTGCGTATTCTTCACAGTAAAGTCAACCACTGATTCAGGACTCCCTATAATCCGGCTCCCAGAACTCACGTTTTGTTGACAGCATAAAAGACCACTAAAAGCATGTTAGCTCTACCCTCTAATTATAATCCACTATTCACACTGGTGCTCTGGATACCTACATAATAAACACCTCCAGCAGTTGGGTATACAGCGCCTATGATTCCATCCGCAACTGTGAGCACAATCCACTCCATAAAACTACAAAGGAGCAACACACAAATCTCCGCTAAACTCGCCGCAATACTCAGACTAATCAAGCTTACAATAACCCACCCCCATATCACTGTAACTGCCTGTCCATCCGTAAGAGAGATATACATTGTCGTGCTTAACCCCTAGATATCCCCCACGCCACAACGTCAGGTCAATCTCCTATAAATTTATACCCATTTAGTGTAGTAGAAGTCCTTACGAATGGAACCGCTGTAAATGCCCAATTAAGGTAGGTGATCAGTCCTCTAAATCATATTAGGATCAAATAGCAAGCTCAAACGAACCCATAATCGCAAACGAACTTAGAAAAAAACCGCTGTCAGCTTCTTCATGTAGAATCTCGGCATATGAGGATCCTCACAGTCCTAAAATCGACAACATGCTCAAATTCCTAGGCAATTCCGCCTTATACCCCATCCTCGCCAACTTCTCATCGGCAGAGGCATCTCTCCGTCCCGTTTCCATCTTGGAATAGCTTGGGTTATTGCGAAGGGTACGCGCGCTGTGAAAGTACTTCTTAACTCCGTCTTGCGACAAGGACTTCCGAGAATAGTAATTTGTTGATATCGCCTGAACTTAAGTGGAGCTCAGTTAACTAACGCCTGATCAGCCTGACTATCCAATGTCAACAGTAGTCTGGCTTGCCATCAACAACCCTAGCATCTCCGTCAGCTATCGCGTAGAGAGCTTTATCTCTCCCCCTTGTTCAGCCACCAAAACTTCTCATATCGAGATGCTCCGAAGCAAGGTATAAACGCCCAGGGTCCGTGGTCTTGTGGTCTTGTGCCAAGTAGCTCTGATTCGCAAAGTAAGGAAAGCCGTTATGTATGTCATCACCTTGCAGAGCATTTAGACCAGAACGGCTGTGGGTCATCATGTGCGCCGGCGCCGTGCACCGTACCTACTCCTTGCAGATCGCCATTCAAGTGGCTTTAGTGGCGTGCGGGAAGATATGCATGGGCGAGAGAACGACCTCCTGAGAGGGAGTGGGGCTATCAGCAACGTAACATACCAGCACTTGATGCATAATATACTTGAGTGCTTAAGTATGTATACTTCATGACTGTGATTTTGTAGCTAGTTTTAACTTGGGAGACAACGTTGGTAACTCTGATGTTATCAAGGTAATTCTGTAAGTATTTCTTTGGAATTTAGAATTACTTCGTCAAGCTTAGTACTTACTAAGTAAGGTACCTAAGTTATAGAGAAGGGAATAATAAAATAAATGTGGCTTGTGCTTTGCATCTATGTAGACACATGCTAGGTATATCGTTTGCTAAACCAAATACCCGTGCTCTAGAAAGCAAAATAAAATGCAATATTCATACAAGGTATCTAATCAAAAAAGCTGATCGCTACTCGTACATGGAGCTTACGAGGGTTGTGCCAACCGGAGCAAGCTGCAACCGCAAAATCGCAACATAGCCGAAAAAACCTTTCCTGTCACTTCTACCCAATATTAACACCTCACAACCTCTATGTGCCCAGGTCACACCTCATCCCTAAAAACCCACCTCCCACCCCTCTTCCCCGCTTCCCTTTTCATGTCTGCTACTTTCTTCCTCTCCTCTCCCTTTGCTATTCTCTTTCTCTCTTCCACCTCCTGTGTATCGGGAAACTCGCTCGCCCAAAACCCCTCCGGGGATTTGTCCCTATCGAACATATTCCTATGTTTTGCAACCTTATCCACAAACTGCCTTAATTGTCCATCCTCATCCTCGTCAAACTCCTCTTCGTCGGGTTCCAACTGGGGGGAGCCAAGCATTGGTGACGAGCGCCATTTAGGTGCTTTTGAGGGCAACTCAGGGGGCATTCCTGCCTTTGCTAAGAAGTCTCGAAGCTCCTTACAGCAAGACCCCATACACCCAGGGAGACATTTCCGTTCGTCTCGTTTGCGAATGACCTCTTGGTAGGCGTGCTTGAAGCCGCGTGCTTGATCTGTGTTGACAGCGAAGTCTGAAATATTAAGATCCTTTGCATTACAGGCTCGTAGACTCCCACGCTGGGGCCCAAGGGCCTCATTACGGGCTGGCTTCCGCTCAGATCCAGTAGTGAACTTAGCCTTCTTTGAAACCGGCGGATCCGTAAGTGGAATATTCCTTTTTGCGAGGTGACCTTGCATAACAGGCGTTCTAAACCTTAACTCTCCATCCTCCTTCTCATCGGCCGTGCTACGAGTAGGCGTGACTCCTTTGCTCCCAGCGCTCTTGCGCAAGTGGGTAATAGATGGAACCTTGACAGGCGGGGTATCAAGCAGACGCCCGAGTATTTCCTTCTTCGAGGGAGCATTATCCGTTGGGATTGACTTAGGAAGAGCGTCAACCAGGTTTGTGCCGTCTTCGGTCATGAACCCAATCCCTGAATCGGCCGTTTTGGGATCTCTTGCCTTCTGGCCACGCTGGGGCTCAATAATTCCGACACTCGCAGTAGGCTTGGCTAGTTGTTGGGCTGGAGTCGATACGGCCTGTTTTCTTTGGTTTATGGTGGAAAAACCATGGGATGCAGTATCCTCTCGGGGAGTCTGCTTGAGGGAGGTTTCTGGACGTGCACCATCCTTTTCGAGGTACCCTGTTAATGTAGTCTGGTATTTTGCAAGAGCCGGAGCAGATAGGGGTATGTCGGCTGGTTGCGAGTCCTCTTGTATGCCAGATATTTTTACTCTAGATAGACGAGGAGCCGGTAAGGTCGGTATAAAATGAGGAATACTCGGAACTGCAGTAGCACCAGGCTGTCTAGGGCCTCCCTCCTTCCCCGCCTCGTCGTCTCCATCCTGCAATTCCTCTTCCTGAACCTGAGAGACTACAGCCAGCTGTCTCAGAGACGTAGGAGTGACATTGCTCTGCTGTACTCGTGATTGGAAATTGCTAATGTACCTTCTTTTCCTCGGCGTTTCGGGCCTGTGGCCTAAATCATCTAAGTCGAGGCTCTGTTGGGTGAAGGCAATATGATCGACAGAATTTGAAGAGCGAGGTTCACTCTTGATATACACAGGGACGTCCTTCGCTAATTGGGTGAATCGTTCTGCCTTAACCCTGGCTGGTGGTTTGGGGAGACTTGGAGAAGCATTGCGTTCACCGTCATTATAAATAGCACGTGATGTAGGGCTGAATGCAGCAGCACGTAGCTCGCCTTCTCCGTCTGTGGTGTGATCCGAGTCATAATGGGCTTTCTGTTCAGTGCCCGGTGTTCCTCTCTGTAAATCGAGTGCCTGTTGTACAGGTGTTGCTGCAGGCTCATTCACGGCCTTCCGTGCAGCAGGTGGTGAGGAGCTCCACCGTGTACCAGCAATAGCCGGCGATGTGAGCAAAGCAGACGAGGAGATCATAGGAGGCTGCACTGGTGATATAACATTAGAAAGTAGCCCACCAGAGCCCGTCCTTGCCGATGTGGCTAAAACTGTAGTGCCCCCTCGGACCGCATTGAGTTGGGCCTTTATCTTCCCAGATTTCTGCCGCCGCAGTCTATCCTGCTCAACCCACTGCTTCCATACGGCTTTATTCCTTCGATATTTCTCTGCTAGAATAGTATGGGCCTCTCGATAATGCTTAACCTGCTGCCGCATCTGTTCATATTTCTTTGCTAGCTCTTCGTACTGTAGTGATGCATCGATAGCAGCATCAACCTCTGTCTGGATACCCACAGTGGGTCCAACAGTGTGCTGTTGGCTTGCAAGGGCACCACAGACTGCATTTTCAATATTTTCCTTATTGGCTTCAGAGACTGGTCGTGACCGCAAGCTACAATAAATGAAGTGTCAGTATCCTCAGTCTATGGACCACCACCTCAGAAACTACTCACGTTCTATCCTGCTTCAATGTCTCTGTGGCCTCCAATTCTGAATTCCTTGTCCTTAAGTCCTCGTTCTCTTTGATAAGAGCTGCAATCTTCTTTTCTAACTCAATAATATCCGCTTGATTGACACCTGATGGTTGCTCATGCCGGCCGGACTCGATCTAACAACCCAAATTCCCGCTAGTCAGCCAAAGCAGGACCAACAGCAAGTACGCTCCCAACCTCATCTTCCGGTTTTGCATTATGTTTCACTGTTGTAGCCTCAAGCTTTTTTCTTTCTTCAATTACAGCTTCCTCTCCTATTGCAGGCCACTGTGAGAAAATGCACAACAGATACTTTGAGCTTAAATTTGATACTTCGGGAATGATGAACGCGCAATGACTTACTCTTTAAGAGCTCAGCTTCGAGTTCTCCAAACGCCTTAGTGAAAGTATTAAATAAACTGACTCGATGCCTCCGCGTAATTTGTGTGACCTCCATCTGAAATGAGTGTAAAGATGAGGATCATCAGGTTAGGACGTTGTAGAGTGGTTTTGTGGCTGACCTCCTATGGCTGTGGCTGGCCAAGTTTAGGGTCTTACCACCGAACATACCTTCGAGAACAAAACGTCCGGATTTATTCACCATGTCTAAAAGGAGAGCACGCTCGGGTTCCCCAATCGAACCCACGGCACCCGAACAAAATGCGACTCGCATTTTACCATCAACGAGACAGAAGCGAGTCCGATTACCATGTCACTTCCAATACCTAAGCGACGAACTCGTGCTCAAGGTCCTTTCATTTCTCACGACCTCAGAACTGACTCGGTGTCAGCAAGTATGTCGACGGCTTCAACGAATAGCAGGTGACGATCAAGTGTGGAAATCCGCGTTTTATGATCGTTTCGTCAGGCCTCGGGCATCGAGGATACCCGGATCAGGTCGAGGAGTTAATCAGGCTCCTCTTCCTGCCTATAGTTCTCGTTCTTCCATATGGCTCGATGATGTGGGTTTGGTAAAAGCACAGAATACGCATTGGAAACAACTCTATAAGCTGAGGCATAATTGGAGCCGAGGATGCTGTGGTGTTACTGAGATTGGGATTTCAGCAGCGCATTCAGAGCAACCTCTGTCTGTCCAAATGCAAAGGGTATGTCACTCTCTTCGACGAATTAATAATAACAAGGTGCTCAACCTTAAAAGGGGATAATCTTTACTGTAGATTCTGTTACGGGTCTTCAAGCCTGGCGTGTTGGAGAGCAGAGTTTCATTGCTAGGATATCACTTCAGCCAACGTCCCAGGAAGGCCATCCTATGAACCTAAGAGCACCCACAGCGCTTGCTGTCGATGATCGTGAAGATACAAAATCGAAGGATACTATTAACGTAGCGATTGGCTACGAAACTGGCAACTTCTCTGTTTATCAGTTGAGTATCCGGTCATCCACTATTGCCTCAATGTATACCCAGCGTGTAGGGACAGGACCAAAAATTACGAGCATGGCTTTCTCTGGCTCCCACCTGATGACAATGAATTCTCAACAAGATTTGTTGCTGTATTATTTCAAATCAGACGGAGAACAAAGCCAAGATACGCTTCAAGTCGGTACACCGGTTGTTATTACATCCCTTAGGTCACACGCAATTTGGCCGCCTGTTTCTCTATCATTAAGGCGGTCTATGCATGGCATGCTGGCATGCATAGTATATACGGTTCCTACTTTTAGTCTTGGGTGGTCCGTAGCCATACAAGAGCTACAACTGAATCTAGACGGCATTTCCGTTCAGAGATCTAGGATCGCATCTGCTGTTCCCCAGGGTCTCCACCCTTTCATATCAAACCCCACATTTGAAATCATTTCACCAACGGAGATCTCATATCCAATTCCCGGGGAATCAAATCCGGAAACAGCATCTCACATTGCGCTTTCACAGCCCACATCTCTATCCTATGCCCACCCGTAGGTGCTTCACATGAATCACAGCACGGTATTCGTAGGAATTTATACTAACAATTTGGACCTCAGATATCTTTTAACCGCGCATAACGACAATACTTTGACTGTCTACCTGGTGAAGTCAACAAATGAAAGTCTGGAAATTGCTCCCGGTCAGCAGTTATTTGGTCATACATCTGCGGTTTCTGGTGCACACATTGGGAGCCGTGGCAGGGCAGTGAGCATCTCTGCTCGAGGGTCGGAGCTTCGTGTATGGGAATTGGAAGGTAGTATTCCTGGAAACCGGCGAAGGCGAGAAAGTGTCAAGGTCTACCCGTCACCACCCCACGCTTCATTGACCACTTCATCTCATCTAAATTTAGCGGACCCTTTATCTTTGTCACCGCCGCAAGCCAATTGGCGGGATGGCGCAGCTCTAGTTAGGTGGCTAGACTTTGATGATGAAAAAGTAATCGTTCATAGGGAGAAAGAGACTGGCAGTCAGGTTTTGATGGTTTACGATTTCAGTTGAGGAGAATAAAGCTGCATGCGGGATTATCAAATCAAGCCCCCAGCGCAGCAAATGAAACGCGGAATAAATCGACAGAACGATAGACGTGCATTGCATTGCATTGCATACTATGTAAGTAGTCCACTCATGAAGCTGTGCATGATCAAGAGTATTTACTTGTTCCAATCGGTTATCCGGCGATCTCTTGATCCAATCTTCGCTTCGGCCAAAGTGTCACAAAGCGTCGATCACGGTACAAGGGGTGCCCTGCACCTATAAGTCGTGTGAACGAGGTGAACCAAAATATTTGCTTTAAAAAGAAAGGTCGAATAAGAAAATAAGTATGCCATACATCCGCCGAATCCAGACCTACTGGAAAATGAGATATAATAAGGCCAGGGGCATTGTCGATTTTCCTCTCCCATCGCCGGAAACCGATTCGTGTAGAGCACTCTAGATCTCTGTTTGGGGGGCAATCAAGAGCTCCAGAACAATTGTGCAGTACCTACGTATTTTATAAACAACAATCTCCTTCAGCACGGAAACAGTGACTGCAGAATAATTGGACATAGCAGCCGCTAAGGCCTTGCGCCCAGGAATGATACAGTGGGCTACTAGCCGCGGTCTAGTCTGGTTGGCACGACCTAGTCTGGGTTGGCAAGACCGCTGCGATGCATGAGCGTTTACCTCAACGAGGGACTCGTTCGATTAGACATAAGAAACTATTGGCTTCCATATTTTAGAACTACCCAAGAAATTCTTATCGATAAGCCCAAACTTTTGGGGGGTACCGAGACTACTTTTTTCTTTTCCTTCTGTTTAGAAATGACAAGGTTAAACCTCCATGGAGACAGCTGGGGTGATTATCGTGGGCTCCATAGTTGCCCTTACAGTGCTTTTCGCACTCCAGTTTAAGAAGAAAAAATCCCCGCTTAATGGCCAATTGAGTCTCTTCCCTGCTTGTGCAGTACGCCTCATGCAGTAGCTCTCCAGAAGATTTCAGGGCAAAGTCACGGAACATGGCCCTTGCCCTAAGACCAAGACCCCATTGACAAAGTGTGGGGAAATAAACTTGCTCGGTCTGGGCGGGCGCTTTCCGTGGAATCATATAAGTGGTAGTCAAGGCACGACGCACACCGGCAATTACAAAAAGGCAATTAAAGCGACCCGCGGCGCGGTCCACGTATCAAGGAAGCATTGGACATCCACTCTCCCATCTTGAGCGATCCGGGCAACCTGCGTGAGCAAGAGATTAGCAATTGGCCTTCGGTAGCGGCGGGGGTAATGGTACCTGAGCAATTGACCTAGAATAGCCTGGTGTACTGGTGAGGCCGCCACTGTTGTAAACCGAGTCCCTTACTTGTGGGCATGCAAAGGCGAACCGGTACCCCGGATCTCGAGGTCTAGGGCTTCCCTCAATGGTAGTCAATGGCTCGCTTTGAGTCTCGTGCTCAATAAATCGGGACGAGTGAGTCTGGTTGACAACGCATGATTGCAATATCCGGCAGCAGAGGGCACAAGATCTAGGCGATCGCGGCCGGCCAATCCACTGCAAAGAAATCTATCCTATTACATGAAGAAAATAGAAAAATACACGTCCGCTTGTCAGGGCCGGTACTAGGCCGTTAGGCGTAGTTCGCTTGTCCAGGGGTTACCGGCACCCTGATTGGACCTTACATAATCCCACCATTGACTTTTTTCTCCCTCCCTCCAGCATAAGTTTGTTCAATCCCTCTTTTTAACATCGACACAAACTTTCTCCCCTCAACACTCAGCATACTTATATTCTCCTTTCGATCCCCGGCTCTGACCACCAAGTTTTCAAACTGTCGCTCCACATCTTCAGAGCCTCCTTCAGGACACTGCTTACCAGCATACCACACTCCGTCCGATCTATCAAGCCTTTCTCTACCTCAATTAGAATGGATCAAGGATACGGCTATGGCTCCAATAATCAAGGACAAGGAAGGGGATGCTATAACTGTAAGCCCAGCCATCCTCAATTGCCCCAATTTGCCTTTTAACTGCACTCTTCACCCATTATCCTCTCAGTCCAAGAGCAAGAACTTCAAACTTGGAAAAACCTCGTCACAACTTTCATACGAAGTTTAAGTTACGAAAATTCACTAATATATATACATGGGCTAGGCGGTGAAACTGGGCATCAGGTATTACTTAGTAGTCCTTCTGTACACGGGTTTTTACTAATATCGGAAAGGCGAAGGAGTGCCCAAAGCGTGGAACTCCAGTTTGGTGAGTGCTTAACTTGATGACATGCTTTTTGATAACGTGCTAACCATATATTCCTAGTTACAACTGCGGCCGTAAGTGCTCATGGGTTCAATTTCAAACGATGTACGACAAGGTAGCTGACAATTATTAATTTCCCTCCAACAGAGAACGGTCACTTAAGTTAGTACATCCATAAAGCCTTTCAAGATTCAGCTGCTAATCTAAAATTCACAGGCCGTGAGTGTCAAGAACCTGCCAAAGAGAAGTCTTGCTACAAGTGCAATGAAGTTGGTGAGGATGCAATTACACCCTTCTTTTGTCATGGTATTGAACAACAATAGGTCATCTCTCTCGCGACTGTACTACTGCGGCCGCTGGGGGCGCTATCTACGGGCAGTCAGGAGGTGGAGGTGCTGAGTGCTACAAGTGCGGGAAGGTGGGGCACATCGCCCGTAACTGCACTAGTTCAGTTCCAAATCAGGGCTACGGAGGGGGCAATATGGGTTATTCTAGCGGGCGTGGTGGTGGTGGTGGTGGTCAGACTTGCTACTCTTGCGGTGGATATGGTGAGTGCATTTAGCATATTCGCTTAATGAGCATAGCCTAATACTCCCTCTTAGGTCATATGTCCAGAGACTGCAACCAGGGACAGAAGTGCTATAACTGTGAGTATCTCAATCATGGATGTGTCAAAGGCCTATACTTACAAAATCTAGGTGGTCAGATTGGTCACTTGAGCAGGGACTGCCCCAGCGAGCAGGACCGTGTTTGTTACAAGTGAGTTTAATCATTACGCTATATCATGAATCATCCTTGCTAAACAATCTTTCCCTCTAGATGCAAGCAGCCGGGGCACGTCCAGGCAATGTGCCCTAATGATCCCGCTGCTTAAATCAGTGCGGATGTGAAATAGGGACCAGCGGTATTTGCACCACCTCTCGAATACCAACTCCAATGGATGCATCTCCGATATATTTCATTACGGCAATTTTACGACCAGATTAGCACTTTGCACATTCATGGAGCCATATTTTCATTTGTTATGACTTTTTCTTATCTGTTTCACTGCAAATTTGCTCCTGGTATAAATCACGTGGATTGCGGGTGTTACCTTCCATGAATTTTCCTTTTGGTTTTCATTTCGATCATTTGGTCCTGGGCCGGGGAATGGATAAAGGGGCAATAAAAATTTCTTTTCTCATGTTCTGATAAGATGTCAAAAAGTGGTGTTTGATACGTCTGTTCTTGGTATTTGTGGTTAATGTCGGCTAATCTTTGGGTTGGTTGGGAAATACTATGGATGGGCGTTGATCAAATGTCGAGACTTGTTTAACAAAGGAAAGGAACAGGTCTCTCAGGCATGCAAACCCCCGGAATGAATGCCAATGAATCGACACTGCCATGGTGTTACATTTCCATCACACTGATTTCATTCACGTTCACTTAAATTTCTCCCGGGGCGATACCCCGATATCAGCTGTCATGGTACTGGCCTGTTATATGAGGTCAGAGACTACAGGACCTCAATACATATGAAGATTCCGCAACATTGGGTGTGATGTTTGTGAGCTACTAATACTGCATTTCATCAACAGCTTCGTCGAACATTAGATACCACCTAGGTTCTTTAGATACCCTTTCTCCTTAATCATTTGGTGGTGGCAAGCTAGTTTTCTCTCTGAATAATCTGCTGACTGTTGAGTACAAACAGAGTGTTTTGGTCTCTTCTCAACGACAAATATTTCTAAACGACGATTTGGCTCAACCAGACTAATTTGGCTCGTTCATCCTTAGTACCCAAATTGATCAACGACTGCTCAAATAGTTTCCTCCGAACCACTGCCCGAACGCCTGTTACCCTGAGAAGGCATACACAAAAAAACATAGTCTATCTAGATAGGCTGAACTACATATTCTTAGAATTCGCTTGGCGCATATCTCCAAAATAGCTTACACCAGCATAACCACAGAACTCACCCCTGTGAATGGTTGGCGGAAGATACTTATCAACAGTCTTATGAGACTAAATTCCTGAACTCCTGGAACTACGAATACCAACTTTACAAGGACCAATTACACATAAGCTGACATTTGATAAGACGTCAACAAAATATGAGGGATGCGGGGTATAACAAGGTACCTCATCCCCAAATGTATTAACCTTGTCTATTTTCTCTAAACAGGTAGTCATGTGCACCAAGCCTCAGGTGGAGAAATCAAACACTTACGAGGGGTCATCCGTCAAATTTGGTAGCCACCATACTAAGCGTCAAAACGGTGACTATACAGTCTGATAGGCACGGATAAGCTTACCGCTCAATGGAGCTATAATTGCTTCTACCAAAGCCAATATGTCTCAAATCAACATGAACCCCATATTCCACTTCACTAGGCCATGGAGTTGGGCCATGGGACACAAATATCCTGTACTGCTCGTCTAGGGTATCGTCAATTAGATTATGGTCTCCCTTTAAAATGAAATCATGACGGCCACCGGAGCTTATCTGTGATAGACTCCCAGACTATCACGGGCATGATCGGAAACTCACTTGGATAGATGAAGCTCTCTCGGTTGAAGGATTTCTTCGGCATGGGACTCGGGCCTGGAACGATGCATATATATTTTGGGGGACTTTTTTCTTCAATTGAATCCCCCTCTGGTAGCTGGATTGAGCGGCAGTTATGTTGAGGTGAAAAGGCCGGTGTGCTCCACTTGCAGGCAGACAGGCAGGAAATTCTCTGATGATGTTTCCGCGAGTGCGAAAGACGGTTGGAAATTCCTGCCTATATTGATTGAAGTGCATTAGAAGCTGATCACCGGGTATATACCCTGGAGCGCTCTAGAATCTTGCATGAGAAACGTGTGTCCCTTGTACATTTGTTTCCCTCTGACTAGATTATCACAGGCTTGGGACTGTCAATCCCGTGCTCGGCACCGTGCCCCACATCCTCTCAAACTGATATGCATTGCGGTCTCGATTTGCAAACTACTGGACGAAAGACCATCATCTCGTTGATGGAGACTGGGTAGCGGAGAACTGTGAGGTTACAAGGAGCTCATGCCGGCTGCCATCAGTACAAATGCACAATGACGCATTGGTCGTAAATTGGGGCAAGCATTTACTGCAGGAAGGGCGCATGCTCCCTTCTGTGATGTATCATGCACGAGCAGGGATTACACATGCTCACGCTAAACATCATGCTTCTTGACCCTTGTCCCGAGTGGATTGATGCCGGGGTGTGAAGATGGGATATGGGCAAGGCGCCTAGGCCTGACGATATGACGAGAAACATGGGGAATAGTACAAGGTGGGCAACGCCATGCAAGGCATGGGGGAAATTGGTCAGCTCGTCAAGTCAGGCTGGCAACAAAGATGGGAAAGTGCCTCTGTTTCAACAGATTGAAGCCATTGGCTGACTCTGCCTCTGTTGTTCTTCGAAAAAAAAAGATATGTTGATGCTTCACCTAAACAGTTACAGGAGGAGGATGGATACGATTGCTGGTAGGTACGACGTATGCATGCGAAGCGCTCGTGGGCGGGCCAAGGCCAAGCAGAGTACAGATCGGTGATGATAGCGTCACATACCTTTTACAAGAAACTGGTCGCGATCCCTTATTAACCAAGCCACTAAGGTTATCGACCCTCCGTGAAGATACAGACGCCTCAGATTTTGGATTCTCTCCGGTTGGGTTCGGACGTTGGGATTGGTCAATGTACCCATGAGGTGAGCATCGCAATGAGCTAAGGCATTTACAGGGTCAGGGTTGGCGCATATGTATGTGACACGCTCTGTTGCATCAATAACTGTTGGAGTGGGCACGGCGGGTAGAATAGGTACAGTACGAGCTTCACAACTACAAAAAGCCTTCCTCGGTGGTCGAGAGCTGGGAATAAATGATTAGAGGGCGGGTGCATTCAGAAAATTTCATACGCAAAAGTCTCAATTGGCCAATTGTCTATCCACCACATCTGACCCTGAAGCTTGGGGTGATCATGGGGCGGCTTCTGCAATTGGCACGTGAACCGTCGTCACAATCCTTTTGGTGGACTTCATAATATTATATACCCTGTCAATTGGGAAAAGCTGTGAGATTGGGATTGTCTCATCCGTTCTTTTTTTTCGAGCTTCTTTTGTGGGCCAACAACCTCGGATAGAATCGAGACTGCGGGCTGTGACTGGATTAGGACTTACGTACCCCCCAGCGCTGGCACATAACGGTTACTGTCCCACTGTTTCTGGTTTTCAATCATGACGCTAGCTATGGCTTTCTGCAGTTAGGATAGATTTCAATTGATGAGAAATCCAGTCACGACTCACAGGTGGCAGTATTTCCAAATTTAACCATGACGCATTCCTGAACCTTCCGTGCATCGATCGGAGCGTAATAAGCTCCCGGTCCGGCATTCCGGAGGCCTTGGCCGGCCGTAGGTAATCACAGTCAGCAAATTCTATCCAGCTGGCCAATATATGCTATCATATAAATACTTTCAAAAATAGATATATGCATGTTCAGTGTACACAGCCAAGTGAGTAACAACCCAGCCCCCACGAGTAGGGAAAAAAGCAGGGCAGCTTACTCACTTTACGCGTGTGCATGGTGAGAGCCGCGTATATTAATTTACTCCGTATATGTACGATGTACGACCCCTGTGATTGCTTGTAGTTCGCATGCGCGATTACATATTCCCGCATTATGGGCACTGGTCAAGGGGACGTCGCGGAATTAATATTAGGATTGTAAATAGAAATAGAACAATCGAGAAGCCACACATCAAGCGGTGTGGATTCTTGGTTCGCCAATTGGCATGGGGCATGGGGCCAAATCTGCTCTGCCCAGCTTGGGATGACAATTTGACATATTAAGCCGGGAATCTGGATTGGATTGTTGGGTCAATTTCCACAGTCAGTTAAATTTTAATGGAATACTCCTTGCTGGGTTCGATTGCAGTTGCGGGGTACCGTTGGGCTAGTCACAATTGGGTGTTGTTTCCCTAGAAATATGGCCGTAGATATATATCCAATTGGAACTGTTGAGCTTGAACTATCCTGATGAACGGAATTCTAATAAGAGTATTTCTTTGCGGGTCCCATGAAAGAGTCTTTTTTCACGAATGTGGCGAGCCAATGGCGAGTGGCCAGGAATGACAAATGTTACATACCATTTGGAAGGAAGGGTTTTGTAGCACGAGACTATGTAGGTAGGTTTTGTGGGGGTTCTGCATTGGGAATGTCTTTCATGTGCGTAGGCCTAGTTTGCAGGTAGCTTCCTGAGGGTAATGCCCAATCAGAGAGCTTCTGCGGGTATGCATATGAAAGATGCAGTAGTCAGTGGCTTTTGAGGTTGCTTTTGAAGTTGCTTTGCTTTGCCATCTGCCACTGCCCTTAGATTGCAATTGGCCGATGTACAACCATGCGTCTTGTCTTTTCAATCATTACCCACAGTCGAGTCTTTGCTATCTACCCATATATCATCAGGAGACTTTCCATACTCTGTTGCATACCGTTGAATCCTGGGGGATGCACGAAGGACAGTATGCAGGATGGAATAAGAGGGGAGTGAGCGGTTGCACATGTGCGTTTGAAATCGTTGCTCCATTAATCTAAATATCCGCCCATTGGGTTATATATTTCCCCGATCCGAATCCCCAGCGAAGATCCGGAATAAAACTCTAAGCATTCCTAAGCCGGTGCCGACGGGGTCAATGGTGCAATCAGAATTCCAGTGCTGCCACCCTGGGCCATTAGCCAGTCAGGACATAGTATGGACATCGGCATCGGTAAATTCGTGACATTGCTAATTGTTTTTGTGATATGACCCAGCTGATGAGACATCGCCGGATAACCTGCCTAATCAATACTTCCTTGATAATCACGTATCTTGGATGAGCTCACGCCCCCGTAAACGTTTAAGTTTATTAACCGCTTTCTCAACCTACCTTACATCACCAGAGCTAAAATTGGTTGAATTGGCGAATAAGAAATTAAAATCTGCACCTGCGGGTCTGTGACCAGGGGTGGAGAATTGAATACGATGCGGCGTATTGGTCATTTGGGAGCTGAGGATATGCCATTGAGTGGTGTGATTGGTTGATTCGATTGTCTTTGCAGGTTAACTACTTTACTTTTACGAGCCCGACCGGCGACTTCCTATGCATCGTGAGGCTCGAAACATTAACGCACTGTCAGAGTTATATCATTTGAGGTCCTGGCTATATTATAGTTGTCCCGCATAATATTGTACGGCTGCGGCATCATGGCATGGCAGTTTAGCTCATGAGATACATGGGGTGGTAGATCACATCAATTATTTAATTTCTGGAGGATTTGTCGTCGGCCTGGTTGGTACGGCAGATCTGGATTGAATGGTTTGGTTTGCTATGGCAAGGAAGCATGAAGCCGGGCCAGGGCCGACATCGAGAAGCACTCTTCATAAATCTTGGGTAGTACCTATAGTATCTTTATTATATCACTCTATTTCATATATATGTATCTTGCCTGCGAGATTTTTGGAATATAATGCTCATGACTGCCGCCATATTACGAGGCACCATAGTATTTTCTGCAGCTTTTCGTGGGCTTGACGCTGCTCTCTGCTGCGATTACTCGTTTCGTTTCAGGTTGCCATGCTGCACGCCTACCGGTATAAGTATGTACGTATGTATGTCGGTCGCTATCAGCGCCTGGAATCGATCGCGACAGCTTAATCAAAATGCTGGAACCCATGGTAGCATAAACCCGCAAGCCAATGGCCTTCAATTGCGCTTTGCGAATCGAAGGAAGCCCGTATATGTACATGTGGGTGCCCTACCTATAGCTCCTTCGTGATCACTTGCGTGTCAAAGAAAGCGCCCCGATAAGCTTGATAAACATCCTGTGCGCGCAGGTTAATCTGAATTTGTACTTTGCTTGTGAGCATCTTCTTTCTGTATTTTTAGTTTTTAGATTTAAAGAATCAATGGAATCTGTACTTGTTGGATGGAGGGGAGCACCAGTCTCAATATCAGGCTTTGTGCATCTATATGCGCCAATAGAACCCCGCCGGCTGGAAGATTATCCAATAATTGCTCGGCGGCTTTGAGATTGGATTTAGGATTTTGGACAGCTGTCAGTCATGTCAGGTCAATTGGGTTTTTATTTTACGTGACATCGCAAGTAATATACGGTAGACATCGGATATTGGGCTCCGCAGGTAGGTCACCGGCAGGGCCACATCAATGGCTGCTGGCGTCGGCTTGCAATTGCCAGTTTTAGCGTGTCACGTAGAATGGTATTTTTGTCTACGTAGCAGTGACCTGCATTGGTAGAAACAATTCAAGCTTTGAGCTATCTTGTGATTTGCTATAGGCTCACAAACATCAAGTGATTCCTTTGAAGGTTCAGCCTTGCGTATTTTTGCTTTGTTTTCCTTTTGTTTGTTCAGTCTGCTGGATTGGCCATGGGTTTAAGACTTACTTGCTTATGCATACAGATAAATGGTTTCACAGCATTTCTGGATGACAGTGGCTGCGCTTTGAAATTCACCAGCCAACTGCACATGCTTTGCTCCTGGGACATTCCAAATGATTCCTAAATATAAAGGTGTCAGGTACTTTCTGCTCAGTACTTTCATTAGACTCGGATCTTACTCTCCCACATGCCGGGCCCGAAAACCGAAGGTTGTATATCACGCCAAGTAGCGTAAGCCCCCCCCAGAAAGTCAAGAGAGACATACAACATGCATACGAGGCTGCGCAGCCTCATGGGCTGAAGATCCCCCGTTCGGCACATCTCTTTACCCATGCAAATATGCATACTTAAGACTCAGTATTTATCACGTCAGGGTCACTTTTGAGTCGCTTGGTAACAATCCCATGATCTGGTCAAGAGGCCTTGAGGACCATCCTAATTGTGGGATCGACGTGGGGTGCAAGGCATGTGGTCGTGTTTAGGCTGGGCCTCGTGGTACCAAGAGGTCTTCCGGTCCCTTGCCTAGCGCGATATCGATAGGATATGGTTCTGTGCGCTACGCAGCCGAGTGGATGCGGTGTGGATGGGGGTTCCAGATCTTTGAAGTGAGTTAGGACAGCGGCAAGATTGAGGTTTCAAGCGGCGAGAGAATCATAGTTTGTCACCTGAACTGAGACTATGATTGAGGTCTGCGTAACATGAACCATACTCCCAGGGAAAATATATTATGGAAGAATAGAACTGGGTAAGGACTTAGGAGCCACTTGTAACATTACACAAGCACTAGTGATGTAGAGTAGGCGAATGAATTCGTGTTGTTGTGCCAATTGCAGCAGACGGCGAGTTTCCTCACTCCGGGTCCGGATCCGGCCCTTCGTCTACTCATATCTGCATGGAGATAGCCTGAGTGAGATTACGCTGGTAACGCAGGTCACGCTTGGCTTCCTATTTAAGCCAACTGCCATTGTGACCTGGTTGTAGTCTAGTTAATCTGGTTGGGATCCAATAAATTCCCGCGGTCTCCCCAGTGGTCATTTCCCGACTCAGTTAGTCAGGAAGGGTTCCCAACCTGCCGGAGTATCAACAAGGACCAACAACGCTTGATTATCATCACTTTCGTTTCAGTGTCCTTTGGACCTCACAGAAAAACAGCTCCTTAATCCAACTTCGTAGTACAAACCAGGTGTTCCGTAACCAGAGGCATCACCACCCGAACGAGTGATGTCGTATCAGCACCAAAAGTTCCACTTATCCATCCAGGATAATTACGACTGAGCCTGCTCTTGGTGAAGGAACAAAGGTACACCATGTCGAATTGGGTAACGATATTGGCTTGACTAATAATTTGCTTCAAGTCTACAATCGATCGTATCTTATAACTATAGCCAAATTGCTCTGGGCATCCTAGGTCAATTTCGCAAAGGAAGTCCAGCTTTTGCTGACTCCCTCAGGATATTAGAAAAATCAATGGGAGATTAGGAAAAAATTGAATTCCAGATGACCATTGTGCTGGGAATCTTGTTGACGGGATCCGGCTCTGTAAGCATTTGGGCAACACTCGTCTTTCGGGCTAATGGCTAATATACCGCTTCTAGATGCTCCTTTACTTTCTCAAGACATGGTTTGATGGGGATATACAGAGGCAGTCCCAGGATGCCGCCCAGCTGAGAGAGTTGATGGCGAGGGGTTCAGGCTACTCTCAGCAGAAGTCAGGCTGCGGACGAGAAGGACACTGCGAAGGGGATTGCTAAGGAGGTTGTTAAGGGCTAAGGGCGAGGAGTGCAAAAGTCGTAAGGAGCGTTGTAGGCGTTTGCTTAATTTATATGTGGCGTTTGCTTTAGGATAGGTGGACAATCTGGCGTCAATAAATTCAATGGCTTTGAAAGTAGGGGTTTCGTGTGTTCCACTGATGGGGGGGAATTTATACCCAAGGAATTATTTTATATCCAGAATTCTATTATGGAAAAGGAGAGCCCCGCCGAAGGTTGGGGGCGAAGCCTGTGTACTCGAGGAGCAAAACGAGGATTCAATTGTGACTGGAATAGCTAGGACGGATTAGGACGGACATGACGGTTCCGTAGTACTGTGGTATAGATACGCCATCGGCCTTTGCGATTACTCAATTGGCAATTGCAATTGCCCCCTCCTGATGATCAGGCTGAACCGTAGCTCCGTTTGTCGCCGCGGTGTGGGCTAATGTACCGGCAGCGGGGGGTCGAGATACATCAATTAGTGAGCTGGAGTGCCGCGGGGGCTAGGCTGCAAGTACCCGGCCTGTTGAAAATAGAATTAGAATTGAGTTGCATTGAATTGAGTCGTCGAATTGTGACCTGCAGTGACTACGTACTGCGGCTCCGCTCTCATCCGCGCATGCTCACGATGCCATGCCATGCCATGCAAACAAAGGCCCAGTCTGCCAGTGATAGTGGCCGTGCCTTGATTAGTAGTGAGCCTGCATCAGCTATGTATGTACCGGTATCTAGGCATGTAGGTACGTATGTATCACGATGTATACATTTGGTCTTGAATTGTCAGGTCGTACGGGGTACGGCTGGGTTAGCCCCGTCAGCCGGTATGCTCCTTACATTTAGGTATTGTGGGGAAAGCGGGCCCCGGCCGTTCTTCAGGCGGCGAGTTTCCCCTTAGTTCGAGTCACAACTGTCGCTGCCGTTGAGTCAAACCTGAGCTTGTCCCTGTGCCTTTTGGCTTTTAGCGCCCTAGCGCCCAGTGTTTGCTACGCAACGGCTGAACCCTATTGGCCTACACTCATAATTTTGCCTCTCCAACACGAACGGCCCCTCAGCACGACCCCCAACCAAGCATCATGAGGCAAGGCCTCTATCCACCACTGGCTGCTCCCAGCAACGCTCCCATGGAGACGGATGAGGAGTCTTCGAGAATCAGATCAGTCTCATCTTTATCGGCCCCTGCAACTTCCGACTTCCATGTTTCTGCGATTTGCTATCAGTGTGACACTGCCCCCCTCAGTGGGCCTTAATTGTGTCCCAAGTAACTGAGCGCCACAGGGAGCTGATTATAGATTTATTACGCTACGATAAAGTTCCTGGGCATGGCAATTGGATTGCTGCTAGCAGTGTTGCGGTGATCCAATTTGGTCTGTTTCCATCGTGCTGGCCATCCCAAGAGCAGCAGTAGCAGTACGTACGCCCGAGAAGTGCACCTGCGCATCCCATTCGATATTCAGTTGTGCATCTTTTTTGTGCCTTATTCTAAACTGCAATTGCATCTATTCTTCAATTTTTTTTTAAAATTTTTAGTTTTATATTTCCGATACAATTTCTTTGGGCGGACAGGGCAACTTTCAGCCAGTACGCACATCAAGCCAGGTGAAGTTTGCTATTTTCGTCGTTATCCACGCGACCAAACCAGTCAACCACCCCACCTGCCTTACCCACCAACCCTGCTCTGGCTTGTTTCTCCCCTCAGACAGCTCGATAGATACGATTGCCGGCCTGGCTCGACCGGTTTCCCCTCTCTCGTCTCGCCCCCCCCCCCGTCCCATAGGTCACTCGCCTCCTAGGGGCAGTAGGCCATGGTGGCAGGTGAATTGCGCGGATACGCGACAGCCAATTCGACCAACAATTGACTGAAGCAGGCTGCAGAGGCGGTTTCGGGGAAAACTTCCTGACTGCTGGATTGATCATGGCGGTAGCGAACGAGCACTGGGGGAATTGGTGTCGGGATTAGCAGGAGCATCAGGCCGCCCGCTCAGAGGACGGCCCTTACATTCTAGCTCCTTATTGAATAATGAATGTCACCGTAAGTCACCGTCTGTGCAGCAATGCAATTCCCACGGCTGTGTCGTGCTCCGCTCGCTCCGCAGTCCCCTTTCCTGCCTACCTGCTTGCTGCTTGCGTATCCGCCTGCTGCATCGCTGCATCGCTCGTTCATTCTTCCTTTTTCTCGACCACCGTTCGTTCAAGCTCCTTGCTGCTTGTTTCTTTGCCTGTACTGGTACTTCATCCGCTGTGTGCCCAACAACTCCCCCCCCATACACCCCACCCACACCAAAAGCCGCCCACGCCCGCCTCGCACGCCCGCCTCGCACACCCACACCCAGCGCGCCCTCACCTCCCACACCAAAAGCACTCATCACACCCACCCGCAAATTAATTGGTCTTTCATTGTTCGTGCCCTGCCTCACTTCACTCAGTTTCGCATACATAAATCTTACCTTGCAATCCTCTGTCAACATCCTAACA
>Ga0307511_10001710_pt1 | contig 23109 bp, 16 predicted proteins | sample 13_EM_MG_FD_200266 | JGI IMG/M metagenome (GOLD analysis project Ga0307511, IMG submission 200266) | Populus trichocarpa ectomycorrhiza microbial communities from riparian zone in the Pacific Northwest, United States - 13_EM | ecosystem: Host-associated > Plants > Roots > Unclassified | place... | reverse complement strand
ATCATCGCAAGATCATAGCAAACAGAAAAACATAATAAAAGTCTATGACGAACGAAAGGCTACCAATGGCAGCCCCGATTAATCGCACGGGGAAGGCATCCCATTCTACAACGTTTAAATTCAGCGCCCCGCAAGATTCTGCAAGAATCGGCCGTACCTTGTAAAACGTGAGCATATGACACGAAATGTATCCCTTTGCGAATCCCGCTCCGGCGTAAGCAAACAGATATCTCCATTTCCGTTTAAACGCCTCGAATGCGGCGGGATCTCGCAGCCCAGGATATCGTTTCGCCATCGTGTCCATCGTGATGTTGGACTCTAATCTCCGACCCCACTCTCTCAGCGTCCGTGGGTAATGAGCTCCGTGGTTCTCGACGGACTGGACAGAGAACCGGTTCTTTGATCCTTTGCTCGCGGCGTTGATCAAGACCGTGGTGCATGGGAGGGCGGAGTTTGGCCACATGTAGCGGCGCATGAAGTCTTCTGGTTGGTAAGTCATATAACGAGCCTCTGGGAATGTCGTGGCGGTGATGACGGCGGTGGCGTCCTTGTCCTTCAAAGCCCAGTCGACGAGCTTGAAGTAGGTCTCGTAGTGTTGGGTCCCCACATGCTGAAGTGAACAACGAATTAGTTGACTTGGCGAAAGGAGAAAAAAGTGGGACGCTGACCTCTAACATCTCCACGCTTACAAAGGCGTCGAAGCGGCCAGCCCATTCGATAGGTATATCTCGATAGTCCATCAGGTGTACGCGGATCCTATCTTGTAGCCCAGCCGCCCTAATCCTCTCCTCCGCCAAAGTCTTCTGTTCGATGGACAGCGTTAGGGTGTCGACCTCCGCACCAAACGAGCGAGCTGCCTGAAAACCCGTCAGCACATAGTCCGTTACCAATACACAATGCCTGCCTCACCTCTATAGCCATCCCTCCCCACCCTGAGCCGAACTCGAGAACTTTCATACCAGGTTTCACTCGGGCCATGGTCAGAACGTGATGGATTTTCCTCAACTGGGAAGCCTCGAGATCAGAGGGCCCAGCGGTGGGGAGAAGGTCTCCCCTGAAACCTCCTTCCTCGTCTGACCAGAGGGCGCAGGAGTACATCATCTCCTTGCTGAGGAAAGCCTTGAAGAGGTCGTTCGATTGGTCGTAGGAATTAATGACGTTGAGTCTGGCCCGACTTAGTGATTGGCCGAGGAAGGCGTTGTGCAGGCCGGACACCACAGCGCTGAGTTTGCTCAGCGTCGAATCGAGACCAACCATCTCGTCGTAGTTATCGAGCCATAGCTATGGATAGTTCAGCCCGTGCTCAGGTGGAGATACGTGGCGAGAACTTACATCCATCATACCCTTCAGGTTGTCGATGTCGATGTCGCTCATCATGTACGATTCGCTGACGCCGAGGTCCGCGGAAGCAAGCACCCGCACATAGAAGAGGTCGTTGTTGACCGTAACTCGAACGGTATTTCGACCTTCCTTGTACGTTCCAAAGCCATGGACTCCGTGTGAGTCGGCGATCTCCAGGTACCCAACCTTGATTGCGCTACGCAGGAAGTTGAGGATCGAAGACCTCGCTGTAGATACCGTGGGGTTGAGTCGCAAGCAGTCAAACGAGGGAAATTCTGTTACCCACCAAAGGACGTCGACCAGGAGGTGGGGAGAAAACTGCGAGGCAGCATGGAGAAAAGCGAGAGCGGGTCGTGAACGACCTCAGCGAAGTGCGAGGAGGAGGCAAGGGTGGCCATTAGGATTGGATTGCTGCTCGAGTAGAGAGGACGGGTTTGCGGGAGGGGGTGTGTGTTTCTGGGCCATGGCATACAGTCAAGGCATACTTATATCGCTGTGGATGGCTGACGGTCAGAATGCCACGAATGGGTGAGACAGCTTTCACGGTCGGCGGCGCCCAGTCAATGGGAACAATTTGTGCGGGAGAGTTGCACAATTGCACCGTAAGGCGGCGGTTAACGAGTCCCAAAAGCGCAGGAATGAGCGACGAGCATTCGTCAGGGATCCGCCCGGGAATTAGTCTAATTTCCCGTCATAGTCGGGGAACACCCAGGGCTTGCTTGGAACTTGAGCTTGAAACTTGAAGTTTGATCGTTTGACGAGAGTGTTCAGACCCTCTGCCGGACAGCATCGGACAAGTACTGGTACTTGGTAGATGAGCAGGAAGATGCGCCAAGCTGTTTGCCATTGTTTGCCTCGGCCGGCACCTGCCCTGTGTGAGTGGGATCGCGACTCTGTTTGGGAATCAAACATGGAGCACGTGTGGTCACTGAACGCGATAATTAGTCGTTGTAGAGTCAAATGGTCGGATGGCCCGAGGGTGAGAAAAACACACTGCCACAGCTTCCGCTTGTGAGGCTATCTCGACCGGACCGACTGTGGACCGGCGGAGCGCCGGAGTGCCTCGATGACCTCTGCCTGATATTCGTGGAGACTTGGTTATCGCTCGGGCCATCCGTTACACTTCACTCGTTCGCGTCTGTATGATTTATCGGGAGGAACCACGAACCGGCTTTAAGCCGTAAACAATCCTAGGATGTCGGTGAATCGATCCGACCGCTGGAAATCTGGTCCCGTTGTCGGACCTCGTGATGCGAATCACTCCCCACGGTTTTCTGTGGCCAGGAATGCGGCCGGAGCTCATTGAGATCTCGATTGATTCTTCGAATGAGGATGGACGACTAGCCAGGATGTTGGCGGACGCCGAAACGGTCTAATAAGCACCGGTACCTCTCCTCATTTTGATCCGTGTGAAGAAAGGCGGCTGTCGGGCGAGTACCATGGAGAAGTATCAGAACTCGGTGGAGGTCCTGGACAGGTGTGGCACTGTAAGTGTGACACGTACCTGGTGCAGATAAACGGATTAGTGGATCTTACGAAGAAACTGAATGGATAGAACCCGAGTGTAGGTGCTTGTGTGTGAGCCCGTGAGAAGTCGAACTTTATACCCGCCACGCCGAACCAGGATCATACGATGAAACGGCGCGTCCACCAACATGGAATGCTTCGTATCCGAGGCTTAGCTTCATGGCCAACCGCCCCCAAAGAGAGCGCTGGGGCGTTGAGAAGGTGCTTAGTGCCATCAATGTGGATGATCGGACCACGGTGCATGATTGTGCGATGAGTTGTTACCGTAATGTTTGGCTGGGTGTCCCCGGCTTTTTTATTCCCGGTTGGTAAAAATCGTGGCCAAATTCCTCATGGGCGCCGCTCTTCGCTCCCCCAACTCTTCCCCTTACCATCGCCCACCATGGGCATCGTCTCTCTGTAGTCCTGGGGGGCGATCACAATCCCAACATATCACAACAAATCACAATTCCTCAAAGGACCAACAACGTCGTTGGTTCAGATAACAGGTTGGATATAAACCGACGGGGGGCACGGTGGTTGGCTTTCACTTTCGCTTTTCCGAATCCCACAAACCGCTGTCCCTCCAGTCTCGAGTGTCGTTTCTCGTCCCTCTGTGCCGTCCAGGATGACACTGGAGCCCGTTTCTCATTCTTCTACGTCGTCCGATTCCGCCGCCACATCGGGGATGCCAGATTCGGATAAATACGTGGACAAACTCCTTCGCAACGCCGACCGGTCGCCTCCCATTACTTGGTCTAACTGGTACAAAGAGATCCGATGGTTCAACCTCTCTGTGATCGTCATCACACCGCTCGTCGCATTGTACGGGGCCCTAACCACTCGTCTCGAAACACGTACTCTCTGGTTTTGCGTCTTCTACTACGTGTTCAATATGATCGGTGGGTGTTCAGCCTGTTTTGGGGTTATGTTCCCCCCATCTGATTTCGTTGGGGATTTTCAGGAATCACGGCAGGTGTGTACCCCCAACGGGCTGCCTGCGCCTCCTTGTCATCATGTGTCATCGTTAGGTTATCACCGCCTATGGTCTCACCGGGCGTATAACGCTTCTCGGCCCCTTGAATACTTCCTCGCTGTGGCCGGCGGGGGCTCCGTTCAGGGAGCGATCTGGTGGTGGGCTCGTGGCCATAGGTCTCACCACCGGTAAGAATTCCGTGCATCCCCGCATCAGCCACAACCTTCTTACCCCGATTCAGCTACACAGATACTGATCTGGACCCCTACAATGCGGAACGCGGTTTTTGGTGGGTGAGTGGCGACCCTTCGTTCTGAATCTGTCTAGAAATGTCTTATTTTTGGGTGCAGTCTCACGTCGTGTGGATGCTCGTCAAGCCGAGGATCAAGCCTGGACCGGCTGATATCAGTGACCTGCGCAACAACGCTGTCGTACAGTGGCAATATCGGTACTATTTTGCGATTGCGTTGGTTTGGGGAATCATCATCCCCACGGCGGTTCCTGGATACTATTGGGGCGACTGGCGCGGGGGATACTTTTACGCCGGTTTCTTTAGGATTGTTGCAGTCCATCACGTAAGGGACGCGCCCACACATTACCATTCGTTGAATTTACTGATATGAGGATTCACAGTCTACCTTCGCGGTCAACTCGTTGGCTCACTGGCTGGGTGAAAGCACATTCGATGACAAGCACACGCCAAGGGACCATCTTATCACGGCGTTTGTGACCCTCGGAGAGGGGTACCACAACTTTCATCATCAGTTCCCGATGGACTATAGGAACGCCGTGAAATGGTACCAATGGGACCCGACCAAATGGTTCATCGCAGTTTGCAACAAGCTCGGACTTGCGAGCCATCTCCGCGTCTTCCCTGAGAGAGAGATCGACAAGGGCAGGCTGACAATGCAGTTGAAGAGGCTCAAGGCCAAACAAGACGGACTCGAGTGGCCTACGGATTCGAACGACCTGCCCGTTATCAACTGGGAGAGTTGTAGGTTTCCCTGGCTGTTTATCACTGCCGCCGTCTGCTGACGTTTATTCGGTTAGTTCAAGAGCGGTCCAAGAATCGCCCACTCGTCCTCATCGGAGGGTTTGTTCACGATCTATCCTCGTTCATGGATCAGCACCCCGGTGGTCGTGCTCTACTATCGTCTAATATCGGGAAGGATGCAACCACTGCCTTCTTGGGTGGTGTCTATGAGCATTCCCACGCCGCTCATAATGTACGTTCCGCTCAATCAATCCGAATAGGTCCGAAATGCTAACACGGTCTCGGATCCTAGTCGTTGGCAATGATGCGGGTTGGGGTACTTTTAGGAGGACTTGAGCATGTCTCTGAGATCGCTATCCCGCCTGCTCAGAGGTTGCGAGTGATAGATTCCGGAGGGGGGATCTAAACCACCCAACGATCTCCGTCGGTGCACTTTCCTTTCGATTCCGGACTAATGTTTTCTGGCTCTGCGTTCTTGGACCCGCTTTAATCACGTTTTATGTACTAAACCGCCCTCTAGGCTGTGAGAATAAACTAGATAACCCGACCAGGGCCCAAACTTGTCGATATGTGGTCGTCTTGCCCAACCTATTGTTGAGCTGGACCATGAGGCGCGTTTCGCGGCAATCACGCCTCAAGATCTGCGCAACATCGGGGGTGGCGTCGACAGGAGGAATGGACGAGAGTGGCGGCCAATTGCAGTGGTAGCCTCCACGCCACTTGACCGGCCTAGAGCGCATTATAATTGGGTGACCGGTGCTTTCTAAGGAATGAATCTTGCAAAGATCTTATGACCGGATTCCAGGATGTTTCTTAAACCGAGCAGTGAGACTCATGATGGTACGCGTGTTCTCGATCTCAGAAAGGGGGCGTGATTCGAGAGAAAAGGAGGCGGAGAGAGTCTAGACCGCGAGCTTAAACTGACCGCACTCGTCTCGAGCGGAGAGGTTGACGTAGAGGGCTTGTATCAACCCGGTGGTCCGAGGTCTCAAGGCCTGAGGTGCGGGCGGCCCTCAGATGGGGTTTCCGATATTCACAACCCACATGGCGTTATATCGACTTGGACCGTCTCGTAAACTCCCGCGCCCCTCGATTGCCTCTCCTCCCCGACCTCGTCCTCCTGGTAGGTTCCTCTTGACCACCACGATGGCTTCCAGCACTTGGATCCCGAACCGTTACCCCCAGTCCCGTCGTTCTGATCACGTCGATGTCTACAAAAGCAAAGCCCGGGGCTCCGTGAACGTTCCCGATCCTTACAGCTGGCTCGAAGAGAACTCGGAAGAGACCACTCGTTGGGTTACTGAACAAGAGGAGTACACTCGTGAATACCTCCACTCTAGCCCTGACTGGGAACGTATCGAGGCCGACATCAGGACATCGATCGATTATGCCAAGGTCCGTTCACCGTCGTGTTCAAAGTCGCGATCGATCCTGAACGCCGTCCTGTCACCTAGTTCTCCGCCCCTTCCTTCAAGCGTGACAAGAGGTGGTACTGGCACTACAACAGCGGCCTTCAACCCCAGTCAGGCACGTACGACGACGCACTCCTTCGCCGTACCCTAATCCCGAACCATTAGCAATCTGGAGATCAAAGACGGAGGAACTCCCCGACTATTCCAAGCCGGAGACGGAGATCGGTGAAGTGTTTTTCGATGTGAGTCGTAACTAAACTCGTCGGTGATGGAACGGTGCATCTGAACTCGACATCGCATTCAAGCCGAATCTATTGAGTGAGGACGGAACTGCGTCGATACGTACCAGTGCTACCTCGAAGGACGGGAAATACTTTGCCTACGGAATCTCCAGATCTGTTGGTATTTTTTCACTCCGCCATCCTGGATTTCGACGCTCAGCTTTCTTGCATAGGGATCCGACTTCTTTACCATCTACGTCCGACCGACAACCTCCCCCCTCGTGGAGAAAGAGGGCGGGCCCCGCACCTCTCACGACGACGGTCGATTACCCGAAGAGATCCGCTTTGCGAAATTCAGCTCGATTGTCTGGACTCACGATAACAAGGGTTTCTTCTACCAGGTATGTAACACGCTCCAAAACCTGATGCTCCGTCCTTATCTTCTATCGTCCAGAGATACCCGGAACGCGTTTCGCATGGAAATGCCTCATCGGATGGGGCTGGGACCGAAACTACCAGCGACGTCGACGCCGAATTGTATTACCATAGAGTCGGCACTCCACAGTGTGAGCGTTTCGGGTATTCTTTCGTTTCGTGACGTAACCTGGGGCTGAACGTACGTGTGTTTAGCTGAGGATGTCTTGGTCATGAAGGATCCAGAACATCCCGACTGGATGTGGACGGCCGCCGTTTCTGAACTCGATGGTCGTTACCTCGAGCTCTACGTCAGCAAGGATTCGTCGAGGGTACGTGTACTGATCAAATCCCCTTGCGGTCTAAACCGTGATCGACTGGACTAATTCGACCTCGTCTTGTTTACGTAGAAATACCTCCTGTGGGTCGCGGATCTCGAGGAGAGCGAGATCGGTCCAAATTTGAAATGGACCAAGATCATCAACGAGTTCGATGCTAGTTATGACATGTTGGTTCCTCTCACCCGGTGTACCCCACCTATCGCGGATTCTGACTCCTTTCTCCTTTCCGCGTGAAGCCTCGGGAACGATGGCACACTCTTCTATATCTTGACCAACAAGGACGCACCACAAGAGAAGATCATCACGATCGATATTGCGGATAAGAAGTTCACACAGAAGGATTTGGTCCCTGAACAGAAGGATTCGAAACTCGAGATTGGGGTATTGGTTGGTGACCACATCGTCATTGTGTACAAGAAAGATGTGGGTTTTCCTTGTTTGTTCCACCTGAAAAGGATGAGGAAGGACTAACCGACGATAATAGGTCAAAGATGAGATCTACATCCACAATCTCAAGGACGGTAAACGCATCACTAGGCTCGCTCCAGATTTTGTCGGAGAGGCCGCCGTCTGGGGCAAAAGAGAGCAGTCTTGGTTTTTCGCCACCCTCACGAGCTTCACCAATCCTTCACTCCTTTACCAGTATCGTTTCGACGACCTGCTGAAGGAAGAGGAGAAATGGAGATCGTTGAGGGCCACTGAAGTCAAGGGCCTTCCCCCAGATGATTTCGTTTCGACCCAGGTCTGGTATGCGAGCAAGGATGGAACTAAGGTTCCGATGTTCATCGTGAGGCACAAGGATACCCCTCTGGATGGAACCGCTCCTGCACTACAATACGGTCCGTTTACCCCCGTCCTTTTCTCGCTTCGTATACGTGAGCTGACTGGATCGTAGGATACGGGGGTTTCAACATCTCTATTAACCCGTTCTTCAGCGGAGCCATCTTGAAATTCGTACAAAAGTGCAAGGGGGTTCTTGCCGTTCCTAATATCCGAGGTGGAGGCGAGCTCGGTAAGGAGTGGCACCTTGCTGGTACAAGGGAACGAAAGGTGTGTGGTTGAATCGTCCATTCTGAAGGTAATCGGTTTATCGCTTGCATAGGTCAACTGTTTTGACGACTTCATCGCTGCTTCGTAAGTACTATTTCCCCCGTAGACGTCGGGGTATTTGCTGAGGGTTCCTCTAGCGAGTATCTTGTGAAGAACAAGTACGCTGCTGCGGACAAGCTTACTATTAACGGTGGCTCGAACGGAGGTACGTAGGAATGGTCCTAGTTCGTTCCGAACTGACCTACCGTTGCAGGTCTGCTTGTGGCCGCGTGTGTTAACCGTGCCCCTCCGGGAACCTTTGGCGCTGCCGTCGCTGAAGTTGGGGTTTTGGACCTGCTCAAGGTAACGAAGCCCCTGTTCCCCTCAGTGTTCGGACATTACTGACGGACGGCACCGTGTTGTAGTTCAATCAATACACGATAGGGCGTGCCTGGACTTCCGACTACGGCGACCCACAGAACCCAGAAGATTTCGATTTTATCTACCCTATATCTCCCCTGCATAATATACCTACCGACAGGGTGTTACCACCGACTATCTTGTTCACCGCCGACCGTGAGTCAACCACCATTTTGTTCCGTAGTTCAACGCTCAAGGCTTACCGCATTTCACCTGTTCGTAGACGACGACCGAGTTGTCCCCTTACACTCCTTCAAACACGCCGCCGCGCTGCAATACCTACACGCTAAGAATATTCACCCTCTGCTGATCAGGCTCGAGACCAAGGCTGGGCACGGGGCCGGAAGGTCTACTGAGCAGATGTACGTCTTATTCCGAATCGCGATTGGGGGTGGGGGAGCTTGCTGACAATTTTTTCTGGTGCGGAATGTAGGATCGTGAGCGCTGTCGACAAGTTCGCCTTCGTTGTCCACACTTTGGGCCTCAAGTGGAGGGACTAGATATGGTGGTCGTGTGATTCTCGATACCCCATGACGAAACGAAAAACAAAAAGCCAAACTCAATCGGACTTGTCTCTCTTAGCTGTAGGCTACCTGTAAATAACCTCGGACGATAATTGCTGATACCAGAATTTAACTGTTTAACCTATGAAAGGCTGGAAAGGAGGACTTGTGGGAGGGTGATTACCGTCATCCTTGAAGAACGGGGTTGTGTGTATATTATGCAACAGCCTCCTGAATGAGGGCGGACAGGTGTGTCTAACGTGCGAGTTACCTACAATAATGAGATGATATGTATAACAGTCTGGGTGTGTATAACTATACCCGGCCCCCACACCCATCGTGGAGGGCAGGCGTGGAGGTAAGGTAACGAATTCAGTCGTCCTCCGTCGACTCGAGTCTACCTCTCCTAGTCGCGGCCCTCCGAAGTAACCATGCGATATTCTCGTACACGACGAACGTCACGCAGGTTCCCGGTAGGACTCGAACGAGGTTAGTCCCAAGGCCACGGTAGAACGCTCTTATGCCTCCTTCAGAGTACGTCCGTGTGATGCACGTGGGGATATTGGGATATAAGTGCGCGGTGGCGTTGTTCTGTGATGGTGATGAGGGAGTGTGACGTCAGACTCGGAGTTCGGGTAAGTGGATGAGGATGGTGGATGGACTACGCACTTGGATTCGTGCTCGGACGACTTGGTATGGGTAGGTTAAGACCAGCGCAAAGAGTTTGCTGGCTCCAGAAGCTAATGTGTACGTGGTGTTGGACTGTACAGAGAAATAAAGCGGGTTAGTTGGTGATACAATGCACGTGGCGATTCAAATGGAAGTGAGAACTCACCAGCTTATCATCTTTCGCGGTCCAGGGCTTCCCAGCCCTGTCAAACGACCTCCGCTTTTGTTTAAACGCCAGAAGCTTGATCCGTTCGTACGCCATGAACTGTAGCGCCCCGTTGCTCACGCCAACCAAAGCCAGGAGAGTCCCTCGGTAGAGACCTTTCGTTCCTTCTGTTCGGTATATGGTTGATAGCCCGTCTGTGCGGCGGGTAGGCGATCAATCTCTGTGTGGGCGCGTACGGAGGAGACGTACGCCATGTATTCCAGTACGCTGTAGGATCACTCGGGTGTGTCGTGAACATCCGGATTTTCACCACCCATATAGGGTTCGTGAGTATCGAGGTAACGGCACCTAGAAATGCGAGATCAACGACTTCATGAGAGCCTGAAAGAACCGGGTAGAACTGACTGGCTTCTGCTGCATACAACAGGGTCTTTCCTGACGTCAACTCTGCCCCACCTTCACTCCCCCGTTCCTTCAACATATTATAACTACCCACCAAAACAATCAAACATCAGTCAGACTCCCAGTATCAACCGCTCGACCAAAAACAAGGGAGAGAATAACTCACAACAAAAAGTATAACCCCCAACTACTCGCGTTCCCAGCGACGTTCGGCCCAACGCCTCTATACAACCCCTTCACTCCATCCTTGGCGTAAATCTCTCCCAACGACAACCAAATGTGCTTGAAAACGTTTCCTTTCCCCGGCGTGGTGGAAGTCTGGAGCTTGGTCTTTAGAAGGTCCAAAGGGTGCATACAAAACACCGCGGCGACTCCGGCTCCGATCCCTGCAACGGCATGGTCCTATGGAGTTCCCGGGATATACAGTCAATCAACTCCTGTCGCGCGTGATTCCCAGAAAACGACGCACCAGAGAGGTCGAAGGGAAGAAGCTGGGTTGACTCTCTTTCGACATAGGTACACCGGTGACTAAGAGGTGACATTAGATTTAGTTATACCGAGGGCATCGTTGAGGGCGGAAGGTTTGTCCGAACCTGCTCCGTCATCCGTCGCGGCCGATACCGTGGTTTCCCGATCACCCGGCACGTGAAGCTTGGGACGAGACTTCGTCTTGAACCCGAATGGAATGGAAAATCGTGAATTGTGTTGATAGTATACATGTGTGTCCGTAACTTCTACTACACTATTTATCGAATGCGAGCGAGGATTTGACTAGTGTGGAGAAGCAAGAAAGGATAGGCTCAAGACAAAACGAAGACCAGCTCCCAAGTTTGGAACCGTCCAGAGGGCACACGGAGAACGAATGATCGTGGAGCGAAGAGGCAAAGCTCATCAGATAGTGATGTCCGAAAGCGAAAGATATGCAAGGGAAGTACATCCATCCACTCGACGAGACAAAAGGAGCGGCCAAGTTGAAGAGAAGGTAGTTTAGCGATGTGTCGTCTTTGGCTTCCGAGCTGGTACGGTGTCCGAAACTCCTAGATGAGGTACTCCTGGCTTTGAGCCCGTATGATGGCCGACCGCGGGTAAGTGGCATGACGGATTGCCCCAGTTCCGTAGTCCCGAGCCTCAGGTTCAACAATATCGACGCGATTTGATAGGTCTTGCTTGTCGGTTCGGTCGTGAATGCCTCTGGTGGCAGCTCCCCACATCCTACTCAAGAAACCGCCCTCCTTGCGGGAATGAACCGTTCCAGTCTGCGCAAGGCCTTTCGTGTCATTCTTCAGAAGAGAACCCCAAGAAACGCTCCTCGGCGGGATCCCAGAGACCGGCCCAGAGCTTTCCGGGTCAAGAGCGGTATCCTCGGGTGCATTGACCAACCGAATAGTTAATGCGGAGATCGTCGACGAGGGGGTCGAGTTCGTGGGGTTCGTGGGGCGGGGGCGTTCCACGCCTTCGGCATCAGATGGCGACGAGGTGGTGGCAGAGCTTTTGCGCAGTCGTCGATAGGCGTGGACCGGAACTGGTTTGAGGCGGAAGTTTGGGGGAGGAATCTGTTGTCGTTCGATCCCGTGACCGCGACCGTCCGTGGCAGAGTCCGAGAGGAGAGGCCACTCTGAGTCCGAATCTGCAGCCGAGCTCATGTCAGAGGAATCGCTTGTGAAACTTGGGGTACTCTGAATGGAGGAAGAGGTGCTTGGGTGCCTTTGTGCGGGAGACGCGCAAGCTGTAGTCGCAGAACTGAGGCAAACAGAAGACAGGCGTTTAACAAGACCTTGAACGCTCGACAGAGAACTAGACTGAGACGGCTTGTCGTGAGGGGGGGTGGGTGGCATCTGAGCCTGGGCTCTGGCAAGGCCGGCTTTAGTAACAATGCTGACGGCAGCCGCGCGTTTCTGCTGAGCCTTGGTCCGCATGAATGGCGCAAAGTGGTAGCAGGTCTCGGCCTCGTCGAACCTAAGATCGTAGTCCAGTATAGCAAGCAGTTCTATCTCCGCCTTGGTGATCTCGAAGACACCAAAGTAGCCAGTGTACTTCGCCCAGTGAATGTTCTTCGGACAAGAGTCATTGAGATACTTGGCGGCAATGATCAGCGTCGCCAAGAAGATCCGATGGCAAGCGGTCTGAGAATCTACGTGGGATGAGTTGGGACTCAGGAGTGCAACAGGGGACGTGGTAAAACATACATCTGACGTCTTCGGGTAACCGTGGGCGAAGACGTTCCAAATAAATGAGAGTTGCAAGGAATGTCGTGATGTGAACGTTGGAAGCGTTAACTTGCATCGAGATGAATGTCTCCAGGCTAGGTAGACCAAGGTAGCTTAAGACGTCCAGTTTCGAACGAGCAGGAAATGACGTCTTGAAAGGGGTCTGAGGAGGAGTCGGGATGCCAGCTCTTTCTGAGATCTCCCCGTCGAGCCAAACAGTAGACCGGGTCTTCTGAGCCATATAGGAAACCATCTCAGGAGTGATCTTTTGGGATAGGAGGTGCAAGAGATCGGGGTCGTGCTTTGACCTGGGGAGGAGAGAAGCGCAAAGAAGGCGACTGGAGGACATGGCAAGTTGTTTTGAAAGGGAAAGTGAGATTATTAAATATTGTAAACCCGTCGAGGGATTTTTGGATCGTCTGTGGGTTCGGAGGGGAGGAAGGTGGAGGGGGAGGAGATGAGGTTCGACAGACGCTCACCACGGCTAAATACCCTTATCTGGCAACCGAGAGCAAACAAATCCAAATAACCGTCCAAGTGATCGAGACCGTGGCGGCGTGGTCGCAGCCACCCACGGCGAGGCTTTCGACTAACCATGCTGTCCCAGGTATCCGACTGGATAATCACGCTCGGATTCGTCTTCGGAGGATGTTGCAGGTGAGGCGAACTCTCCTCTGTGTTTCTGTCGATAATCTGATCGCCCGGTGCTCAGTAACGCCCTCACACTAGAACAATTGACCTCCAAATACCGCAACATTGGTCACCTCGTCACCTTCTCCCAATTTCTAGTCGTGGCTATCCACGGTCTACCTAAACATCTCACCGTGACCAGATGGCGAGGCATCCCGATACCCATGCTCAAACCACGAAAGGTTCCGCTTTCGGTCTACATCGTACAAGTGGTCCTGTTTTGTTTGCTCTCAATCCTCAATAACAAGGCTTTCTCCTACCTCGTCCCTATGCCCGTGCATATAATATTTAGGAGCGGCGGCCTTGTTGTCTCGATGCTCATGGGGCGCATTTTGTTGGGTAGAAGGTTTGTGAGCTTTCAGACGTTTGGAACCTGGGCACTCACCGACCCCCCAGATATTCGACCCTACAAGTGGCATCTGTGATCCTTGTGACGCTGGGTGTTATATCCACCACTCTCTCCGCCGCAAAGAAACCTACACCTGGGATTAACACCAGCTCTGTGCCTGGCGTTGGGGAGTACTTCACTGGGATCGTCCTTCTCAGCGTCGCGCTCGTTCTGAGTGGTTTACTAGGCATGGTTCAGGATCGGACGTACTCCAAATTCCGAGGCACTGATGACGCACCATGGAAAGAATCCATGTTCTACCTTCACTTCCTTTCGATGCCGGTGTTCCTTTCATTGAAGGGTGACATCGCGGAGCAACTCTACACCCTCCAACAAACCTCAGCATTTTCTACCTCGTCCCTGCCATTCCCTTCCCCCATTCCAGTTGCATTCATCATCCTCGGTTTGAACGTTTTGACCCAAGTGGTCTGCGCAGCAGGCGTCAACCGCCTCACCTCCCGAGTATCCTCTTTGACCGTCACCCTGATACTCGTTGTCAGGAAGGCGGTGTCGCTTATTGTCAGTCTGACACTGTTTGGGGACAGGGAAATAGATCAGCAGCAGAGATTCCTTTTGTTTGGAGGTGCAGGATTGGTGTTCACTGGTACGGTCCTTTACTCTTTTTCGAAACAACACAAGCCCGAAAAAGTAGATAAGATCGACTAGCATCGAACGTCGCGTCTTGTATTTATATTTTGAAAGAACGGTTGGTCGAACGGCCAACTAAATAACCGCGTGTGACCCAAAATGATACGGTGCTTGTGCAACTCATGCGGGATCCAGCTAGTATAATGCGTCAGGCCCACTATCACGGTTCAGGACATGTGTGCCCTGTGAGGCGGGTTGGACCGCGTGCTTGGTCGCATTCTGCGTTCGATCCCTACCGAAGGGGAGGAAAGTGGGCAAACAGTAATTCACTCAATTGTACGTTCAAAGGAACACATCGGTGCGCTTCCATCGACCGGGCACTGTAACGGAAGTGCATACTGAGCTCGCGATTGAAGCACATCAGCAATTAGACCTGACCCAGATACCAGAAACCCTACCGGACACGAGCGTTATGCACCCCATCTGAATCCGGTCTACGCGTAGCAAGCCGGTAATAAAAAAAATCATTCTGCCGTGGCCCAACGAACTTCGACGCGTTTGTAGCTGTCCCTCAATACCGCAACTTCGTAGAAGCTGACTCAGCATTTTCCTGATCGACTCCCAATCCGGGGTGTCATGCGAAAGCTACGTTTTCAGGGTCGATGCTCTGACACAACATAAGGCGCACCGGCGCCGTTACGCCTCGCGATGGAACCATCTGCCTCGTGGGAGCATTGGTCCAATAGATGACCATGTCGGAGCTACTAGCCAGTCTCTCGGCGGGTTCAGTACGCCACTTCTACGACCACCCTCGCTCTCATTCTTGGCGTGGTTCCTCAGCGGTATCTACGCGGAACGGGAATGTGTATCGGAGTTTCTCGGCTTGTCCGGGGATGGGTTTCGTTTCTGGGTTTGGTAGCCTGGCAGCAAGTTTTAGTTTGATAGACCGTTTGCTATAGGATACACCCCGTTTGTTGCTTGAAGGTGTGTGATCTTTTGTCACGTTGGCTCCACGCTGTTGTTTGAGCGCTGCCCTTGCAGAATGGGAGTGCCCCCACACGATTTACTCTGGCAACCCTTCACCATCTGCGAACTTCGAAATATCAGTTCCGGCCAGATCGTACGGTGGCCATCGATATCGGACTCCGGTGTACATTTCCCTTCCAGAACTCGCCCGGAGGGAGCGAAGACCACGAGGACGGCGGTCCATCATCCCCGGGCCCGTAAGCACCGCTCATGCATGACGTACGAACAGCTAACTCAGAAACATAACGTCCGGCAGGTGTGTAGTGCCAGATCCTGTCATTTGTTGTACAAAACAATGCGTATACCAAAAACGTTGGGTCCCTCTAAGCCTCAACCGCTTCGTCGAATTCCTTTACAGCCTGGGCCTTCGCCTTCTCCTTCTCGTTATTATACCAAGCCCGATATTCATCCGATCCGACCCATTCCGCCCAAGCAGTCTCCCTCAGAGCGGTCCACCATTCCTCCACATATGGATGACCCCGGGCCCTCGCATACCCCCAAGGCTTAGAAACGCACGGCTGAATGTAGGGATTCAAGACCAAAGGCAGAGAGGGGCTGACGGGTCCAGTGAAGTGAACGAGCATCGGGTTGGCCATCTCGTGTAGTTTGGCTGCTTCCCTATCTTCTGTCCGGAGCTCAGCATATGTCCCCAAACCCTGCGCATTCCACTCCAGGCTCAATGGCTTCCAAGCTCCCCGGAAGTGGATGTTCAGCGTATCCTGTTCCGCGAACTTCGAAGAGTGCATCGACTCTGCGATATCCCTGAGCTTCTGTGCCTCGCTCCTAACTTTCGTCAAGTCCATCAACAACACCCCTGCGTTGAAGTACGGGCCGCGCTCGATTTTCTCGTGGCCCAGGGGGAAACCGACGTCCGGACACGCCCCAAGCAACTTCCCACCCAGGTCGGTGTCCCATAATCTCCCAACATCTCCTCGAGCCAAGATGTCGGCATCGAGGTATAACACCCGTTCCACCGGAAGCAGGTTAATCAAGTCAACCTTCGCCCAGACTTGACCTAGAGAAGCGCCGAGACCGTCGTTGCTGAGTGGGATGAACACGAGGGAGACGTCTGGTTTCTCCGCGATGGACGACAGGATTCGGCCCTTGTCGTCAGCTCCCAGGCCGCAGTCGATGACGTAGAAGGTCAGCCTTCGAGAGGAGTGTTTGGTGATACTGTGGATGGTCACGGTCGCCGGCATGGCGTAAGCGATGTCGACCACGAGGGCGATGTTGGCGCTGTAACCGAACTCAATCGCTTTGGTGTCGATCGACTCTGAGCTCTCCACGAGGAACCCGATGTGCATCTTCGTTTTCTTCCGGAGGATCATCTGGTAACTGGAGGAGATGACCTCGAACTCGTTTTCGTGGAGTTTCATGAAAGCGTCGATGCCCGGCTTTGGGTGATGCGGACTATCGAGGGGCTGAACATCCCAAAGGTAGTCGTCGAGGATGAATATGGAGCCGTCGTTTGCCAGCCGCCAAGCAAGTTCGGCATCGAGGAATGTGTCATCCGCCCTATGGGATCCGTCGATGTACACCCAGTCAAAGCCGGCGGTCTCCCCCTTGATCGCTTCCTCAAGGAGGGTCATTAGGCCGGGAACGCTGAACTTCTCGATCACCCTGAACGGACGACCTGTGAGGGAGAGGTTGTGGAGGACTTTTTCGTGGCGCTCTTTTCCGGCTGACGTGGCAAAGAGGTCGAAGTGGTCAATGGATACGATGGAGCCGCCGTTTGCGCAGAGCGGGGAGGTCAGGAGGAAGACCGCAGAGCGGCCTTCCCAGGAGCCTATCTCGAGGATCCTGGGGGTAGGGGTACGGACAAGTGGCATGAAGGACCTCCAGAGAGGAATGTGGCCCGAGAACCAGTCTTGAGTCTCGGTGAATCTGTATCCCTTGGATTCATCGTTTGGCCGGGTGGTTGTCGGATCCTAGCCTGAAGGTAAGTTGGTGTACTTTCGGGCCATTCCTTGTGCTCACCATGCTCCCTCGTTACACAGGGGGTATCGTGGGGTGCGAGGGAGACGAGGTGTTCTCTTTGACGACTCACTCCATAGGAATGCCGTCACTGCCACACTTTCTCAAGTGGGTGGAGTTACGTATGTTCGCCACACTTCTACCTTGGGTAAGGTATTGCAGCCCCTAGATAGGAGACCCCGCCTATCTTTCAATTCGGAGGGTTCTGATTGGAATAGCGTCAATCACAAGTGGATTCGGTCTCGGTAAGCCTTCCGCCACACTTTTTGGGGGCACTTAAACCCACAAGATTCCAGTCGGTCCTCCCAGTTCCTCGAAAACCACCACTTCTTCCAGCAGTATGGATATAGAGGACCTCGGCCTCGGTAAAATTCTTGTAACTGGTGGACATGGTTTCATCGTAAGTCGTAAGGCAGTTGCAACCTGTTGTAATCTTCACGAACTCACCGAGACTACAGGGAAGCCACGTAGCAGCACGTCTTGTCGGTGGAGGGCATTACGTCCGTGTCGTCGACACCTCCCCCTCGTCATTCCAATCTCCGGAGGATATCCACACAGAGTTTGTCCAGGGAAATCTCTGTGACGTCGACGTGTGTCGGCGGGCAGTAGGAGGGATCGATACCGTGCTTCATTTCGCCGCAAACATGGGTGGGATGGGGACGATCCACGAGAAGAACGAATTACGGATCTACCTCGAGAATCATCTAATGACGGTGAACCTCCTGAACGCCTCCATCGAGGCCGGCGTAGTGCGCTTCCTCTTCGCTTCCTCTGCATGCGTTTATCCGGGGAACCTCCAATCCAACGAGTCCAAAGATGTCTCCCTCCGCGAATCTGAAGTCTACCCCCCGAACCCTCAAGGCCTCTACGGGACCGAGAAGCTCAACGCAGAGCAGTTTCTCCGGTCGCTGAAGAGCGACATCCTTATCCAGATCGCCCGTTTCCACAACGTCTACGGTCCTCGCGGGGCTTGGGATAACGGACGCGAGAAAGTTCCCGCAGCCCTGCTTCGAAAGGCGCTCGTGGTCACTACGCTCCACCGCGATCACAGCGTCGAGCATCCGGAGTTCGAGATTTGGGGAAGCGGGAATCAACGGAGGAGTTTCCTCTTTATCAACGATGCCGTGGATGGAGTTATCAGCCTTCTCAAATCAAAGTACCCACATCCGGTCAATATCGGGTCCGATCGTTCAGTCACCATTCGAGAACTTGCGGACATTGCCCTTCGATGTGCTGCTTACTCTCCAGTCAACGTTCGATACACCTCCCCGAAAGACCAACCCCCTGGCGTGAATACGATCGGGGTTGCGTCGCGCAGCTCCAATAACGAACTCGTTGAAAGGGAACTTAACTGGCGGCCAAAGTGTCCCTTGGAGGATGGGATGAAAATCACCGGCGATTGGATTGGCGAGGAACTCCGAAAGCTGACCGGTCATCTCCCTCGCGAGAGGCAGTTCGCTACTCTGCAAGAGCTACAGACGAGCCGTGTGGTGGATCTTACCAAAGATTCTCCCTGCTTTGCCATCCTTCTTCCAGCAACTTCTCGCGGTTCTCACTCTCAAGAAACTTGCCTGAAGAACCTCGCCGAGTTCGCTCGCTCGCTAGTGGCGACGACCTATCGGGACACACACGCAGTTGGCGTTACCCCCTTCAGATTTGCGATTTACCTCTCCATCGACCACGACGATTACTTCCTCCTCGGCCCGGAGCGGAGGGCAGAGAAGGTTTTGAGGGCTGCTGGGATCTTCGACATCGTCACCATCGTGGCCAGGCACGAGAAAGGTCACGTCTGTGCTCACTGGCGCGACTGTGCACGACGCGCCTTTGATGATGGTTGTGATTACTTCACTCTTCTTGGAGACGACGTCACTCTGAAGGACGAGGGTTGGATGAGGAAGATCCAGGAGGAATTCAAGCGGTTCGAAAATGAAAAGGGAGTTCCCTCCGGCTTCGGCTGCGTGGCTTTCACCGACACCACTTTCCCGGGTATGCCAACCTTCCCTGTCGTACACAAAACCCATATGGAGATCTTCGGTGGCCTCGTCGTCCCGGAGGTCTTCTTCAACCAGGACGGAGACCCTTTCCTCTTCCAGCTCTATCGACGTTGGGGATGCTCCAGTATGATCGATGTTCGGGTGGGTAACGGGGTTGGTGGAAGTGGCGGAGCGCGTTACGACAAAAAGTCGACATCGGACTGGACGTTCAGCACCCTCGACAAAGCCGTCGCGACAGTGGAAGGCTGGCTCTCAAAGAAGGCACCGTCTATCGAGAAATTGACTACATTGGACATCATCGTCCCTTCCTATCGTGTTGATCTCAAGTTCCTCGATCCAATCTTACAGCTGCGCCCTCCAGAGACCTGCTCCGTCATGTTCATAATCATCATAGACAATCCCGACTCTCCCTCGATACACCTACTGGAGGAGAAGTATGGGGCCGATCCATTTGTTCGCATCCGTGTGAACAAGGCCAACCTCGGCGCTTCGGTCTCACGAAATCGTGGTATGAAGGAGTCAGCTGCAGATTGGATCCATTTCCTCGACGACGATATCACCCCTAACGAAGACTTGTTGGTCCAAGCGGCAAAGATTATTCGAGAACGCCCAAACGTTGTTGGATTCATCGGAACTTCTGAATTCCCCACCGCTAACAACATATTCACGACCGCAATCCACCTCGCTGATGTTACCTATTTTTGGGATATCGCGCGCAAGAGACCAGACGATACGGACCTCCCGTGGGGAGTAACTGCGAATTTGATTGCCAGACGCAATGCGGATGGTGTTGACTTCAGCTTAATCTTCCCGAAGACCGGCGGGGGAGAGGACATCGACTTCTGTCGAAGGAAGAGGGACCGTATGATTGCGGAAAATGGTCAGGGAGGGGGAGGGTTCCACGCCGCTCCGACGGTTGTCGTCACTCACCCTTGGTGGAATGGGGGACAGCCCGCGCTCTGGAGGTTCTACGGATGGGGAAAGGGAGACGGCGCCCTTGCTGCACTCTACCCTCAGTTTCGTTATTGGGATTTTGCTCCGAGCAGTGGCGAGACCCTTCTCCTATGTCTTTTCACATTCTTCTTTGGTCTTCTTGGTCCCCTCGATCCCACCCACTCGGAGAAGTACGTTTCTCTCTCCCTCTGCGGAGCGGTCGCTACGATCACGGCAAACGTGTCCCACTCTATCTACGGGGCAGCTCTCCCAGATTACAACCGTTGGGAGTTCCAGCATTCCATCGTAACTGGCCCCAGATACGCTGTTGCAGTTGTGGCGAGTGCATTCATCAGGATGGCGAGTGAGATTGGGAGGACTGTGGGGATGTTGGAGAGGGGAGAAATCCGGTACCTCGGCAAGAGGTTCGACTGGTTCACGGGTGGAGGTGGTAGGGACCCCATCGTCAACGAACGTAGAGGCTCTCTGCAGCGGTTTGTGCTCTTTGTCACCTTCACAACATTGCTACGAGTTTTGCAGTTGGCGGCCGGATTAATTCCCTTCCCTTCTTCGGACTCTTGATCATAACGAAATGGAACCCATGTACTCACAAGTTGGCGAATGCTGTAGCAATCAGATCGTATTTGACTGTTCTATCACCTGTTGTTTCACCGGAGGATTAATGCTCGCCCCCAGCACCGAGATATTTGGGCCTCCCTTCCGGATCGTTCGCCATCTGCGTCGTCGTTCTCAGCTCGATCGTTTACAGCCAGATTTTCGATCGCTTTTTGACCAGGGCCCAAGAAACCTCTACCGCGGCGACTAGTGATTGGTTCGAGATAGTTTTGAGTGCTCGTGTTAGGCGTCCCCCCGATGGTAGGTAATTGTGCGGAGGCGGAGCCATTGTTACACATCACAACTCCGTAAGATTTTGGGCAGTGTGCAGTATGCGTGAAAAGCATCCAACCGGTTGGGGGATATGGTTTATCACCGTGGGATAAATCGCGCTCAACAGACTCCTGGTGGGTGTGGAGTCGAGGAAATCTAGAAGACTTCTGGCAGTCGCCGAGGCTAGGGTTCCCGCCAACTAGTGAAGGTGGGAAGTGGCCCAAGTCTGGGGGGGGGGTCGAACACGGGGGAATGGGTGTCGGATTCGGCTGGTCGCACACTCCTCGCGACGTTCTGAGACACTTGGCCTCCAATCCCGCGCGGAGATCCCTGGGGAGGGCCGGTTGGGTCAGACATGAGCCAACGGGTACCCATCAGCCAGCTCCGGCCATTTGGCCAATCGTCGCCTCGAGTGGGCGTTTTTTCGAGACCGAGCGGTGACAGGGAATATCCGAACGGATCCACGACGTGGGTGGGAGGACCGCCTTCTTCGTCCCCTACGAATTCCCGTACAGGCCAAACATCTGCGGGTTTGAAAAGACTTCACGACGGTTGGGGAGCTTGAACAACAAGGCGTCACGAACAGCAAGAATCCACGTACGCCAGGGATATGTACGTCGGCTGATGCCCGTCCTACAAGCAAAACTTGACATCCATCAGGTTGGAAAAATGTGGCGCTTGGAAATGTCGAGTGAGGCCGTCAAAAGCAAGAGAACAGATCCGAAGAGTCGAGACCGAAACCCAGCCATCGCTCAAAACGGGTTCATGTTGCGAGCGTCCCGAAAGCCTTTAGAATCAAACCCAAGCGGTTCACGCAAGCACCGAGGGCGAGAATTGTAACCAGCTCCAACCGTCGTCATCTATTATTTAACTCGGACATTACATTATCGTAACAAATCATGATGTTCTCGGGAAGATAAGGTGGCTCATGAGCGGAACGAAGGAATCAACTACGACCCAGGAGCCAAGGTGGTCGAGCGGGTGAAATGCGTCACATCAGGAAAGATGAGAATCACTTATTTCTCGCTTTTCTCACCTTTTATCCACCTTTTCTGTCATTTTCTCACTTATTTTCAACTTATATAAGCTATGTCCCCAAAATAAATAAGTCATTGAATTAGGAAGCACGCGTTTTTGGCAGGCAAAAACAGCCGAAAAAATAAGTTGATGGTAGTTTTGCTGATGCATCAGGGAGGATGAGCTGCTGGGTCGTGAGTTCTGGGTAAGGTTCGCGCTTGGCATGTAGTGGTCACGGTGAGGACAGGGCGTAGAGTTCTTTGGTCTCAGGCCAAGCCGATTTTCTTCGTGACAGTAATCAAGATCTTGTCAAGCATGCCCTTCTTGGCTTTTTCTATCGCTTGTGAGTGGGCTGGGGCTGGGGGATGGACTTCGAGCTGTACTGAGCTGTGGCCCCAGAAGGGACCGGAGAGGACCCGGGCCTTGGTTTGTTGGGCTGTTGAATGGGACGGAAGTTAGATTGTAATAAGGTATGGTAGGGGAGAGTCACATTCTGGTTCAGGAACGGGAGAACGGGAGACCTGAACGACTAGGGCATTGACGGAGAGAGCCCCGAGGACAAGGAAGGTGAGAGTGGCTTTGGGGAGCATGATGATAGAAAGTGTCGTGAGAAGGAACAAATGACGATGGCGCCAGGCCAGAGATTTGGGAATCAAGAGAGGAGAATTGGCGGGAGCTGCGCAGCGGCTGAGGGAACCAGAGTGCGTACCTCAGCCCTTTTGTAGATTTCTGGTACTCGTCGATTTCTAGACCGGCGGACATCCCCTATAGTACAATTGTATCGCATCCCATCTGGAATCGTGGCGTTCTCTCGTCGTCCTCGTCGCGCTCCACGCAGTCACCGCGGTGGAACATATGGAACTTCGCACCTAAGTAGGGGTATCACTGTAGAAACAATATTGGTCGATTTTTGACCAATGGTTGGTCAAACCCTTCCCGCTTGGTCAATTTTGAACTCGGCATCATGCCGCATTTGAACTTTACCAAATTGGGCTCGGAAGCAAACCAAA
>Ga0307511_10001709_pt1 | contig 23111 bp, 13 predicted proteins | sample 13_EM_MG_FD_200266 | JGI IMG/M metagenome (GOLD analysis project Ga0307511, IMG submission 200266) | Populus trichocarpa ectomycorrhiza microbial communities from riparian zone in the Pacific Northwest, United States - 13_EM | ecosystem: Host-associated > Plants > Roots > Unclassified | place... | reverse complement strand
TCAGGACCACCTGTGTGCCGGTGGCATTCCCTTCCCGGTCATACAGGTCTTCGATTTTAAAGAATGGGCCTGTATGACCCGTTCCTGTCAGCAAGGCCATCCGCTCGGCCGTTATCTGTAAACCCATCGACTTGTGTTTTTCCGCAGATTTGCTTTTCAGGAAGGCCGCCCGTTTGCGCCCTATCCCATTATCCCGGATAATACAGGTCAGGACATCCTCTTCAAGCCCGATGGTTATCGACAGGGATCCCCTTTCCTCTTTATGCATCAGACCGTGCCAGATGGCATTTTCAACAAAAGGTTGTAGCAGTAGCGGGGGAATGGAAATATCCCCGGTGTCCAGCTCGTCTTCCAGTACGATATGGTAGTCGAAGGCATCCTTAAATCGTAATCTTTCCATGTCCAGGTAAAGCTGCAGTACTTCCAGCTCTTCGGCCAGTGTAATAAGAGAATGCCGGGAATGATTCATGATCATTCGCATCAGCCGGGAAAATTTGGTCAGGTAGTCGGCAGCAGCTTCCGTTTCATGACTAAGAATAAAAAAATTGATTGCATTCAGGCAGTTGAAAATAAAGTGGGGATTCATCTGGGAGCGCAACGCCTGCACTTCCAGTTCCTTTGCCCGTTGTTGCAGCGCTGCCTTCGCCCTTTCTCCCTCCAGCCGTTGTATCACCAGTTCATTCTCAGCCCGCTTGCGGAGATGTGCTTCATTCTTTCGCTTTAGCCGGACATACCGGAAATAAATAAACCCGATCAGCAACAATATCACAACCGCACCGATAAGGATATTCTTTGTCATCATTTCCTCCCGCAGACATACCTCCTGCAGCTGTTTTTCCTGGTTCAGCCATTTGATCTTTTGCTCAAACCCATACGAAGCGAATTTTCCCTTTATCTGGTCGTTAAGCACACTGTCCTTCATAGATATATACCGGCGGTAATAGAAATAGGCGCTATCCTTTTGCCCCGCTTTGTCGTACAAGGCAGAAAGGATCTGGCTGCCATCCCGGATATATTGCCTGGCCCTGGCACGTTCCGCCATGGTAAGACATTCCCTGGCATACCGGAAGGACTCCCTGTCCTGCCCTGAAAATTCATAGGCTTTGGACAGATCCTGCAGACAGCGCATCATTTGATTGCCGTCATTCAGCTGCCGCTGATAAGAAAGACTTCTTATGAAATAGGGTAAAGCTGCAGCATAGTCCCCCCTGACCATATAATACTCGCCTTTACTTACCAGGAATGTTCGCAGCATGGCAGGCTTCGCATGAGCGCTGTCAAAACGGCCGTAGTAGATTAAGGCGCTATCGTATTTGCGCTGATGGGTAAGTAGTTCTGTATAGACCATCAGGTCCCAGGGATCTGTTTTCTCCGGACCGGTCGTACCAAAGCCCATCCGGAAATATTTCTCTGCAGACCCATAGTCTTCTATCTGCACAAACATCCCGGCCAGCGTAAGGTATGTCCCTTTTACCAGCTCTGTAATATGGCGGGCCTCGTTCAGTTGTATACATTGCCGGAAAATATCGAACGCCTTTTCATAATTCCCCCGTTCCCGGTACGCCTCACCCATCAGCGACAGCATGTATACCTCTTCGACGTAATTCCCGGACCGGCGCGCATATACCTGCGCCTGCTCATAATTGTGGAGGGCCTCGTCAAACCGGCTCTGTGCAAAAAGAGAGAATCCTAATGAGTAATAGGCCAGCGTAATGGCATGCTTGTCGTCCGTCCGCCCGAACCAGTCCAGCGATTCCCGGGCCAGTTGTTCACTTCGGGTAAAATCATTGGCATGCATATTCATGATGAACGCCTGGCAGGCCAGGGCCACCGCAATGCCATGGGGGTAACCTGTTCGTTGTGATTCCAGCAGAGCCTGTGAAGCAAGACTGGCTAAATTATTAGGCGTCGAATCGTGCTTGTGACTGAGACTGAAAAGGTCTATAGCCTGGTTTTCAAGACTATCGATCCGCACCCGGGCCCGGTCGGCCGGCCCTGCCTGTCCCTGCGCCGCCAGCGCAGCAATAAAGAATAATATGGTGCAGTAGACTCTCATGGAATGGCCCCCGGCAAACAGAGGGCTGGTCCGGCATCTTAAAATTAAACAAACGCCCTCATTCTCCTGCTACCTTTCCTCCTAAATTGAGCGGTTGGCGGCCGGAGGCAACAGGAGGCCGGTTCCGGTGAGCAGTTGGGGGGCTGGGAATAACTTCAGGAAAACTTCTCCCTAAGCCCAGCCATAAATGATGTAATTTGCCCCTTCTACTTTTATTAAATTTTACCAATATGATCAAGCTACAAGTAATCGGAAACCTGGGTAAGGATTGTGTCACCAATACGGTGAATGGGAAAAACGTGATCAATTTCAACGTGGCGCATACGGAGAAATTCAAGGACGCACAGGGCAACCAGAAAGATAAGACGATCTGGGTGGAATGTGCCTACTGGACCGACCGGACCGGCATCGCCCCGTATCTCAAAAAAGGAACACAAGTATACGCAGAAGGAACGCCTGAAGTGAGGACCTATCCTAAAAATGATGGAACTACGGGGATATCCCTTACACTGCGCGTACAGAGCGTACAGTTACTAGGCAGCAGGGGTGCAGAAGGTGGTGGTGGCGGCTATTCCGGTGGCTCCTCCGAAGGTTATGCCCCTCAGTCCTCGCCTTCAAGGGTATCATCGCCTGGTGAAATGACCGAGCCGATCGACGATCTGCCCTTTTAATTTACAACTTACAAGTAAGAGGCTGTCTCAATATAATTCTGAGGCGGCCTCTTTTTATTTATGGCTTTCCCACCCGCGCACCCATCCCTCCACCTCCGCCCGGCTTACCGCTTTATGCTGATCATCTACATTAATTACATATAAGTATCCCTTTCTGCCCCCAGTGGAGAGGAAAGCGCTCACCAGGTTGAATTGTTCACTTACCAGCAGATGACCGCTGGTGGGATTCCATAATTCTTTCGCACAGAGACAGCCCATGGTCGGGGTCAGCGGATAAAAAGGCCTGCCTGAATAGTATTCCGGGTCGATCGTTGTTCCGTGGGCAATGATCTCCGTTCTTCCGATCCTGCCGGCGGCCCAGGCTTCCATCATCGGCGCATAGTCCCTCCAGCCCGGTGGCAGAAATGCCCTGTACCTGTTTAGCGAGTCGATCCCCGGAGTTGCCGTCCGCTCCCATCCGTCCGGCGGACCCGCCATCGTTGCCCGACCTGTCCCGGCCCCCGCCGAGTCCCGCGGCTGCTGGAAATAACGCTCCCATCCGCCCTCAAAAGGCAGCAGCAATTGCAGGTTAGGCGTAGGGCCAATGAAATTAGTACGCGATACATCCGTCCCCTGTATACTGTAAACGCCCTGAGGAGTGCTCCCATTCGTAATAAAATAAGGCAGGTCTGGTCCTGACCGGGCCAACTGCTCAAATAACAGCAGCCTGCCCTGCCCATCCCATACAAAATGCCCATCCGCATCCTGAACGACGGCCAACCCCGGGTAATCCCGGTCCCAACGCTGAAAAGAATAGATCACTTTTTGCCCGATAGTCCGTTGATAGGCAAAGAGCGCGGGAATGTCAGGAGTCTTCCTTTGTACAAAGGCGGTATGATAACTGAGATAATTTTGCAGCTCCTGCAGAATGGCTACCGTGTCATAACCCGGGAATTTTTCTACCATACGTATTTTCAGCGCATTTCCATTTTCTGTCGTAGGCTCTGAGCGATACAGGTATACCGCGCCCATGGAGAATAATTTGGGATCTGTCTCCTTTTCCAGCACAGCCTGCACTGCAGGAATATACTGCCGGGGAGCTACGGCATACACCGCCTCCAGCAAGGCCTTTTTCGTATCGTAGGATAAAGAGTCATATCCGCCAAAAAGCGTATTAAATCCCTTTTCTACCTCCGGTGAGTCGAAAAGGAATTGTGAGACGGCCCAGCAGGCCGACAGATATTTGTCTTCCGTATTGCTATCCAGGGGCAGGGAAAAATTACGGCCGATCATCCTTTCCCGCAGATCCTTTTCCAACGCCACCCGTCGCTGGTAGAATACAAAGTCCGAATAAATATCTTCCCGTCTCGATTGCGAAACAGCTGAGTGAAAGCTTAGCAGTAATAGGACTGCTGACAGAAGTGATCGCCTCTTCGGATTAATCATCTATAAAATTAGCTGGAAAACGTCTTTTCTATCAAACTATTAAGAATTGGGATCGCCCCCTCCTTTATTCCGACTTCAGACTTTTCACCGGGTTGGACAGCGCTGCCTTAACAGACTGAAAACTGATCGTAACAATGGTGATGATCATGGCTGCCAGGCCCGCTCCAAGGAACACCGCCGGTCCGATGCTGATCCGGTAATCATATTGTTGTAACCAGCCCTGCAAAAAGTAAAAGGCCAGCGGCGACGCGATCAGGCAACTGATCAGTACCAATACCATAAAATCTTTGGACAACAACAGCCACAATTGTGGAACGGAAGCCCCCAGTACTTTGCGGATCCCAATTTCCTTGGTACGCTGCTCCGCTGTATAGGCCGCCAGACCAAACAGGCCCAGGCAGGAAATAAATATCGCCAGGCCCGCAAAGATGCCGGAAAGCTTGCCGACCAGCACTTCCTGGCTGAATTTCGTCGCATAACTTTGATCTGCAAACTGATATCCATATGGATAGGCCGGATTATATTTATTGAATAAAGCCGTCAACTGAACAAGAGCCTCCGATGTCTTTATGTTAGGGGACAGGCGATACAGCAGAATATTTTGCCCGCCCGGCTGGCAAAAGAACATCATTGGTTCAGCCGGGTCAAAAGGTGATTCCATCAGCACATTCTTTACCACCCCAAGGATATGATACTTTATGTCGTTCTGAGTAACGATCTGACCAATAGGCGCCTTCAGTCCCATACGTTGTATCGCTGCCTCATTGAATATGATCCCCGTGCTGTCCATAACCCCCGCAAAATCCCTTCCGGACAAGATCGGTATCCCCATCGTCTTAAAATAATCCTCCCGTACGATGATCTTTCCCAACTCTGCCGTTTCACCGACGCCTTTCCCGGGCCAGTTTACATCCGAATGCCAGTTGATCGTGGTAGCGGAACTGGATGCCTGTGTAACACTTTCCGCAATGCCTCTTTGGATAAGCTCATTTTTAAGGGCCGTATAGTTGCGGTCCAGATCGCTGTTCATATCGGTCATCAACAGCCGGTCCAGAGGATAACCGGTAGGCCTGTCCTGCCCATATTTTACCTGCTGATAAATAATCAGCGTGCTGATGATCAGGGCAATCGAGCAACTGAACTGTAGCACCACCAGTATCTTCCGTGGAAGGGAGGCGGCCTTGCCCGCGCGGAGGGGGCCTTTTAGCACCTTCGACGGATTAAAAGAAGAAAGATAAAAGGCCGGCCGGCTCCCCGCCACCAGCGCAATGAGCAGGACATAAGCCAGCATAAGGCTCCAGAAGACAGAACTCTCCATCGGGAGACGCAGTTGGTTGCCGGTAAGCAGGTTAAAAGCCGGTAACGCCAATTGTACCATTAATACAGATAAAAGGAAAGCAAACAAAGTCAACAGAAAAGACTCGGTGAGGAATTGAAAGACCAGGTCCTTGCGACGTGAACCGACCACTTTGCGTACCCCTACCTCCCGGGCTCTTTTTTCCGACCGGGCCGTTGTAAGATTGACAAAATTAATACAGGCGATCAATAACACCAGCACCCCGACGATGCTGAAAATGCGGACATAATCTATAAACCCGCCGCTATCCTTTCCGTTGATATAATTGGAATAAAGATGCCAGCGCTGCAGAGCCTGCAAAATAACATCGGATTTTTGGGCATTGATATTATTTTTTTCTCCTTTTTCAATATCTTTTATTCGGGGGGCAACCTGGGCGTATGAAACACCCGGCTTCAACTGTACGAATATCTGGTACGAATTTTCTGAAAAACCCCCGGCGCGCTGCTGTTTTACCTGGTCTGAAGTCTGCTCGTAATAGCTGAAAGGCACCAAAAAATTAAATCGGAAGGTGGAGTTGTCGGGCAGATCCTTTAATATGCCCGTCACTTTCAGATCATTCTTATTATCGAAACGAACCGTTTTGTTGATGGGATTTTCATTTCCGAATAAAGTGCGGGCTGTAGACTCCGTGAGCACAATGGAATAAGGGTCCTTCAATACCAGGGAGGCATTTCCCTCCAGCAAGGGATATCGGAACATCTCCAGGAAATCCGAGGCCGTTTGGCCTCCGGAGATATAGAACTTCTTGTTCCCCACCATAAGTCCATGCGGCCCCATCCAATCGGTTTCCGCTACCCGCGCTATCTCGGGTACCCCGCTGCGGAGGACATCGGCCAGCTTGAGTGAAGATGACTTGAAATTCAATATGTCCCCATTATTGTCAAAATTCCGTCTCACCTGGTAGAGCTGCTGATAGCCCGGAAGGAATTTATCATAAGAATACTCATTATAGACCCATAACCCGATCAAAAGCGCCACCGCCATGCCGGCAGCCAGACCCAGAATATTAATACTGCTGTATACCTTATTATTCTTCAGGTTGCGCCAGGCTGTCTTCAAATAATTTTTAAACATATTTGATTTTAAATTTTATCCGTCGGAAAGCCTCCAAAAAGAGCGCCAACATCCTACTCCTTTGATTTTCAATACTTAAAAAAGTACGAATTTTCCGATTTGTGCCGTTTCGATGCAAAATCTGTCCGGTTTTAATACAGTCCCCGGTGAAAAACCCTTAATTTCATCCGCCAATAATTATTTTTTAATAGCCGGAAGGAGCTACCGGTTCAACGCTCATTTTTCAGACCTACAAAATATATAACATGAAGAAACTAACGTATTTTCTTTTGCTTTGCCTCTCCGCTACCATCGGGCTTACCGGATGCGGAAGCCAGCCACAGGCCGATGAAACGAAAAAAGATTCGACAGCCACCACTACCGCTGATTCCGCTTCCGTCACCAAAAACTGGAAGATCGGCGTACAAATGTGGACCTTCCATTATGTTCCTTTTGTAACAGCCATTGCAAAAGCTGACAGCGCCGGGATTAAATACCTGGAAGCCTTTCCCGGCCAGGCTCTGGGCGGCGACATGAAAGATACATTTGGCGTACGCATGTCCGAAGAGAGCAAGGCGAAGATCAAACAGGTCCTGCAATCCAAAGGCATCAGCATCATGGCGATGGGAGTAATTACACCCAGGACCATCGATGAATGGAAAAAATGCTTTGACCTGGCCAAATACTTCGGCATGAGCTATATCACCGCAGAACCTCTCAAGAACCAATGGGATGCAATTGACAGCCTGGCCGGTTCCTATGGTATCAAAGTAGCCATCCACGATCACCCCCGGCCTAATCCCTACTGGCATCCTGACTCCGTACTGGCCGCCGTAAAAGGGCATTCGAACATCGGGTCCTGTGCAGATGTAGGCCACTGGGCCCGCAATGGACTGGACCCTGTAATGTGCCTGCAGAAATTAGAAGGCCATATTTTCGGAGTACACCTTAAAGACATTGACACTGCCGGCAACACCAGGGCGAATGACATGGTCGTAGGAACAGGTGTGATCAATTTCCCTGCTATATTCAAAGAACTTAAGCGCCAGAACTTTAATACAGGTATGTTCTCTATCGAAAGGGAGAACAACTGGTATAATAATGTTCCTGACGTGATCGCCACCGAAAAATACTTTAAAGAACAGACTTCGAAATTATAGCATTGCCTTCCTAAAGGATAAGGACAGATAAGGGTTATTCAATAGGAGTAACCCTTATCTCTTTTAAAGAACGTATTGTTTTCAGCGTTGACAATAGTATAAATCTTTTTACCGGCAGCGGATCTGAATTTTTTATCGTAAATTATCATCCTCTAACCGATAAAAATTGCAAAAAGAATATGGAACGCCCTGATACCAATAGCTCCCGGCGCAAATTCCTGCAACAACTGGGAGGCACCGGCTTTTTACTCTCTACATCCGGGATTTCACTTCTTACGGGAGAAGAATCCATAGAAAAGAAGATCCTTACCGTCGAAAAAAAGATCAGCCCCAGCGACAACCTGCGCGTCGCTTGTATCGGCATGGGCATCATGGGATTCAATGACGTGGGGACGGCGTTGAAGGTCCCGGGTATTCAATTGGTCGCCGTCTCTGATCTCTATACCGGCCGTCTTCAGCGGGCAAAAGAAATACATGGGAAAGATCTTTTTACCACCCGCGATTACCGCGCAATCCTCGACCGGAAAGACATCGACGCGGTCATCATCGCCACCAGCGACAACTGGCACGCCCGGATCGCCACCGAAGCCCTCGAAAAAGGAAAAGCCGTCTATTGCCAAAAGCCGATGGTCCACCAGATAAAAGAAGGGCTTCCCCTTATCGCCGCCTGGCAAAATTCCAAAAAGACCATGCAGATCGGCAGCCAGCGCGTGAGCAGCGTCGCTTATGCGAAAGCAAGAGAATTATATAAAGCCGGAGAGATCGGCCAGTTGACCTGTATCGAAGCCTCCTTTGACAGACAGAGCGCACTCGGGGCCTGGGAATATACCCAACCCACGGATGGATCGCCGGAGACCGTTGACTGGGACCGCTATATTGCCGGCACCCCGAAACAGCCCTATGATCCTAAGAAATTTTTCTGGTGGCGGAATTACCGTGCATTCGGGACAGGCGTGGCAGGCGACCTCTTCGTACACCTGCTCTCCGGCATTCATTTCATTACAGGCTCCCCGGGACCTGAAAAGATCTTTTCCTCCGGCCAGATAGCTTATTGGAAAGACGGGCGTGACGTGCCCGATATAATGACCGCTATCATGCACTATCCCCAATCGCCGGAACATCCCCCTTTCGAAGTGACCCTGCGGGTGAATTTTGTCAGTGGACAAGGGGAGACGAGCACCGTTAAATTTATAGGGTCGGAAGGAGTGCTCGATATGGGTTACAATGGCTTCACCATCCGGCACAACAGGATGGCGGCAGCTCCCGGGATCGGAGGCTGGGATTCCCTCAACACCTATCCACAGGCCATGCAGGATGAACTAAAGAAGCAATACAATGAGCGCTATACTCCCGAACAACAGAAGAGCTCCAGTCCTGCCCCAACCGTCTATCAACTGCCGGATGGTTACAATGAAGATCTGGAGCATTTTACCAATTTTTTCAACGGCGTTCGCACCGGTAGCCCGGTAGTGGAAAATCCCATATTCGGCTTTCGGGCCGCCGCTCCCTGTCTGGCTGCCAACGAAAGTTATTTTCAAAATAAGATCATCCACTGGGACCCGGTGAACATGCAGCTAAAGGCGTAAAAAAGTCCATCATTATCGCAAATTACTCCATCTATTGAAAGCATAGATTGGATTATCTTGGCGTCCTGATAAATTGTTCCAAAAAATCGCCCCAAAAGATTGCCATGATGAACAGCGTCCTTCGTTGCACCCTCGTCTTTTTTATACTGATCGTTTCAAGCTGGCAAGCGAAGGCGCAACAGGAGATCGATCTCTCCGGCGACTGGCTCTTCCGTATCGACTCCCTGGATAAAGGTGAAGCCGAACAATGGATGGACCACCCGCTGAACGGACATCTTCATTTACCCGGCTCCCTTACCACCAACGGTATCGGAAATCCTATTTCTCTACATACCCCCTGGACAGGAACGTTCAATGATTCCTCTTTCTTTCTGAAACCGGAATATGCTCCCTACCGGGAGCCTGGCCATATAAAAATTCCCTTCTGGCTGCAACCCGTCAGGTATTACAAAGGAGCCGCCTGGTATCAGAAAAAGATAACGATCCCGTCCGCCTGGAAAGACCAGTATATCGAACTGTTCATCGAGCGGGCGCACTGGGAGACGACTCTATGGATAGATGGAAAGCCAGCCGGCCGGCAGAACAGCCTGGGCACCCCCCATCGATACCCGCTCAGCGAAGAACTCAGACCCGGCCGTCATACCCTCACGATAAGAGTGGACAACAGGATCAAAGATGTCGATCCGGGACTGAACTCGCACAGCATCTCCGACCACACGCAAAGCAACTGGAACGGGATGATCGGCAGACTATGCCTCACCGCCAGAAGTCGCCTGCATATCGCGCAGGTCCAACTCTTCCCTTCTGTTGATCGTAAAGAAGTGCGGGCGCGCATTACTTTATGTAACGGGTTCGGCGCTGCCCGCCATTCCTTCCTTTACCTGGCTGCCTCCCCTTCAAAGGGGCCCGGACTGCCCGGTCTCCCACCGATGGAGAAGGAGATCACCCTGCAGGGAGACAGCACGACCGTCGAGATCACCTATCCGATGGGGGAACACCCATTACTATGGGATGAATTTCATCCCGACTTATATACCCTGCGCATCAACGTTACCGGACCTGGGGGAGAGAAAGATCAGCGAAAAGAAAGTTTTGGTATGCGTACATTTTCGACGCGGGGCACTCAGTTCACGATCAACGGCCGCGCCACCTTCCTGCGGGGAACGCTGGAATGCGCCATCTTTCCAAAGACGGGGTACCCGCCCACCGACCTAGCCTCCTGGATACATATCTTTAAAGTATGCCGCAGCTACGGATTGAATCACATGCGTTTTCATTCCTGGTGTCCCCCGGAAGCTGCTTTCCAGGCCGCCGACCAGAGCGGCTTTTATCTGCAGATCGAATGCAGTTCCTGGGCTAATTCGGGATCTACCGTAGGAGACGGCAAGCCCCTCGATCAGTATCTATATGAGGAGAGCGGGCGCATGGTGAATACTTATGGAAATCACCCCTCCTTTTGCATGATGGCCTATGGCAATGAGCCGTCGGGCAAACATCTGGAAAAATACCTCAACGATTTTGTTAACTACTGGAAAGAGAAAGACGATCGCCGGCTCTACACGACAGCCGCCGGCTGGCCGGTCATCCCTGATAATAATTACAACAGCAGCCCCAATCCGCGTATTCAGCAATGGGGGCAGGGCTTAAAGAGCATTATCAACACCTATCCTCCACGGGGTGACTATGACTGGCATGACATCATCGCCCAATGGCAGCACCCTACCGTCAGCCATGAGATAGGACAGTGGTGCGTCTACCCGGATTTTAAAGAGATCCCGGAATATACCGGCGTCCTGAAAGCAAAGAATTTCGAGATCTTTCAGCATACTTTACAGCAGCATGGAATGGGGGGGCTGGCAGATAGCTTCCTGCTGGCATCCGGTAAATTGCAGACCCTCTGCTATAAGGCGGATATCGAAGCCGCGCTGCGGACACCTGGCTTCGGAGGTTTTCAATTGTTGGACCTGCATGACTTTCCCGGCCAGGGCACGGCCCTGGTAGGTGTGCTGAACCCCTTCTGGGAGGATAAAGGATATGTTACCGGTGCTGCATACAGCCGCTTCTGCAATGCCATTGTTCCGCTGACCCGGATGCCCCGCTTCGTATACCTCAATGACGAATCACTGGAAATACCGGTGGAAGTGGCCAACTTCAGCGGGGGAACCCTGCAGCATATCACCCCTGTATGGACGATCAGAGAGCCTGCCGGTAGCACCCTCTGGCAGGGACAGTTGCCGGCAACGGATATTGTCGTCGGCAATGGTCAGTCTCTAGGAATGATCCGGCAATCTTTACAGTCCCTGACCCGGCCCTGCCAGTTGCAACTGACAGTATCGCTGGGAGGGCATAGCAATTCCTGGGACTTCTTCGTCTATCCCGCACATTTATCCGACCCGAAAGAAAGTTCCCACCAGGGAGAAAAAATAGACCCGAAGAAAAATCCCGGTCCGAAGGGAAGCTCCGGCCCGAATGCAAAAATGATCGTGACCCCGACGCTCGACGAACAGGCGCTTGCCACTTTGCATAAGGGAGGAAAAGTATTGCTCACTTTGAAAGCCGGAAGTATCCGCAATGGCAGTGGGGCAGAAGCAGCGGCGGGGTTTTCCACGATCTTCTGGAATACGGCCTGGACCCATGGACAGCCGCCCCACACCATGGGCATCCTCTGCGATCCGCGGCATCCTGCCCTGGCTGCTTTTCCAACGGAGTACCATAGCAACTGGGAATGGTGCGATGCCTTTACTCATGGCGGCCCTATTCGGATGGATAGGATTGCCGCCGGCCTGAAACCCATCGTGCGGGTCATCGATGACTGGGTGACGGCCCGTCCTCTTGGGTTGATCTTTGAATGCCGCGTGGGCGAGGGCAAATTACTGGTATCGGGGATCGATCTTCTGACGGATGTTGCGGAGCGGCCCGAAGCCCGGCAATTATTGTACAGCCTGGAGCAGTATATGGTTAGCCCTGCCTTCCATCCCCAACAGCAGGTCGCTGTAGAAAAGCTGCAAGCTATAAGCTATTAGCTGCAAGCCAGTGAAGAGTTGCAAGCTACAAGCGGTTAGCTGTAAGCCAGCTTCTTACAGGGATTAAAAAAATTATTTTAGGCAGCTTGCAGCTTGAAGCTCACAGCTTGCAGCTATTTCCGATCTTTGCCCCCCTAAAAGTATCCAATGGCAGACAATTATCCGGCAGCATCGGTATTTTCCTATGAACAGCTTCTATCGTTTACAACGGCTATCTTCCAAAAGATCGGCTGTCCGGAAAAAGACGCCTGCACCGCCGCGACAGCCCTGCTCAGCGCTGACTTGCGGGGAGTTGACTCCCATGGCGTAGCCCGCCTCATTGGTTATGTTCGCCTGAAGGAAGCAGGAAGGGCCAACCCAACCCCCGATATACGCATTATTCATGAGACCCCTTCCACCGCTGTTGTCGATGGAGATAGCGGATTGGGACTGGTAGTAGCTCCTTTCGCCATGCAGATAGCCATTGAAAAAGCGAAAAATGTCGGCACCGGCTGGGTCAGCGTACAGCATTCCAATCATTTTGGCATTGCCGGATATCATGCTCTGCAGGCGGTAAAAGAGGACATGATCGGCATTGCCATGACCAATGCCAGCGCCCTGGTGGCCCCCACCTTTTCCATCGAGCGGATGCTGGGCACCAATCCTATCTGCGTAGCCGTTCCGGCAGGGGAGGAACCGCCCTTTGTTGCCGACCTGGCCACGACCACGGCTGCTAACGGTAAATTAGAGATCCTGCAGCGAAAAAATGAAGCAGCCCCATTGGGCTGGATACAGGACAAAGAAGGGCATCCTTCTACCGATCCTCATGAACTGAAGACAGGCGGGGCCTTATTGCCGCTGGGCGGCGACCGCGATCATGGCAGCCACAAGGGGTATGCCCTGGGAGCCGTCGTGGACATCCTCTCTGCGGTGCTCAGCGGAGCGAACTATGGTCCCTGGGTGCCTCCCTTCCCCGCCTTCGTCCCCATGCCCACCGGCATGCCCGGCAAAGGCATCGGCCACTTTTTCGGGGCGATGCGGGTGGATGCTTTCCGCCCCGGTGACGAGTTCAAACACCATATGGATAACTGGATCCGCCGCTTTCGTGCTGCCACCCCTGCGCCCGGCCATGAGAAAGTGTTGATCCCCGGCGACCCCGAGCGGGAAATGGAAGCAGAGCGGCTGCAGCAGGGGATCCCACTTCTGAAACCTGTCGTAGAAGACCTGAAAGGGCTGGCGGATAAATTAGGAGTGGAGTTTCCGGCCGGACGATAACATATTCCGGTCAGGCATTCCGGCTAAGCAACGCTGCTTGACTATTTGAATTTTTTCTAATATATATCCGGCAGTTTGTCCCGATTTTGAAAATTTCTAAACCTTCAGCCTGTATCTTTGCACTCCGAAAAAAAGCGGTAATTAATGAACGGCGAAGCCCTCCATTTGACCATTAAACTAGCGAAGCGATCTCACTGAGACCGCTGAAAAGACATTATTGCTCGAAGTAAAAGACAAAATTATACAAATGAAAATAATGAAATTCGGAGGTACGTCCGTCGGCAAGCCGGAACGTATGCGCCAGGTAAGTGAGCTGATCACCAAAGATGCAGAACCGAAAATTGTAGTATTGAGCGCCCTGAGCGGCACTACCAACGCCCTCGTGGAGATTGGAAATTCCATCGCCTCCGGCGAGCGGGAGACGGCCAAACAGCAGATCGAAAAGCTGGAGGCACATTACCAGTCCTTTATCAGCGACCTGGTCAAAGGAGAAAAGGCACTTGCCAAAGCAAAGTCTATCGTGGCGGAACACTTCGAATTCCTCACCATCATTCTCAAGATCTCTTTTAGCGAAGCCTTGAATAAAGACATCCTGGCCCAGGGAGAATTGCTGTCCACGAAACTGTTCAGCGTATTCCTGGAAGAGAATGGCATCGACCACATGCTGCTGCCTGCCCTGGAATTCATGAGCATCGACAGTCATGACGAACCCCAGATCAACAGTATTAAGAACAAGCTCGGACAGCAGCTACAACAAAATAAGGACAAATCCCTCTTCATTACGCAGGGATATATCTGCCGCAATGCCAGGGGAGAAGTGGATAACCTGAAAAGGGGCGGCAGCGATTACAGCGCCTCTCTTATCGCGGCGGCGATCAACGCTACCGTATGCGAGATCTGGACGGATATCGACGGCATGCACAATAATGACCCCCGTGTAGTTAAAAAGACAAGGGCTATCGAACAACTGAGCTTTGAAGAAGCCGCCGAGCTGGCCTATTTCGGAGCCAAGATCCTGCATCCCGCCTCCATCTGGCCTGCCCAATTCTATAAAGTACCTGTAAAATTACTCAATACGATGCAGCCGGAGGCCAAAGGCACCCTGATCACGGAAGAAGCCGGCTCCGTAGGGGTGAAAGCCATAGCTGCCAAAGACGGTATCATCGCTATCAATATCAAGAGCAGCCGCATGCTGCTGGCCTATGGGTTCCTGCGGAAGATATTTGAAGTATTCGAAAAATACCGCACTCCCATCGATATGATCACTACTTCGGAAGTAGCGGTCTCCGTTACGATTGACAGCGCGGTTGATCTGAAAGCTATTCTGAAAGAGCTGGAACCCTTCGGCTCTATTGAAGTGGAAGACAATCTGACCATTGTCTCTATTGTGGGAAATGAGCTGGTGCAGACCCGGGACGTGATGAGTAAACTTTTCGAATCGCTGACTTCCGTTCCTATTCGCATGGTGAGCTATGGTGGCAGCAAACACAATGTATCCCTGCTGATCCCATTCGCCAATAAGATAGAGACCCTGCAATTGCTGAATAAAGGACTGTTCGGATTAGAATAATAATTCGTTAACGAAAGGTTGTTAAAGCCGGGCCATTATGCAATGCCCCGGCTTTTTTATTACATTCACGCGGAATTCATTTTCGTCGGTCACCCATGAAAAAAATAATTCATATAGTTTTTTATTGCCTGCTCACCGTCGCTGGTCTGCTCACCGTCGCCCATTCCCTTGCCCAGGAAGGAAATGCTCAGGGGGGAAACGTATTATCCGGGAAGGTTACGGATTCTGCCAGCGGCAAACCACTCGCCGGCGTCAGCGTATTCCTCAACAGCACTTCCAAAGGTACTATTAGCCGTGCTGACGGCTCTTTTGTGCTCCCGGGGATTCCCGGGGGAAGGTATGAGCTGATCGTCTCCGCCATCGGTTATGAGACCTTTGTCACCGGGATCAGCAGCCGCAGCCTTCCCCCGCCATTAAAAATAGCCCTTCATACAAAGGCCTCCGAACTGGCGGCTTTCACGGTAGAGCCATACCTTAAAGACGGATGGAAAAAATGGGGAAAGTTCTTCCTCGATAATTTCATTGGCACCACGGACAACGCCTCCTCCACCAGTATAAAGAACAGGGAAGTATTGCGCTTTCACTTTTATAAAAAAAGTAATAGCATGTCCGTCACTGCCATCGAACCCCTGATCATCGAGAACAAGGCCCTGGGCTACAACCTTGAATACCGGCTGGAAAGGTTTACCTGCGATTTCAGCACCAATATAATCTCCTATTTTGGCTATCCTCTTTTCCGGGAAATGACATCAGAGGACCCTGCCCGCATGCAAAAATGGGCACAACATCGGCAGGCAGCCTATACCGGCTCCCTCATGCATTTCATGCGCAGCCTGTACAATGATCAGATCAGGGCGGACGGATTCATCGTGGAGCACGAAATAAACGTACCAAACCTGGAAAAGCGGCGGGTGAAAGAAATATACAACCCCGCTCTCCCCAAAACCGATAGCTTTTCCATCGATACGCTGCGTCACTTCTGGGAGGTACTGAGGCAGCCGGATATTTTTACGCGGATAGTCCGGGGCCCCGAAGGCCTGCTCAGCATTCATCCCGATCAGACAAAAGTGATGTTCTTTACCGGCAAATGCACCGTAATATATGGAAATGGTAAAATGGGGATTGCCTACCAGGAATCGGCCATTAAACTGATCACAGAGGAGTCAATAATAATCGAAGAGAACGGAAGTTATTATCCGCCCCAGGAAGTCCTCACCCTGGGCAATTGGAGCAAGACCGAAACAATGGCTAACTTATTGCCGCGGGATTTCGGTATGTACGATCCGAAGGTCGTGGCGCACTAACGTTTCAGCCAATCATTGATATCCATCCAGTTCTTCAGCCGGTCCATCCAGTCATCCTTCGTGGCGGAATTGTGCATTCCGAATCCATGGCCCCCGTGCGGATAAATATGTAATTCTGCAGGCACTTCATTATGCTGTAAAGCCTCATAAAAATGGAGGGTATTCGCTACCGGTACCGTGTGGTCATCACCGGCATGCACCAGGAAGGTAGGAGGGGTTCGGGCAGTCACCTGCCACTCATTGGAATATTCTTTTATCTTCTCCGGGCCGGGATGCAGACCGAGCAGGTTGTCCCGCGAGCCCCGGTGCCCTATGCTATCCGAGAAACTGATCACCGGGTAAAGCAGGATCATAAAATCCGGCCGCAGAGAAATATTGTCCTTATTGTCGATCACAGCCTGTGCAAAATGGGTTCCCGCTGTGGAAGCCAGGTGCCCACCTGCAGAAAACCCCATAATCCCCACACGATCGGTCTTTACCCCCCAGTCGCCGGCATGCTGCCGTACCAGTTGGATAGCCCGCTGCGCGTCCTGGAGGGGACCGGTCTCCTTATTGATCATTGTCTCGTCGCTGGGTAGGCGGTACTTCAATACGAAGGCTGCCACCCCTATTTCATTCAGTTTTTTGGCTACTTCGATCCCTTCGTGCGCCATCGCCAGGTGGGCGTATCCGCCGCCGGGACAGATAATGACGGCCGTCCCGTTCGCCTTCTCTTTCAGGGGAAGATAGATCGCCAGGGTAGGGTGGCTGACAAAACTAAGGCTATAGTAACCCGGCCGCCTGCCGCTATCGACCTTCTCCTTGTCTTCGGAAGGCCTGGAATTGGGAATAGCGGAATCGTATAAAGAGACCACTTGTTGTGCTTTTACCATATGGATCAGGAAAATAGGGATAAGAAGGGATAATGTTTTTTTCATATGCGATGCATTAACGTACATGCAATATAGATCCTTCCTTATAAAAAACGCCCTATCAACGAGATAGGGCGCTTAAAAAATCTTTCTAACTCCCTTGTTCCCCCCTTTAGGGGGCAGGGGGTGGGGGCTGGGGGGTATGGCTACACCACCAGCATCGCATCCCCATAACTGAAGAAACGATACTTATCCTTGATCGCTTTCTTGTATGCTTCCATGGCCAGGTCATAACCGGCAAATGCGCAGGTCATGATCAGCAGGCTGGTCTTGGGCAAATGAAAATTCGTTACCAGCGCATCGGCGATATTGAATGTGTAAGGGGGATGAATAAAAGTATTGGTCCAACCTTCGGAGGGCTTCAGTAATTTTTCGGCAGTAAAAGACGACTCTATGGCGCGCATGGTTGTTGTCCCGATAGAGCAGATCCGGTGATTGCCTAGCCTGGCCTTGTTCACGATCTTACACGCATCGTCCTCTATCCGGTAGTACTCTGCATCCATTTTATGCTTGCTAAGGTCTTCCACTTCGATCGGGCGGAAAGTTCCCAGCCCTGTGTGTAAAGTGACTTCGGCAAACCGGACCCCCTTTATCTCCAACCGTTTGATCAGCTCCTTGCTGAAATGCAGTCCTGCAGTCGGAGCTGCTACCGCACCCTCATGCTTGGCATAGACGGTCTGGTAGCGTTCTTTATCTTCCTCATCCGGCTTACGCTTAATATATTTTGGAAGAGGCGTCTCTCCCAGCAATTCCAGTACCTGGCGGAATTCCTCGTCATTGCCGTCCCAGAGGAACCGGATCGTACGGCCACGGCTGGTCGTATTATCGATCACTTCTGCTACCAGTTCATCATTATCACCGAAATATAATTTATTCCCTACCCGGATCTTTCTTGCGGGATCAACGATCACATCCCAAAGGCGGTTGGGCTTATTTAGTTCGCGGAGCAGGAATACTTCGATCTTGGCGCCTGTCTTTTCCTTGCGCCCGTACATTCTTGCGGGGAATACTTTGGTATTATTGACTACGAATACATCCTTATCATCGAAATATTCGAGAATGTCCCGGAAATGCTTATTCTCGATCTGGCCGGTCTTGCGGTGAACGACCATCATTCGGCTGTCTTCTCTTTTTTTCGCAGGGTGCTGGGCAATAAGGTTTAATGGAAGATCAAACTTGAACTGTGAAAGCTTCATGTGAAATTTTAATTTTAGTATAACTACAATCGCACATGATACCAGGCAGGTGGTATAGATAACGGAAGGTTTCCGGTACAAACCAGGTCTTACGGCACCCGATTTGATATCATGTTACGGCATGACTAAACTGGACGGAGTCCAGTATTGACATTAAATAAATTGTGGCAAAAAATTATTTTTCACAAAATTTTTGCCACAATTTTATTCAAGCTGGCAAAAGTACGAAATTTAAACAAAAAGAGCAAATTTAAAAAAAGCCGGCTTGAAGCTGACCGCTTGCTGCTAAAAGCTGCTCTTAATTTCCCCCATCCATAAAATAATTTTCCCCGTTTCCCGTCTTTTATGCAACTTCATAACTATCGATTAACCCTCCTTATAATGAGATCGAGCCCCCGACGAAAGTACTTTGTGGTGTTTGTCCTTTTCCTTTCCCTGACCTCCTCGCTGGCAGCTCAGAAACGAACAGAAAAGAAATATCCGGCCTTATTATGGGAGATCAGCGGCAATGGCCTCACCAGGCCTTCCTATCTCTTCGGAACGATGCATGTGAGCAGCAAGCTCGTCTTTCACCTCAGCGACTCCTTTTACCTGGATATCCGCAACGCTGAAGTAGTGGCCCTCGAACTGGACCCTCAGCTCTGGCAGGACCAGCTCTTTCGCTTTCAGAATATGCAGACCAATCTCCGGTTCTACACCCAGGGCTCACCAGGCGACTATATTAACGAACGATCTTTCCAACTGGAGAAATACGACGACAAGCTCAAATCCGCCCTCAGCGACGAACCTACCATTATCAACGGTCTTTTATACCGCAGCCTGCAGACAAAGGCCGATTTTGAGGAAGACACTTACTTAGACCTCTATATCTATCAGACCGGCAAAAAGCTGGGTAAACAGGCCACAGGCGTCGAGGACTATTTCCAGACAGAACAGCTCGTTATGGAAGCCGCCCAGGACATGATGAAGGATAAAAAGAAAAAAATTGCTGACACGGACGGAGAATCCGCTTTCGACCTCGAAAAGAAGACACAGGAGGCCTATCGGAAAGGAGACCTCGATATGCTGGACTCCCTGGAGAAACTCCTGCAACCCTCTGATGCCTACATGGAGAAATTCCTGTACCGGCGCAACGAGATACAGGCCGCCTCCATCGACAGCATCGTCCGGCAACATTCTTTATTCGTCGGGGTAGGGGCAGCCCATTTGCCCGGCAAAAGAGGAGTGATCGAACTATTGCGTAAAAAGGGGTATACCCTCCGCCCCGTTACCATGCCTGACCAGGACGCCACCCGCCGGGACGATATTGACAAGATCAAAGTGCCGGTCACCTTCTCCACCTTTACGGCCGATGATGGCGGCTTCACGGTACAGTTACCCGGCAAGCTATACCGCCGTGCCGATAGCCGCACCGCTGATTCCTGGCAATATGCCGATATGGGCAATGGCGCCTATTATATGATCGGACGGGTGAAGACTTACGGCTGCTTCCTGGGTCAGAAAGAAGAGACGACCTTAAAGAAAGTGGATAGCCTCTTATATGAGAACATCCCTGGAAAGATCCTTAAAAAAACGGTCATCACTCGCAGCGGCTATAAAGGCTACGACATCACCGGCAAGACCCGCCGGGGAGATATTCAACGCTATAATATCCTGGTGACCCCATACGAAGTGCTGGTCTTTAAAATGAGCGGCACCAACAATTATGTAGAAGGAAAAGAAGCTGAACAGTTCTTCAACTCCATTGAGATCCGGCAAAGTGGTCCGGCGGGCTGGACGAATTTTACCCCGCCGCAAGGAGGTTTCCAGGTCCAACTGCCCCGGACTCCTGCACAGCATAAGAATACCGCTGGTTCAGATGGTATCTCCCGCTGGGAATACGAGGCTGTGGATTCGGTTACCGGCGACGGCTATCTTGTCTGGAAAAAGACCGTGCAGAACTATCGCTTCCTGGAAGAAGATACGACCGACCTGGCCCTTATGGAAGAAAGCTTTCATTTGTCCGACTGGATCGACAAACCGTTGACCCGGCGTACCGGGCTGTACAAAGGATATCCCTCTTTGGATGCTTCCTACCTGGGAAAGGACGGGTCTTATATCAAGGCAAAGTTCCTTATCAAAGGCCCCCATTATTTCCTGTTGGCATCCCATAGCCGTAACAAGGAGAGGACCTTCCCTGCATTTTTCAATTCTTTTCAGTTCACTCCATACCGGTACGGCTCCTTCCGGAATTATACAGATACGTTTATCAATATCCGTGTCACCACTCCCATGGTACCCGATATAGATATGGGTATGCGGGGAATCCTTGAAAGAGCCTCCAGCGAAGAGTTCCTGAACTCTATACCGGATTACAACAGCTATTGGCCCCGGGCCAAGACAGCTCTTTTCCAGGATGATTCCACGGGAGAGGCTGTCTTCGTCTCCATGGAGACCTTTCCCAAATATTATTACCCGAAGGACTCCGCCACCTTCTGGCAGGAAGAGGCCAATGAGAAAAGGCTGCAGCAGGACCTCATTATCCATAGCAAGCAGCCCCTCCGCTTTTCCGATTCGGTGATAGGGTTTAAATATGTCCTTTCCGATACCAATTCTTCCCGGCGGATCAATAACTGGATCTTTGAAAAAGACAACCGCTTCTTCCGGATGGTCTCCCTGGATGATTCCCTGCAGGGAGGAAGTGATTTTCTCACCCGCTTTTATACCACTCTCCAACCTCTGGATAAAAGAATGGGCCCTTCTGTCTTTACGAATAAGCTGGACCTTTTCTTCAGGGATTTTTATAGTAAGGACTCCCTGGTTGGCAAAAGAGCGAAAGAGGCTATTCCCAACGTTTATTTCGGAGCCGCAGGCGTGCCCGCCCTCCTCAGGGCGATCAACGACCTGTCGTATAATGACAAAGACTATTTCAATACCAGGACCCGGCTGATCAATGAACTGGGCTATATCAACGACCCGGTGGCTGTCAGCAAGGTGGTCAGCGGACTAAAGAACATCTATGAAAAGGCCGGTGACACCAGCACCTTTCAGAATGTCGTCCTGAAAGCCCTGGCCCATCTGAAGACCCGTCCGGCTTATGACCTGCTGAAGACTTTGCTGGTCCTGGATCCCCCTATATTCGAGAATGCGGCCGATTACAACTATTTGTTCCAGGACTTAGGCGATTCCCTGCCCCTGGCCCGTACGCTCTTTCCAGAACTATTACAACTGTCTACTGTAGACGATTATAAAGAGAATATTTTATCGCTGCTATCCACTCTGGTAGATAGCGGCTATCTGAAAGGCACCGATTATGAATCTTATTTCAGCCAGATCTATTTTGATGCCAAGATACAGTGGAAGAAGCAGGAGGGGAGGGATGAAAGAAAATTGCAAAAAAAGGAAGAGGATAATGGCGACGACACTCCGAATAATGAGGGAGAAGGCGCAGGCGATCCGGACAGTCAGTTGGATGACTATGCTGTATTGTTAATGCCCTTCTATGACAAAAATTCCACTGTGCCTCATTTCTTTAACAAGCTGCTGCAAAGCAAGGATGCTTCGCTGCGCCTGAGCACGATCTCCTTATTATTGCGCAATGATAAACCGGTAGCCGATTCCATTATCCGGGCCCTGGCTGCTAACGACCTGTACAGAAGCCGTCTGCTGAAATGCCTGCAAGCCATAAAAAAAGACGACCGGTTTCCCCGATCATACAGGAATCAGGTAGACATGGCCCGGAGCCTGCTCGTTAGTAATAAGGGTGACAACGAAGGGGCGGATATACAATGGGTGGATAAAAAGATCGTACAATTTAAAGAGAAAAAAGGGACTATCTATTTCTTCAAATATAAAATGAACAAAGACGATGAATGGCAGATAGGTCTCAGCGGGCTGCAGCCGGTCAATGGGAAAGAAGTGAATACGGACAGTGAATTTGTGCGGCTCACCGGCAAGAAGATCAGGCCGGGTGTTCCTGTCTGGGATCAGTTCGACCAGCAATTAAAAAAATTAATCTTCTCCAAACATAAGAGCGCCGCCTCCTTTTACCTGGATAACGAGTATTATGACGGGAAAAACGACGACGATTAAAAAGCCTCAAGCTTCAAGCTATTAGCTTCAAGCCAGATACATATAAAAGGCGGCTTGTAGCTCGAAGCTTGCAGCTCTCTTTATTCTGATCGCAAACTCTTCACCGGGTTGGCAACAGCCGATTTGATGGCCTGGAAACTGACGGTTAGCAGAGCGATCAGCACGGCTATGACACAGGCGATCACAAAGACCCACCAGTTTAGATTAATCCGGTAAGCAAAATCCGATAGCCACCGGTACATGAAATACCCGGCCACCGGCGCCGCAATAAAAAAGGAAATAAGGACCAGCTTTAAAAAATCCCTGGATAATAAGTTCACGATGTTGGATACGGAAGCTCCCAACACTTTCCGGATGCCTATTTCCTTGGTACGCTGAATAGTGCTGTAAGAGGCAAGCCCCAACAGGCCAAGGCAGGAAATAAAGATGGCCAGGACGGCAAAATTCAGGAATAGTTTTCCGAACCGCTCA
>Ga0307511_10001708_pt1 | contig 23111 bp, 19 predicted proteins | sample 13_EM_MG_FD_200266 | JGI IMG/M metagenome (GOLD analysis project Ga0307511, IMG submission 200266) | Populus trichocarpa ectomycorrhiza microbial communities from riparian zone in the Pacific Northwest, United States - 13_EM | ecosystem: Host-associated > Plants > Roots > Unclassified | place... | reverse complement strand
GTATAAACTAAAAAAGACCCTCTATGGACTGAAACAGACTCCACAAGCTTGGTACAATCGTATAAAGTCATATTTTGTGAAAGAAGGCTTTGTAAGGTGTCCTTATGAATACATTATGTTTATCAAGACAAATGTTGGAGATAAAATTTTGATTATAAGCTTATATGTTGATGATCTCATATTTACTGGCAATGTTGAGTCAATGTTTGCTAAGTTCAAAATATCCATGCTGGTTGAGTTTGATATGACTAATTTGGGGAAGATGAGGTAATTTCTTGGTATTGAGGTAGTGCAAAAATCTGATGGCATCTTTATTAATTAGCAGAAATATGTGATGGAAGTATTGGAAAGATTTGAAATGGACAAAAGTAATTTTGTTTATAATCCTATTGTTCCTGGAGAAAAGCTTCAGAAGGATGAAGGGGTGAAATTTGACAGCACTTATTATAAACAAATCATAGGAAGTCTTAAGTATTTAACTACTACACGACCAGATGTTATGATTGTTGACCAGATGTTATGTTTGTTGTAAGCCTTATTAATAGGTACATAGAGCATCCTATGAAGATACACTTGCAGGCAACAAAAAAAGATCTTAAGATACTTAAAATGAACAGTTGATTATGAAGTGTTCTACAAGAATGGAGGAAATGAAGATTTGGTTGCATGCATAGATAATGATTATGCAGGAGATTTGAATGATAGAAAAAGTACTTCAGGATATATGTTTCTATTGAGCTCGGGTATAGTATCTTGGTCATCAAACAGTTTGGCTAAGAAGGATTTTGGAGACGTTTGGTCATACTCAAAGAAACTCTACAACAGTCCATTGTGACAATAGTTCAGAAATCAAGCTTGCTAAAAATCCTATGATGCATGGATGCAGCAAACATGTTGATGCGCGTTTCCATTTTCTTCTTAAACTCACACAAGACGGGATTGTGCAATTAGTTTACTACAATACTCAGGAACAAGTTGTAGATGTGATGACAAAACCTTTGAAGTTGGATGCTTTTGTAAAGTTGTGAAACAAACTGACTGGGAGTGTGTTCACTGCAGAATGTAAACTGATTGCTGGTAGTAATCATTTTAACAAAAGATGTTAAAGTTGTTTCACTAATTCGGTTTGATAGTTAGGATATATTCAATAATTCCTATTATTAAGGGATAGTTTGTTTAGGTTGATTTATTCTTTAGTTTGCTCACTGTCGGTGTGCTTGTTTTTAATTTTTCAGTTGTTTGTAAGGCTATTTAATAATCAGCTCTTCTATTCAATAAATGTATTTATTCTCTCTTGTGGTTTACAAAAAACAAACAATTCTTATCACACATGATCCAATTTAAAAATATGCTCTAAATAACCCAAAAACTAACTAAATAACATGAAAATAATAAAATAATTTTTTTGAAATTTTATCATATGGTGCCACAACTAATAGCTAAAAAATGCAAGAGAAATAATTGTTTTGATGTAAAATCCCTTCATACCGTCGTTTCTTTTTGAAAAATAGACTAAGAAATTTTCCAGTTCCAATAATCCTAGTTTGTCGCCACCTTAGTGTCCATGGTAGAGTAGGGTTTTCCTTTTAATTAAATATGCTTAATAGATTAGGCTTTCTTTTCCCAGATAATTCATGATTACCTTGTTGGATTAGGATGCTGAAATTACTCTATTGGTCGAAACACATGGTCCTCAAGCCCATCTTGAACATGAATCAAACTTATCAAGGTTTGTTCTTCTTAGGTTGTTGCATTTTTATAGTTCACCTTAGGCCATGTGTATTGCAAAATCTCATTAAAAGTAGCATTAACTTCATATTCACCTGAAAGATCCACTTTATAATCATTGTCATTAATCTTCTCAATGATATCAAAAAGATCATATTCCCTTTGCATCAACTTAAATCTCATTTGCTTATGAAACCTCTCTTTTTGAATACACACTCAAACTTAATCTTCTAGTTCAAATCTCACAAATTTCCTTCCATTATTTGTTTTATATGGATATTGCTCATTCTTCTTCTTTATATGTTGTTGTACCGTAGCATGCAAATCTTTCACCACTCATGTTTTTCTATTACCATCAAGACAAACTCTTTCATTAACAGGTAAATGAATCAAATCTAATGGTGTCAAAAGATTAAAACCATAAACAATCTTAAATGGTGAAAAATCAGTAGTATAATGCACATTTATGATAATATATAAATTCAATAAATGACAAACAATCGTCCTAATTTTTCAAGTTCTCTTAGATAATAGATCTTAACAATTGAGTTAAAGTCTTAATCACTACTTTAGTTTGTCCATTAGTTTGTGGATAACAAGTAGTAGAAAACAACAACTTAGTACTTATTTTTCTTTGTAATATCTTCCAAAAGAAATTTCAAAATTTAACATTTCAATCTGACAAATTGCTTCTAGGAACACTATGTAGTCAAACAATTTCCTTAAAGAAAATATATGTTATGTTTGTTGCATCTTCAATTTTATTACAAGATATAAAATGAGTCATCTTAGAAAACCTATCAACAACAACAAAAATCGAATCCCTTCCTTTATTTGACCCAGGCAACCCTAAAACAAAATTCATAGAAATAACAACTCAATGTTCCTTAGGTACAGGTAAAGGTGTATCTACATCATGAGGCATAACCCTAGACTTAGCTTGCTTACATGTAATGTATCTATCACATATTCTTTGCACATTTTTTTTTCATATTAGGCTAATATAAATATTCATACAATACGTCTAAAGTTTTAGCAATTCCAAAATGCCCCATTAATCCCCCTCCATGAGATTTTCTTACAAGCAATTCACGTATAGAACAATTACACACACATAATTTATTTTCCTTAAACAAAAATCCTTCATCCCTAAAAAAATTATCTTTGGCCAAAACTTTATATGCCTTATATATGGTGCAAAATTCAACATCATCATGATATAATTACTTTATATACTTAAATCCTAATAATTTAGTATTTAGAGTATTAAAAAGAACATACATTCACGATAAAGCATCAACAACCACATTCTTCTTACCTTGCTTGTATTTAATCACATATGGGAATGACTTAATGAATTCAATCCACTTGACATGTCGTCGATTCAACTTCTCTTAGCTTTTTAAGTGCCTTAAAGACTAATGATCGATGTGGATCACAAACTCTCTTAGCCAAATATAATGTTGCCAAGTTTTCAAAGCCTTCACTAATGTATACAACTCTTTGTCATAAGTTGGATAATTAAGAGTGCACCATTAAGTTTCTCACTAAAATAAATGATAGGTTTTTCTCCTGTGTCAAAACAACTCAAATACTTATTCCCAAATCATCACATTCAATCTCAAAAGCTTTATCGAAATCAGGTAAAGATAACAAAGGTGTCATAACTAATTTTGCTTTCAATAAGTTAAAAACATTCTCTTATTCGTCACCCCATTTGAATCCTACTGATTTCTTAACTATATCAGTCAATGGTGCGGCTAGTGTACTAAAGTCTTTAACAAACATGCAATAAAAACTAGCTAAACTATGAAAACTTCTAACTTATGTAATTGATTTAGGTGTAGGTCATTCTTATATAGCCTTAATCTTACTTCATCCATTTTTATGCCCTTTACACTAACAACATATCCAAGAAACACAATTTTATCCATATAAAAGTCATATTTTTTTAGATTAGCATACAAAGACTCATTTCTAAGCACATCAAGAACTTGTCTCAAATGTCTTATATACTCATCTAATCCCTTACTATAGATCAAGATATCATCAAAATATACTATAATAAACTTACCAATGAAGGCATGCAAAATATGATTCATTAGTATCATAAAAGTATTGTATTAGTAAGTCTAAATGGTATGACTAACCACTCATTTAAACCATATTTAGTTTTAAAAGTAGTTTTTCATTCATCACCTTCTCTCGTTCTAATTTGTTATAACCACTTTTTAAATAAATTTTAGAGAATAGGACAGAACTATGTAAATCATCTAACATATCATCTAATTTATAGGTACAATGTCGATACTTTACAGTGATATTATTGATTACTTTACAATCAACACATATACGCCAAGTATGATCCTTCTTTAGTACTAGAAGTAATAGAATTGCACCTAGGCTTATATTTTCTCTAATGTACCCTTTAGATATCAACATATCCACTTGTTTTTAGAGTTTTTTAGTCTCTTTTAGGTTACTCATATAAGCTAGTCGATTAGGTATAGATGCTCCTGCAACAAAATCAATTTAATGCTCAATTCCCCTAATTGGTGGCAATCCACTTGGAATTTCACCTTGAAAGATATCATTAAATTCTTGTAAATGAGATTTAGCAACATTAGAAACACAAGATTTCAAGTCATCAGAGTAAAATTATAGGCATTTCAGAAAATAAAATATGTTTAATATCATCAGATTTTGCAAAGAAATTAAGGTGTTTTTCAAAAAAAATTACACTATTCTTTTCTCACCCTTTCTTTCTTCTCTCCATACTCGACTTCTACCCTTTTTCTCTTATTTTGGCCGAAACTTTCTTCCCTTATCCTAGTGGCCGAAACTTTGCCCTTTTATTTTCTAACTCATAATTCGTATTATTTTCATTTTTCCTCACAATCTCACCATGACACCATCCAATGAATTACACTAGGTTTCTATGTATTAAATGACTGATAATCTTTACTTTATTGATGAAGATTTTGTCAATTTACAGATTCTGAAAAAATTCTCTTCACAATAATGAGACTAGCTAACTAGATCAATCAATATCCCCTTGTAAACATGTTCAGATCCTCTTCGGCCTAGCCTCATATGATCAAAAAAGTTATTGGTAGCCACAACTAATTCTTGGTAAGGAAATATTTTTGACAAAGATCAATCCAATTTCAAGATTCATAAAGGCATTTGCAATTGTTCCTTTTGCATCAACATTTTTTGGTGCATTCTTGGCTCTCCTCCATCTAACCACAAAATAATTGGATGCTACATCAAGCATCAAAATGGAGAAATCAATAGTGCCAGCCACAATTATAATCGTCTCTCTCGTTGCTTCTTTCTTACTAACAAGTTTTCTACTGGAATCCTAAGACGAATTGAATTGCCACGAGTTAATAATATTTTGTTGAATGCTCAGACCTGTTATAGTTGAGAATCCAATTCTAACCCACTCTGGAAGAACTTCTATGAAATCAATATTGTAAGAGAAAGTCGAGTTACTCATAAAAATTAAACCATTTTTATGTGTCCAGAACACACTAAGATTTCTAAAGCAAGCTTTATAAGTTATTTAAGCATCCACTGACTTTTCATTAGTATCATTCTAGATAAGGCTTTTTAAGTTAACCAAACATCTGCTACTTTTCCACTAGTAACATTCCAAATGAAAGATTTTGTTGAAACAATCAAGCCTTTATTGATCCCAATATGCTCTACCGGTGGATCTTAAGAATTCAGAAAGGTATCAAACTCCACTGTAACAATGGGGTTAAATGAGTATTGAAGTCTACAAGTGTCTAAGTTGAAGAGTTCCTCAAACGCCAATATTTGTGATGATGTTCCAAAATTCAATATGCTTAGGAATTAGGTTTTTAAGTGTTTGGACAATGCATGACCACATGTTCATATCAATATTCCCTTCTCCAAAGCTCAAGAAGCAGATGATTGGTGGTAGAAGGCCCATCACTTGCAAAACAATCCATTTTGGTAGGTTTTAAAGACCCTTAGATGATAAAGTTAGTGACTTTTAAGTAAAACGATTGAAATAAATGAGAGAATAAGCTTTAAATTCCAAGAACAAGCATGTTTGTTCTTATTTTAGTATGATAAATGCTCTAAAATTTAAAAGTATTAATACTTAAAGAATAAAAATTATGAACCCTTTACTTGGTTGGTTCAGGGGTATTTATAACCCCTAAACCTTGTCATGTTATTGGAATAAAGGGGTTAGAGAGTCAGTTTCTCTTGATAGAATTAATGATGAATAAATATCTCTTATATAACATTAAATTAGGGACAAATATCTCTTACACCATATTAATAACGATGAAAATATGGTAGGCCTTTAGAAGACTTTTATACATTAAGAGGTATGGAGAGTTGAATATCCTTGATATTAACATTTTATGTTCAAAATCATAAGAATAAACAAACAAAGTCTTATGACCCAACATGAGATCTATAATGATCGCTAGACCCATACCCACCTAGGCTTAGCACGATGCCAAGCCCTCAAGCATTGGGTCTAACAGTTTATCAGACTCATTTTCACTTGTGCTCAGCACGTAGCTGAACTAAAGGATGTTGGGTCTGCATCTCGTCAAACCCTTGTCTATTTGGACTTAGCGAGTAGCTGAACCTAATGATATTAGGTCTGGTAGTTCACTAGACACATGCTTATTTAGGCTTAGTGTGTAGTTAAACCCAAGAATATTCAGTTTGACAACTTGCTAGACCTATGTCTAATTGGGCTCAGCACGCAGATAAAACCAAGGATGTTGGGTTTGGAAGCTCGGCAAACCCATATCCATTCGGGTTCATAGTTTAGCTAAACCCAAGGATATTGGATCTGACAGCTCACCAGACTCATGTGTGTTTAGGCTAAGCACGTAGCTGAACCCACGGATATTGGGTCTGGCAGCTTGTCAGACCCATGTTTGTTTGGGCTTGGTGCATAGCTGAATATAAGGATGTTAGGTTTAGCAACTTGGTAGACCTATACCCACTTGGGCTATGCTCTTAACCACGCCCAAAAGGCATTGAGCCTAAAAATGAGCTAGATCTATATCATATGGGCTTAGCATTCTGCTAAGCTCGAGTATTTTAGTTGTAGTTGTAAGCCTCACCAACATATCATTGAGTTATCACCATGGCTTTTGACCTTTTAAACAAGGACTTAGGCTAAAAATTAATTTTAAAAAAATATATTGATTCATCAGTAGCCTCTCAAGTCTTTGTGTATTATATACACAAAGATTTGAAAGCTTGTCAGCTTTAATGAGAGATTATTTACGTTCCATATGAGATACATTGTCCCAAGTAGAATTGTTGGGATTCTTATGGCCAAATGGTTTGTCCTTATTGAAAAAGAGTCTCTTAGAAAACAAAACGACAACGTGTAATCAATACAGTAATTGAGTTGGTTTTTAGAGATTTATGGAATCATTATGTTTATTTATCCAACTGTGAGGATGAAAAGTTATTTCTCTTATAACCTTAGTTGTTATCGCTTCCATTTTTCTTTTACTTTTACTCTTGTAATTTCTCTGTAAAAAACTAATTATTGAAGAAGCTTTGAGTGGGATTTGTTGTGTTAAGAAGAAGCTTTGTTATTTTAGGTATTCCCCACCTTAAACTTCTTTCTTCTTTCTTCTTATTAGAAAAAATAGACTCTAAAAGAGTTAGATCCAACCCAGGAGTAAGGATGTTGCTTCCTCCGGTGTGAGTTTAGCTTCTAACCAGAAACTAGAGAAAATAGTATGGGATAAAGGTCCATTAAACTAAGCCTTAAGACTAGAGGGGGTTGAACTCCAACATCCACTAGAAAGGGAAATGTAGTTCCTAACACTAGATAAGTCCTTCCCCTGATACCTTTAGGGAACCCCATCGAAGAGAGAGGTTGCCTCAAACCCTTGAGGACAATGCACCTAACACCCTAACCATAGATGAGGTGGCCTTTATAAATGGTCTGTAGCCAGAAGAGTATATAGTTAAACTGTCTTTCAAAGCTAAAAGAATTAGTCAACCGACCTTAGTCATTGCCCATAGGGTGCCATGAAATCATTACCCCCATGTGTATGTAGAGGAGCATACGATGGAGCTTGAATTACTCGTGCTAAAATGTGATATTGTTGAGCCTAGAGAGCAAATAATAACTCGATGCTTGGGTGGGTTAAAGGAAGAGATTTTTAATATGGTTTGGTTGCAGCCTTATTAGACTTTTAATTATATGAGAAAACTTGTTTTGAATATGAAAAAGCAACGAAAGAAGGTTATAAATATTGGATGGAAATCAGCATATAAGGAGGGTTCTTTGAAATTTCTAATGTGGTTCGGTTGCAACCTTATTGAACTTTTAATAATGTGAGAAGACTTGTTTTAAATATGGAAAAATAGCAGAAGAATGTTAGAAATACTGGATGGAAATTAGCATATAATAAGGGTTTTCCCAATCAGGGTAGTACTGCATTCTCCAATGGAGTTTCGACAGCAAAACCTTCTATTTTTATGGTTCCTAATAAAGGTAATGTAGGAGATGGTTCTTCAAACTTTAATTCAAAGAAGTGTTTCAAGTGTCAAGGATATGGATATAATACTTCTGATTGTCTAAACCGTAAAATTATTGTTATTATAGAGGGAGAGACTATTCATAAAGAAGACTTATTGAATGAACCAGATCAAGAAGGTGAAGTGACTTATGTTGATTAAGGTGAATTATTTATCATTCGGAGAAGTTTGAGTGTTGTTCATGATACGAGTAAAGAAGATTAGGTTCGTTGCAGCATTTTCTTCACCTGTTTTAGTGCAAATATGAAAGTTTATGATATAATCATTAATAGTAATGCTTGCGTCAATATTATATCTATTGATATAGGGAACACGTACCACCCCAACTTTATCATACACAATTTAAATCTAATTGGGAACAACATAATGAGACAACAGTCTATACATTCCATAATGAGTTAGGAATTTTTTTAGTAGAGTAAGTTCAACAGAAATTTCAGCAAAGTTTCTCCTGAAATAAAATGTCCCAAGTTATCTACTAAATCTAGATCATAATCACAATCATTAATCATAACATATATATAACCAGTATATACATCTTTTTGAGTCACTTTTATGAATTCACTACCATATTTAATGCATACTCATCCATACACTTCATCACAATTTAATAAGAATTGCATAGATAAAGGAGTTTAAGTTTAATAACTTAATATACCTAACAAAAGTGATCAAATAGAGTAAAGCATTTAATTTACATACATTTACATTAAACTCCAGAGATCAGTACAGGTCTGGTATAGATTTAGTCTCGTGCATCATTGATAATGCAAAATTCTTGCATAATTACTGTCAATGGCAATTCCTTGGATAACTAGCTAAATTCGATTGATAAAATTGCATTATTGCGAGAGTAAATAGCTTCTTTCAGAGACAAATTTGTTGTGGGTGGTAAAGAGAATTTATCTTATAGTTTGAAATGTATTACAACTAGATAATCCAAAACAACTAATAAATGTTTAGACTCGGGTTTTGCGAGGTTGCTTCTCCACCGTTTAAGCCATCTAATACACCTTTGACACTGTTCACAAAGACCAAAGACATAATACATTCTAAATGCAAACCACTGAGGTACCGTGCCACCAACTGCTCCTCTGTTTCTGCCTAATCATTCCTTGAAACCAATTGGTAAAACTCATCAGTGTAGTCATGGATAAATTTACCTCATTGTTTCAACATGTGGAACCTCTGATATAAAGTTTGTGAGAAGCCAAAAGGAAGAAAGTGTTCTCTCATCTTTTTCTTCATCTCGTCCTAGTCATTGATTCTAGCTTTCCCTTGTCTTCTTCAACTGCTACCACCAAACAGATGCCCTACTCTTTAATCTAATCACAACCAACTTCACTCGTGGATGTTCAGGCACATCCATGTATTTTAAAATCCATTCAATCTCATTCAATCAGTCAATGAATTCTTTTGCTAGTAAAGTCCCTGAAAACTCGGGAATTTTGATATGAAATTCAAAAGCCCCACTTTTGTTCTCTTCTCGCTCAAAGGATGGTCTCCTCTGAATCCGTCTCAGATTTCCAATACTAGTCAGGGACTCATGATCACTCTCTTGGTCCTGGTCACACTGTCAGTGGTCTTGCAGGTCCCTCTCCTCCAACCTACAATTTAATTCTGCGATCTGCATTTGCATGTCTTCGATGACGAGCTCCTAGATGTTCCTCTCTAGTAAGGGGGCTCCTTATTCCTTTTATGACCACGTCCTATTCCACGATCTCTTCCCACCATGATTTGTTAGCGTACACAGCAGCAAACAAATTCTATTCCACAAGATTGCAGCACACAACTTGCAATAAACCTGGAATTGTTGGGCTCTAATACCAACTGATGTAGGCAGAAGCTAAAGATAGCAATAAAGAAAAAAACACATAAATTTTAATAAGCAAAAGGAGTTGCAGATGTGAACCCAAAGTTCACAATTTTTTTTTTTTCATTTAATTTTTTTTAAATTTTATTTTTTAATATTAAATTGATTATAAATTAACCTTTATAATTTATTTTAATTTGCTTTTTATAGAATTATTACGGTCTCATAATCCTAACTGTAAATTTATAAGAATAATTTAAATTAATCCAATGTCAATATTAATTATTTAAAAAAATATTATTCAATATACATCATATTTTGAGTTTATATTTAAAAAACATATCAAAAATCATGTTACATAAGCTATAAATATCTAAGGCCTTGAGAGGAATCCTATCATTTTAAAACACGTTCATGTTTTTATGGAGTTTTACCAATTAGACATATTCGAAAGGAAACATCCCTGAATTAGCCTTATCGAAGCTGGTCCTTGATGGTTTTCTGAACCCTCTAGCCTTGTTATCAGTTTCGTAGACATCAAACTCTCTCAAGAGAGAGAATAAATCAAGATCGTTATCAACTGGATAGCGGGAGTTACTGCTAAGTGAAAGTTAACTTCCCAGGTGGATTCACCGATAAAAATGGCTCACAACAGTTACACAATTCTAAGGGGCGACGTTTAAATCAGTAACGTGGCACACCATCTCTGCAGTGGCAACAGATGCTTAACTTGGATGTAACAGGATTAGAAACAAGTACAAAGATGAAACACACGCCCTGCTAGGTGCAAGTCATGAAATAGCCATGCCAAGGGTGGAAGATTGATTTGCAAATGAGTTTGTTGAACTCTTTGCCTAGGGCGGTGGATCGATAAGTGATGTGTGGATTCCTAGGAAAATCATCCACAAACACTAAGGAATCCCTGATCACTGGAGCGCTGTAATTGAACGAGCCAGCATGATAATTTTTCACATTGCCTCAGTCTAGCTCTTCAATATTTTATGAATAATGGCTAGTAAAATTTTCTACTTCAACCACTCATTCCCACCAGTAATGAGCAAAAACCTTTGATAAACCTAACAAACCCAATACTAAAAGCTTCGCAACTTTTACTCCTCAGTCTCTGGGCAATGGGGACTTGAGATTTCAACTTCAACAACTCATTCACACCAAAAATGGACAATTTTTACAAAACCAATAAAACTAATGCTATAAAAATTGCAACTTCTACTCGACTTCCACCCCTCAATCTCCATTTATCGAATACAAAGGGTGAAACACGAGTCCATGAAAAATGCAAAATAAAAATGTAAGAATTAACAACTATTAACATTAAAATTGCAAGATAGCAAGCTAGTATGAAACAAATGTTCAAGGGATACTGGTGCAAAGACAAATAGGACCGAATTACAGAAGCTTGTTTAGCTACATGTTAGCACGGAATAAGGAAATCGATACCAATTGACTGTCCCAGTGATGAAATTACCATGAGGAATTCAGTGACGAATCAACTCCAGGACTATGATTTGTACACCTAACCTTTGGTCATCAAGTGACAAAAAAGCACCCATAACCATGTCTATCATCTCTAAAACAAGCATAGTCAAGCATTTTCAAGAACACATCATTGCTAAAACAAGCATAGTCAAGCATTTTCAAGAAACACAGCATAACAAGCATCATCAAACCATCAATCCAAGCAACTAAACAAATGAAAGGATCAAAAAGAGCCAAAGGACAGAGCCATGTGATAAGCAAAATCCCAATTTACCAACAGAAAAAACATAAAAATTATAAAAGGATCCAAAAGTATCACTAAACACGTTTAATTTAAGGACAAGTCAAAATCTTGGAAAGGAACATAACCTAGGCTGTAAGAACAACAGCTCCACCAGCCTCCTTAATCTTCTTCTCAGCAATCTTTGACACAAGCTTGGCCTTGACAACAATGGGTTGCTTCTCAGGCAAAACCCCCTTACCAAGAACCTTGAAGTAACCAAACTGAGTGACATCAATCATGGGCACAGTATCCTTGGTTGCCTTGTCTTTGACGTCTTGTGGGACCATGGACCAGAGCTTGTCGATGTTGACAATGGGACAGTGGAATTTGTTGCGGAGCTTGTGGAAGTAGCGCATACCGACCTTACCGAAGTAACCAGGATGGTATTTGTCGAAGAGGATCCTGTGGTGGTGCATGCCTCCTGCATTTCCGCGACCTCCAGGGTGCTTCCTGTGCTTTCCAATACGACCATGACCAGCGCTCACGTGACCTCTCTTCTTCCGGTTCTTCTTGAAGCGGGTTGTCATTTTTGGTTTTCGAAGAGAGGTATCGCTTCTTTAGGGTTATGAACGGCTGCAATGGGTGAGTTACCACAGGGTCATTTAGGGTTTGGGATGGATCTATATATAGTGGTGATTGGATTTTGTGGTTGACGATTTTGTCCTCTAGGTTATCGGGGTAGTTCTTTGTTCAATGGGCTTTGAGATACTGGACCTGATTAAATAGAAATTATATGCTCAAAAATATTAGTGGGAGAAATTGAAGCCTTTTCTTCTTCTTTTTTCTTTCTTTTTTTAGAACGAGATATTTATATTTCTTCCTGAGATTTTTTACGAAATCTATAAATTTTCATTATCATTATAAAATATTTAAAATAAATAAATAAACATTTTTTTAAGAAAAAAAATAAAACACAACAAAGTATTTTTTTAATGATTTTTCATGGTGTCAAATCCAAATCCAAATCATTAACAAATAAACTAAGCACTGGATCTGCACTTGATTTTCTTTCTTGGTCCCTCAAGTTTTTTTTATCTTCAAAATATAGATTCTTTCAATTTAGTCCTTAAAAGTTCTTTTGTTTTGTGTCTTAGTTTTTTTTCTTCTCTTTGGCTTTCGTTTTTTAGCATGCCTTAGGTGTCAAAAATTGTTTCAAGATTTAATTACATAATGATTTTGCAAAAGATAAAATTAAAAAAATAAGATTAAATTTGATATGGCCAAAAATTGCTAGCCTTTTTCACGTGATTATTGTTCAAAAGACCTTTGAATGGTTAGGAGTCGCCCATGTAATAACGCATGCAACGTGCCAACAATGTAATTTAAAATAATATTTAATATATGATAATTACAATAACATCCCTAAGCAACTTCTAAATGGTTTTTTTTTTAAACAAACCAAAATATAATGATAAAAAAAAACTTTTGAGGAGTAATATTTTTTGTTTACAAGATTACCAAAGTAATTGCATTATTTTGTATAAAATAAAATTACTAAAATACTCATAAGAAAAAAGCATATGTATTTTTTATTTCAAGAATAAGGTTGTAATTTTATTGTGTCAAAAACATTGAAATGATAAATCTAACCCCGTATAATATGTTAAAGATAATATTTTTTTTTAATGTGAAATAAATAATCTTTTGAAATAATATTTTAAACTCTATTATTTATACCATATATACACATGAATTATTTCTTAATTTTTTTAATATAAAATATTAAAACATCAAATATTTTTTAAAAAAATTTCCAAGTGACTCGAGACCTTGACCGGGCCTGTTTCATTCAAAATCCAGCCCTGTAATTAGCCCAGAGTAAATCAGTCGGCCTACTAGTCAACCCCAAACTCGGGTGACGCGGCAAAAAATCAGTAGAGACCTTTTTTTTTGTCAAATGTGTTTTTTTTCCCACCTAGAGACTCCTTTTTTTCATATTTTTCAATTGGTTATTAACTCATTTTAAAGTTCACTATATAAATACTAGAAGAATGTTTTATTTTTTTTAATGTAAGATTTGAAGCCCTTTAACATATATATATATATATATATATATATATATATATTCTATGTTCACAATAAAAAAGTTATGTTTTTTTAATGTGGGATAATAATTTTTTTTTGTTTAAATACTTCAACTTAAAAGAATAAGATAGAATAAGATATAATATTTCTAATGTGGGATAAAAAAACCTTTTTAAAAACATCTGTCAAACTTACTTGTTTACAACATGTATAGGTATTGAATCTAGCTCACAGCCAAACCCCACGCTATTGAATCCAGTTTTCAGGTAGACCTAGATAGGTCCAATTTTATTTTTTTACCTTTAATTTTTTTTCTTTTTTCTAGTGTAATTTTTTTTTTCATATAGTAAAGAGAAAATAAATTGATAGGCCTTACCAAGCAAGACCCAATAGAGTTGGATTGACATCAAACTCAAGACACTTAGTATATTCTTTATACTTTTCATATTTTTTTTACATCTAAAAAAATAATTGTTATTGACCCGTTACGGAGAGCAAATCAATATGCTAGTATGATTTTCAAACTTAGAGAAAATTTGAAAAAATCAAAAACCTTTCTGGATCAAGAAATATTACATTTAAACATAAAACTTTAATTTTTTACTCCAATTTCATATAAAAATAAATAAAGTAATATTCTATTTACGAACGATACCCAAATATTTCATATATCATTATCCTTTTTATCAATGCTACCAAGCCTTGGTCTCCACCAAAGATCTAATGCGATTTATTCCTTAACCAATGAAAAAAAAAACTAGTATAAAATGACTATTCACTTCCCTTGGTTTCAAGCTAAACGTAAAAATTTGTGAGTTCATAGTAATAGAAAACTAAAATTTTAATTTCTTCCTGATTAAAAAGGATTACTTAAGCTGGGGCTTGAATCCATATTATATATGCTGTGATGAGGAAAATTCGAAGCAATAAGCAAATGGGGAGAGAAAAGCAGCAGTAGAGGTTGCAAAAGTTTTCCTTTCCTAAAATAAAACAATCTAAAAATAGGATTAAAATAAATCAGTTTATTCCGTGGCCATAGTTTTAACAACTGCAAAGCACATCATCAGCTCTACTTCTACCAGGCAAACAAGCAGGATTATAGTGTCGAGTACGGTTGTGCAATGGTGGTGACCCAAGGTTACATTAAAGCTAAATTGCAAACTGAAACGGGCACTTAAGAAGATCTTGTTTGATTTCGCCAAGCAAAAATTGTATATCAATTATTATCACCAAAAATATTACATGCAAATGGCAGGATCCTATGAAAAAGGTCGAAAGTCCTCAGTTGAAAGGTAATTTAGTACCTTACATTGTAACTGTGCAATAACTCAACCACCGCAGATACAACTCCCTTTCCCTCCACGTTAATGTCCAGGCATGGGTCCTCAATTTTCTTACTCAGAAGCTTGTCTAGTTCTCCCCTCAGTTTCTGCAGACACACCAAACAATATTGTGTTTACTTTAATATAAATTATAAATAGGAAACATAAACTCAAGGGAAACCTATTGAGAAACGTTACCTGTATCAAATCCAATACACTCTTCGATGCTGAGAAATGGAGGTAACCTCTTAGCATCTCAATACCCTCTCCATTTTTGCTGGCAACGAGATTACCACCAAAAAGAAGCAAAGCATAATCTGAAATGTTTGTTGAGTCTCGGACATAAATGCTAGTTGTTTTCACCCTTTCACTATAAACCATGTAAGGCAGAGGGAAGAGATGGACCCCAGCATTTACAGATGCAGGATGGATGTCAACTTTCCCAACTTCCTTAGTGAAGAATGCTGTTCGCTTTCCTCTTCTTTTACATTGCACAACATTTGGGTAAAGACCAGCACAAAGGATTGCTGATACCATCTCCATGTCATGGCTATATTGATTATAAGCCTGCAAAAATCATACACACGCATTTGACTTTACGAACCTGCTGGTCTCTTGACATTGGATTGCGTAGCAAAAGAAAGAAGTGGAAAGTGGGGATTATGCACAAATGACAGAATAAATCAATGGTCACATCATGGGCTCAGAAATGGAAGTTTTTGTCTGGAACATGAATAATTGAAAATATAGTAGCTTACACTAACACCCCTGGATTTGTTTACGAAGCCAATGTCTGATAGCAAGTTCAGAAACTGGTCTCTCATATCCTCCATCATCCGCAAAGTAACAGGGGACAAGAAATACTCCCAACAAAATGTTCTTTCATTTCGGTTGCGTTTTGCTTCCTTGTATCCTTCAAAAGCTTTAACAAGTGCTATGTGGTCGCTGCATTAAAGACATTGTCACTTTCTTTTTAACAGCATAAACATAGCCCATCATATCACAAAACATAAAATGCTATCAGAAAGAAGTATCAGGCTATGTTTAATAACCTGCAAGAGTCACCAGCAAAGGATCTTTTTGCAGCATCAGCTTCCCTTTTCCTGTCTATTGGCAGCACAAATGGGTCACGATGTGCAAGAGCAGCTGCAATTGTTAAAGCAGGGCTGAGGCATTGAAAGACACACCCCATCAAAAGCAACTTCCCAATATTCGGGTCCACAGGGAGATTACAAAGATGACGACCTGTCAGGCGTGATAAATTAGACTTGGCAGATATCCCAAAGGCATGCATATAAGATGTAGACACAAAATAGTCAAATTGCACATACCGAGTGGAGTAAGCTCCTCCTTATCATCTAAAGCCCCAATGGTTTTAAGTAGTTCAATTGCATTTTCCACAGCAAGAGGATCTGGTGGCTGTAGAGCCTTTGACAAAAACGATCCAACAGCTCCAAGCTGCAAACTTTTTATATGCAGACACAGTTCTTGCAAAGGTGTTCTCAGTATTTCTGGTAATTGATATTGAAGCATTGAATCATGTATGATTTTTGGATACAGTCTATAACAAACTCCTGGTTGCAATCGGCCAGCACGCCCCCGTCTCTAAAATTGTTTCAGAACACCAAGAAAACAAGAATGATTTTAATTTGTCATGGTGTGACAGAGGAGTTTAGTTTTATGTTTAAAAATGAGAGAATATTAATTATACACCACTCTTTCGAGATTCCAAGTGAATACCTGGTGTGCTGAAGCCTTTGAAACCCACGATGGTAACAAACAAGCCAGCTTGTTCAGTGCATCATAGCTGGTTTCCTTTGCCTTTCCACAGTCTACAACATACACCACATCATCTATGGTAATACTGCTCTCTGCAATATTTGTTGCCAGAACAATTTTTCTGCAAAAGGTAGAAGGGAAGGTTCAGAATTCAGGGGAGGAAAGATCATTTAAAATTTAAAAATGCTTGCAAGTAATTACAAACAGTTCAGCTAATGCTCTCTAATTACATGGACCAGGCAAACAAACAGATATTCTAAAGATTAGTGCAACCATTAACATAAAGATTAGTACCGCTTGTTAGGGGGAGGACGGTCAAAAATTTCACGTTGATTTATGGTTGGCATTGAACCATGTAGGGGAAGGACTAGAAACTTGCTTTGATCTCCTAGAAGTTTGTTTCCTTTAATCTGCTCAAGAAGCTTGGAGATCTCATCCCAGCCAGTGAGAAAAACAAGAACAGCTCCCTCACGTTCATGACGACAAATATATTCAATTGTTGCCTCCACCTAGAATATAAGTTTCAAACATAATTATAATGCTATGAAAAACAAATAAAAGTCTATTTACAATTACCCAAGCTATAAATTGATTTATATGACCAGCAAAAAATATATAGCATTAACAAATGATATAGCAAAATAAGAACCAGTTCTGGTGTAAGTACAGCATGTAATATCTTCCGATATTAACAATAACCAGATGTGCACAGATATCCGAGAAAAAAGCTTCCGGTTCGCAATAAATTTTGCATTAATATAGTAGTAAAGTTCTCAAAATACAAACCAGACCCAAGTCAAGCTGTGAACCCGACCAAGCTTCCAGAGAAAGTCTTGTTGATGCACTGTAATTTTTATATTGAGAACCAATATCAACTTCCTACAAAGGCAAAGCAATATCTCAGTCGGAAATAACAAAGCCACAGAAAGGAATTCTTAAGCTGAACTAATTCCTCAACTATGAACACTTAAAATAACCAAGATGGTGTAGGAATATCCTCTCTAGCACAAACCAGAAATAATAACAACAATAACTTACAAATGGTCACAAAAGCAATGGCTGCAATTGGAGAATCATATCTAATACAAGTGTTGTAATCATTTCAATGCATGTATAAACGGCCACACCTAATTCATAGAGATAATATCAAATATTGACTCTCATTAGACCAATCTGCCTTCCACAACAAGCATGCTTGGCAGAAAATTACTTAAATGCAGGATCTCCAGAATACAACTTTTTGTTTTTCGTTGTGTTTTTTCTGTCTGTTTAAGTGAGCGTTTGGAAACGCGGGCCAACCCGCGTTTCCAAAAAATTCATTTTTTTTTTTTTTGCTAAAAATTAAATTTTTTTTGTATGTTTTAGATTGTTTTGATACGCTGATCTCAAAAATGATTTTTAAAAAATAAAAAAACATCATTTTGATGCATTTCGAAATGAAAAGCAATTTGAAAAGCAACCGCAACCACACTTCCAAACAGGCCAATCTATGGGAAAACTATGTATAGCAGTTCTGTAACTGATTCTAGTTGATGCCAATCTATGGGAAAACTATGTAGTTGGTGTCCTAGAAGACCTAATGGTCAACTGTCCACATTTGACAATTTGTTTCCAATTGCAGTTTAAGGGATCCACCAACAAAAAATGAGGATGCATGTAGGGTGTGGATAGTGATGAGAATCACCAAGAATACAAAGCTAGAAACAGTGATATCACTTAAGCAACCATTTTGGGACAAGATGAACCACATGACTTGAAATCAAACTAATTAAATCCCTCTTTTTTATAAGAATTTTTTTTTAAAAAAAAAAAACTGACGAAATGAACCTTCCTTTACAGAACTGCTATACTGACAGTATATTTACCACTCGTGAGCATGTGAGAGCGAGAGTGCGAGAGGTACAAATAAAAAAATATATAGTTCAATGAGTTTAAACATGCCTCGAATAATTCAGTTATAGGATCTTTCTTTGAATATTGCTCTCTTCTTCTTTGTCTTGAATTCCCCTGAAAGCTGTCCAACTCTTGAATTTCATAGCGAGTTTTCTCCAACACATCTTCTAGATAGAACTCTGATACAGGGAAAGTTAATCCCTGCCAATATATCACGATAACTGAATGAATAATAGGAACATTCAAACATGATTGAACACCCTCAAAGAAAAGTGTTCCACTGCTATAGAGTGAAGATTACAATCACAAAAATACCGGGATATGAATAGTTGGGGCATTTCTGAAGTATTTAGAGAACAAGTCAGCATTAATGGTAGCACTCATTAGAATAAGACGCATATCTGGACGCCGAGGAAGAAGGTCGCGCAAAATAATCAACAGGAAGTCCTCATTCATTCCTCTTTCATGAATTTCATCCACTGCCAAATGGCTCACACCAGTTAAATTCGGATCCTGAACCTGTAGTTAGTGGGTAAGTATAGATACGGAAGCTGAAGAATAAAATTCCTATTAACAAGTTTATTCAAGCTTGGCCATAACAAATGGGAAATGCACAGTATCATCAATTACCAGCTTCCGGAGTAACACACCAGTGGTGCAAAAAAGGAGCCGGGTTTGAGCAGACCGTAATGCTTCCAGACGAATTTGATAACCAACAGTTTCACCAAGGCTCTCTCCCCTTTCAGATGCTATTCGTGCAGCAACAGAAATGGCAGATATACGGCGGGGTTGTGTGCATACTATGTTGTAATGAGCACCACGTAGAGATGATATTCCCTCCTCCAATATATACTGAGGAAGCTGTGTTGTTTTACCACAACCTGTTTCCCCTGAAATTACCAATACCTGCCAATGCCACACAAAAACAATGAAAATTAGATAAGAATTTAGCACTAAAAGCAGCAAGGAATTTAGTCAGAAATAAGATATAATGATAATTATTTATGACACATTCATCAGGTCAAACTTTAAATAAAATGGTTCTTCAAAAAGTTGAAAGGAGGGGGCAGAGGAATAAAAACGTGAGAGAGAAAGCAGATGAACCACAAAACAGAGGAAATTCAACTAACTCTGATTGGATACTAAATAGTTAATCCACCAATTGGTGTCAGTGAAAAGAAACACTACACCATTCTGTTAGCTTCCATTAAGAGCAAAGCTTTTTTTAATCATAATTAAATATTATATTAAGCCCACAGGTGTAATAACCATATGCCAAACTTCAGGCACAACCAGCAGGTGTGCGAAAGGCACATCCCTTTGCCACAATCAATTAGGAATATTAACAGCATATCATGCCGAAGCATGGCCCTACATCATCATTGCGTTCTGATACATTACTAATATAGGCTGAAGGCTGAACTCAGAGCATATGGTGGCTATAATCAAGTTGCTTTTGATTACTCCACCAGATAATGGCCTTAGTTAAATTGAAAATAAATGAATGTTCTGAGACTCCTGAGGAAAACACATTGTTTTGCACATACATGTGATGCATCAGAGAAAGATTGCCAAAATGAAGTAAAAGAAAAATGCACCTGATTTTCTGCAACTGCTTTCAGAAATTCAGTTCTCATTTTGAATGCAGGAAGCTTTTCTCTGAAAGACTGCATTTCCTTCACGCTGCTACTAGCCTGAAAGTGTGAAACCAATAACATAAAAAACCTTTACATCTCAACATAGCCACTTGTAAACAACTTTGAATAATCAAGTGCATAATGCCTTTGGTTAGTTAAGTATATGATAAGTTAAAACATCCTCACACAAAAAGCCTAATGCGTTCACCTTTAATTTATCCTGCTTCTGCTTTAGTTCAATACTCTGTTTCTCCTTAGCAGCATCTGTTTCCAACATGGAAGCAGGTTTCACTATTTTACCACCAAGAGATGCATGTTTGCCTCCCTGAGAAGAAGTTGCATTGGACTCATTTCCAGCCGCTGCTTTTTGTGAGCTATTCAAAAGATTTCCAACTCTCCTCTCGATTTCTGTAGGCATTTGGATCTGCAGAAAGATTAAAAAATGAGAACTTATTACCTGAAAAGACATTTGAGTTTTATAAACTTCAATGCTTTTACCTCTTTCTGTGTGGATCCATGTTGCTCATCGAGATCAGCTCGATAATCTGGTAGTGGAACTTTGCTAACGACAAGGGTTTTGCCTTTATTGTATGCATGGCTTCCTTTCCACAAGTACAAAATGAAGATATTGTAAGTACAGACACATGATAAAAAGCCAAGAATCTTTTTCGTTGGAGAAGATTTTTCAAATTTTCCAATTTTCCAGAAAATTAAAAGTATCCTTTTGTAGTCTTACTGATCTCCAAATTTTCTTTTTTGACTTCAGAAAAAGCAGTATCTCAACTTCTCCACTTACCAGCTACCATATTATAATAAAAAATATACTTAGCAAACATGTTCTCCGATATTTTTTTCAAACTCAGAAAAAACTTTTCTAGTTTTAAATACTGACCATGTTTTCATGAAGAAATGAACTACAAAATGGAGATACAAAATGTTGAAAAAAAAAAGCTCTTTTCCAGACATAAACACACCCTATGCACCTACAAACAAAAAGATATTCAACCAACAGTCGAATCCTAATAGTCCTCTAAAAACTTCGTGTGAATACAAATAACCAAATTTGAATATCTGACAATATTCCTTACCCAGTGTAATTATCCTAACCATTTCTTAAGCATTTCTATATTAAATTCCTAACACATCACTACCAAATCAAGCTATTTACTTTATATAGTTCACTTCTTGTAAATATATATCAATACAGTATAAAAATTAGGAAGTTAAGCATACTTACAAGTGAAGCCCCAATTCGAAAGCCATATCAGAAAGCTTTTGCTGATCATCGCGGCTAAAACTACGCTTCATTATTATTTCTTGCTCCCCTCTAAGCTTCATTTGCTCCATTTTACTCCACCATTCATCTTCATCAAGAACCTCCATCTTCACCACCACAGTGAAAAAGAATGCATTTAAAAAAATATAAATATAACTAGCAGAAAAAAATCTAGTTAGCGAAAATTGAATCTTTAATGAGTCTAGAACCCTAAAAACCCTAAAACCAACTAGATAGTTATTAACAGTTAATGAATACAAATTGAATTTAATTTAGAAAACAATACCTCACTCTGTTTTTGTCTCAATCGTTCCGCTCTCCAAACAGGATCCCACCACCGCTGCTCACCACGTCCTCCTCCACGTCCTCCTCGTCCCGGTCCTCTATCACCACCACGACCGGGAACGCCTCCGCCTCCGCGACGGCCGCCTTGGAAATTAGGACGGCGTGACATGGCGTGAGTTGAGATGTCTCGATGAATGTACGAGAGAGTTGTTGAAGATAACGCAGGCGCGGCTAGTAAGAGATGTTTGGAAAAGAAAGAGGGAGCACCGTGTGAGCGACGAGCTAGAAACATTAATTAAATTATTTATTTATAATGGCAATAACACATTGGAAAGCTGTTACTCTGCAACCCACCGGGGAAGTGAAACTGTGGGGCTTTGCATGGACTTTCGCAGTTTGCGCGTGCGAGAAACATTCTTCTTTTCCTTTCTTTCTTTTCCATTTTTATGTGATTATAGTTATTTTTTAAAATATTTTTATTATATATATCAAAATAATATTTTATTATTTTTTAAAAAAAATTATTTTTAATATTAATTTATCAAAATAATATATAAATATTAAAATCAAAATTAATTTAAAATCAAAAAAATCAAAATTTTCAAAATATAAATCCAAACGAGCTCTAATAAAACTTTTGGAACAGTACTATGTGCTATTATAATTTATAAAATAATAAATAACTTATTATAATTTTTATATTTAAAATAAAATATTAAATTATATAATTTAATTTAATTGTAATATTAATTAAAATTATAAATTAGTTTTTTGCAATAAATATTTTTCATTACAAGTTTATATTTCCATTGAGAGGTAGATCCTTAGTTATTGAAATAAATATGTGCTCATAATGGGGGAAGTCGTCATCCATCGAGGAAAATAAGAAAGCAAACAAAGAAACTATCTAGGTGGTGGCCCAGTGGTAAAAGCTTGGGATCAAGAGGTTTGCTCCCTCTGTGGTCTCAGGTTCGAGCCCTGTGGTTGCTCATATGATGGCCACTGGAGG
>Ga0307511_10001707_pt1 | contig 23119 bp, 15 predicted proteins | sample 13_EM_MG_FD_200266 | JGI IMG/M metagenome (GOLD analysis project Ga0307511, IMG submission 200266) | Populus trichocarpa ectomycorrhiza microbial communities from riparian zone in the Pacific Northwest, United States - 13_EM | ecosystem: Host-associated > Plants > Roots > Unclassified | place... | reverse complement strand
CTACGGCTACACGCTGTTGTTGACCGCCTGATAATTGCTGGGGGTAGTGATTGCGGCGATGCATGATCTGCATTTTGTCGAGTACGACTTCTACGCGTTGTTTTCTTTCCGGTCCTTTTACGCCCAGGTAGATCAGGGGCAGCTCCACGTTCTCAAATACAGTCAGTTCATCGATCAGGTTGAAGCTTTGGAATACGAAGCCGATATTACGTTTGCGGAGGTCGGCTCTTTTGCGTTCGTTGAAATGCGCCACTTCCGTACCGTTGAATAAAAAGCTGCCTCCATCGGGATCGTCCAGCAGGCCCAGGATATTAAGCAGGGTGGATTTGCCACAACCGGAAGGGCCCATTACTGCGACGAATTCTCCTTCCTTAACGTCGAAAGTGAGCTTATTGAGAGCGATCGTTTCCACTTCTTCTGTGCGGTAGACTTTTTGGAGTTCGCTGATCTTGATCATGTTGATGCTGTTTAAGTGATAGTGTATGTAGTTAAGTTATATTTATATATATAGAAATTTTATGACCTGGTAGGGGGTGACTTCCGCCTCTTCTTCCGGGATCACTTTTACGGCTCCGAGACGGGGATGGCCTTCGCGGCAGGTCCTGGTACATTCGTTGGAGGAGGCATAGGCGCTCATGCAAAAGATGAGAACCAGGGTGTAGAGGAATTTTAGGCGCATATTAATTTTTTTAAGTGGTGGTTGGTGTTAATCTTTTTTCAATACCAGTTCCTGCATGGTGCCATAGTTCTCATAGCTGGAAGTTACGACTTTGTCTCCCGGTTTGAGCCCTGAGAGAACTTCGTAATAGTCCGTGTTCTGGCGTCCTAACTGGATTTCCACTTTATAAGCGGTCTTTCCGTCTTCGCTGAGCTTGAAGATCCAGTTGCCGCCTGTCTGCTGGTAGAATCCTCCTTTGGGCACCAGGATAGCGGTCGTTTCGTCGCTCAGGGCCAGGGTGATCTGGAGGGTCTGTCCTTTACGGATGCCTTTGGGAACGTCTCCCACAAATTCCATATCTACCTGGAAGCGGCCATTGGTAACCTGGGTATAAACTTTTGTAATCTTTAGTTTGTAGCTCTTATCGGCAAAGGTGAAGATGCCGTTAAGGCCGGTGAATACCCGGGAAATATAGTGTTCGTCGACATCCAGTAATCTTACTTTAAACCCGTCGAGTACGTCCAGTTGGCCAAGGGCGTAGCCAGGGGTCTTGGACTGGCCGACCTCGGCATCCAGGGAGGTCAACTGGCCGTCGCGGGGGGCCCGGAGAATAAGGCCGCTGACTTTTGTTTTCAGGATATTCAGGGTATTCTGGGCGCGTGCATAGGATTCCTTATCCTGCTGCTGCTGCTGATCGCGCGATACCGTGTCCTGTTTGAGGATTTGCTGTTGCAGGTCTCTTTTCTGCTTATAATAGTTGTAATTGTTCTCTGCCTGTTTGAATTCCTGGGAACCGATCACTTTCTGGGCGTACAGTTTTTTATCCAGGTTGTATACCCTTTCTGCTTCTATGAACAGGCTTTGAACATCCGCCATCTGGGTCAGCTTGCTCACGGTGTTCTGATCTGCGGTGACCTTTGACAGCTGCATATTAGCCAGCATGCTGGAAACGCTGGTCATTTGAGTGGACAGGTCGAGTTCCAGATTGGTATTGGATAGCCTCAGGATGGGGTCGCCTTTTTTCAGGATGGCTCCGTCTTCTACATATTTCTCTTCGACGTTGCCTCCGTCGGTAGTCACGAGGTAGATGGTGGTCAGCGGTAATACGGTGCCGTTCTGGGGAATGGATTCCTGGAAGGTGCCTTTTTTGATATCACTGATGGTAATGCGTTCAGTATTAACGTTTAACCTTGTTTTTCCGGAGGTGAAATAAAAACTTCCTGCGATTAATAGGATTAAGGCAGAAATACCGCCAATGGTCATCAGGCGTTTGGTTGTCCAAGTCTTTTTAGGTATTGCTCTGTCCACGATAAAGAATTTAATTTTTTACTTTTTAAAAAAAGCCACCCAGCATAGAAATGCCAGGAGGACTACTACACATGAGAAAATTCTTATCGTTATTCCTATCAACCGCATGCCAGAATGCAATGCCTATGATTTACAGTTTATTAGATGGGGATAGCGCTGGCTATAGTTCATTTTTGATACAAGAACTGTCCGCTTTTGATACACACCCTTTTTAATTGATTTTGACATAAAAAATTAATTGCCATACGATTATATTTAAGGTATACTTGTAGATACGTTGGCTCCAGGAAAAGACGCTATATGTTTTTTACTGTTGCATCTATTTAATTATTTTTTTTATTTGCATATATTATGAACTTAAAAAATGCCTCTATACTGGCGATCGATGATGATCCGGATGTACTAACCGCGGTCAGGTTATTACTTAAGACGGAAGCTGCGGAAGTAGTTACGGAAAAGAACCCGGAGAATATGCGTTCTCTTCTCTCCAAAAGGCCTTTTGACCTGATATTGCTGGACATGAATTTCAACAGTTCTATCAATACGGGCAATGAGGGCCTGTTCTGGCTGCGGAAGTTGCGGGAATTTGGGTCGGATGCGGCTGTGATCATGATCACGGCTTATGGGGATATCGATCTGGCAGTCCGTTCACTGAAGGAAGGGGCGGCGGATTTTGTGGTGAAGCCCTGGCATAATGAAAGGCTGATCACTACGATCAAGGAGGCGCTGAAGAAGAATGATACGAAGAAAGGCAATGGGGGGTATACTGCTGCTGCCGATTCCGTGATCGGTTCGGAGCTGCTGGGCGAGTCGGAAGTGATGCAGGATATTTTTTTTAAGGTAGAGAAGATCGCTCCGACGGACGCGAATATTTTGATTCTCGGTGAGAATGGAACGGGAAAGGATCTTATCGCCAAGGCTATCCACCAGCATTCGCTGCGGGCGGAAAAGCCTTATATAAAGGTGGATGTGGGCGCGTTGACGGAGACTTTATTTGAAAGTGAATTATTTGGCCATAAGAAGGGAGCTTTTACCGATGCCCGGGAGGACCGGATGGGCCGTTTTGAGGCGGGTAATGGCGGGACTTTATTCCTGGATGAGATTGGGAATATTTCCTTGCACCAGCAGGCTAAATTGCTATCAGTATTGCAGAACCGGCAGGTAACCCGCCTGGGCTCCAATCAATCTTCGCCTATCGATATAAGGTTGATCTGCGCTACCAATGTTCCGTTAAGCGAGCTGGCCAATGAGAACCGTTTTCGTAAGGACCTGATCTACCGGATCAATACGGTGGAGATCATGGTGCCTCCTTTACGTAAGCGGGAGGAGGATATTGTTCTGCTGGCCCGGCATTTTGCCCGGATCTATACGAATAAATACATGAAGCCTTCGCATGATCTCGATGCAAAAGCCATTGAGAAGTTAAAAAGTTACCATTACCCCGGCAATGTGCGGGAATTGCAGTATACGATCGAGCGGGCAGTCATCATGGCGGACAGCGATGTGTTGCAGGCGAAAGATCTGATCTTTTCGCCGATAGAGTCCGGAAGGGCAATGCCTGATGAGCCGCAGGAGCTGAAGCTAAGTACGATAGAGAAGAATGCCATTCTTAAGGTAATAGAGAAGCATAACGGAAATATTTCCAAGGCCGCTAAGGAGTTGGGGTTGACCCGGACTGCCTTATACAGACGTCTCAGCAAATATGATATTTAAACGATACCAGGAAAGGATACTTATAAGGGTGTTATTAATGTTCATCACTTTGTCGGGGGCGTCATTCGTTCTGGTAAAGGGGCGTTATGAGTTTTTGTTCATCCTGGTGCCGGTGATCATTTTCCAACTCGTGGATTTTTATAATTTTCACCGCAAGGCGCAGCATGAGGTGGAGCAATTTGTAGAATCCATTCATTACCGGGATTTTTCACGCTATTTTGATGTGAAGGAAGCTCCCCTGGAACTGCAGTCTCTCCGGCAGGGGTTCAATGAGATCAATTCTACTTTCAAGTTGATCAGCCGGGAAAGGGAGACTCAATATCAGTACTTACAAAAGATCCTGGAGCTGGTGAATACCGGTATTCTTTCTTTTGAGCATAAGAGCGGGGAGATCAGTTGGATGAATGAGTCGTTTAAGAACATGCTGGGAGTGCCTTATCTCAAGACTATCCATTCCCTGGAGAGGAGGGATGCTGCTTTATACCAGGAGATCGTGAATCTTCGGCCGGGCGAGAATAAGATCGTATCTATTACAAAAGATACCAATACGTTCAAAACTTTACTGGCGGCCACGGCTTTCCAGACGGATGGGAAGGTCTATAAACTGATCGCCTTCCAGGATGTGAATGAGGCGTTGGATGAGACGGAGGCAAAGGCCTGGCAGAAGCTGTTGAGTGTCATGACGCATGAGATCATGAATTCGGTAGCTCCCATTTCTTCGCTGGCGGAGACGATGCTGCACCGGTTGCAGGCTTCGGTGGATCTGTTGGAAGGACAGTCGGGCGCTTTTGAAGACCTTCAATTGGGGATCGGTACGATAAGGCGTCGGAGTGAGGGGCTATTGAAGTTTGCGGAGACCTATCGCAACCTGAATAAGATTACGACACTAAGTCTGAAAAAAGTATTTGCCAGGGATTTATTTGAGAGTTTGCATCATCTGATGCAGCCTACTCTGGATCAAAAGAGCATTGACATGGAGATCATTCTTAAGGATCCCGATCTGTTCCTGGAGGCGGATAGCAATCTGATAGAACAGGTGCTGATCAACCTGGTAGTGAATGCGGTGGAAGCCGTTAAGGACAGTGCGGAACCGTGTATTACCTTGTCGGCTATGGTGGGGTCTAATAACCGGGCGATCATTCGGGTAGCGGACAATGGGATGGGGATGTCGCCGGAAGTGGTGGACAATATTTTTATACCCTTCTTCAGTACGAAGAAGAACGGGAGTGGAATTGGATTGAGTCTGTGTAAGCAGATCATGTTATTGCACAAGGGAAATATACAGGTGCAATCCATTGAAGGGGAGGGAAGTGCGTTTTTGTTGCACTTTTAGTGCAGAAAAAAGAGCTACAAGCTACAAGCTGTTAGCTGCTAGTAGCTTGTAGCTAACAGCTTGTAGCTGTTTATATCTCCCCGATCCATTTTTTAAAGGAAGCGGAATTTTCCTGGCTGATGATAATTTCTTCACTTACGGGCAATACCAGTTCTACGCTGATCTTGCTTCTCTCCAGTGGCTTGAAGCGTTTAACATAGTTCGCGTTGATGATATATTTCCGGTTAGCTCTATAAAAACAGTTCCTGTCCAATTCTTCCTCCAGTTCGCTAAGGTTGTTCTTTTCCGCCATGTATTTCCTGTTCTCTTTGTCCACAAGGAATACCAGCTTGTGTTCGGTGAAGAAATATCCGGTATCTTCCACCCGTACTGTCTGGTATTCCATGCCTTTTTTGACAAGGATCCTGGATCTTTTTTTGTCGGGATTGCTGAAAGAGTCGGGGGCAGGGGAATGGTTGTTTACAAAGTGGGTCTGCAGGGCCCGGTATTTCTTGATAGCATTCTTCAATTTATCCTGGCTAATAGGTTTTAGCAAGTAATCGATGCTACTATATTCGAATGCCTGGGTGAGGTATTTGTCGTAGGCGGTGGTGAAAATGATGGGGCAGGTGATCTTACATGCCTTAAAAATATTGAAGGAGAGGCCATCCGATAATTGAATGTCCATGAGTATCAGATCCGGCTGGGGATTCTTATTCAGCCATTGGACGCTCTCGTCCACGCTACTACAGCCGGCCAATACGTTAATGTTTTCATCAATGGCATGTAGCTCTTCGACCATATTTTCGAAGGCAGGCCTCTCGTCTTCTACGATTAGCACTTTCATGTGACTCGGTTTTGGAAATTAAAGATAAAAACTATTTAAAATATTATTATTACCGTTCATATATAAGACAGCGGATTTTAAACGAATGCTGCCAAATTCCAGATAAAAGTCGCTGATTTTTAAATGATTGTTGCATGGTGTTGATTTTTTAAAACTTAATAATAGGTAGTTTGACGGTGAAAGACTTGAAATTGTTCTCTATGATGATGTTGCGTTTGGTGAGCAGCTTGTAGCGGTGGTCCAGGTTGCCCAGTCCGATCTTCGAGGTAGGGTTGGGATAGTTCTTTGGGTTGATGATATTTTTAACGATCACATAGTTGGAGGATATGGACACGCTGATGGTCAGGGGTGTCTTGTCATTGAATTCGTTATGTTTTATGGCATTCTCTACCAGGGCCTGCATGGAGATAGGGGGGATGAGGAAATCCTCGGAAGAGAGGTCTGTGATCTCTATCACCATGCTGATGGCATCCCCGAAGCGAATTTTGAGCAGGTAAAAGTAATTGCTGATGAATTCTACTTCTTCCCGTAAGAGTACCATGTCCTTTTCCTTATTACTAAGGATGTAACGATATACTTTTGCCAGGGTGTCATTATAGAGGCGGGCGTTCTGCGGATCTCTTGTGATGAGGAAAGAAAGGGTATTCAGCGAATTAAAAATGAAATGGGGGTCTATCTGGTTCTTTAATGCTTCCAGTTCCGCCTGTGCCTTGGCAATGTTGAGCTGCTCCACTCTTGATTGACTGTGTTCCATTTCTTTGTTCAGGAACAGGATCTCATAGATATTGGTGATGAAGCAGGCTGCAATGATGATGATAAGGGAAGTGTTGACAAGGGGGCCGCCCTGGCCATACGTTTCCCGGGCAAACATTTTCCAGACTTGGAGGAGCAGTAATGACAGCGTTCCGGAATAAACGATGTTGACAAAAAAGAGGGAGATCACTATTTTATGATATTGCCGGTATGACCAGGTATATTTTTTCCGTATAAAATACATGAGCCAGACATTGCCCTGCCAGACGAGCAGCGCGATGAGGATAAACCAGGCGTAACAGGCCAGAAGTTCAGGATAACTGTAAAGGCGATTGGTGATCAAACCGGATAGGTTAGGGACCAGAAGTCCCAATATGGGAATGCCGATCAATTTGATTGTCCGGTCGTCCAGTGTTTTTTCATTAGTCATAGCAGGTTGGGGTAGGCATAATACAATGCCTGGGCAATTTTTTTAAAAAATTTTTGGGAAAGTGTAGTGTAGCAGAAGAACGGCAAGTACTTTAATTATTTTTTAATGAAAAAGTTAATTTATTGTAAAAGGAGAATGTATAAGTAAATTACGCTGATGGAAAATTGATGAGTGGAAAATTGTTTTTGGAGAGTTGAGCCACTTAATTGTGGTATTCAATCTTAATTTATCAGGGTTGGGTAAGATTAGCGGTGGGTGGTGACCGATGATGGGCTAAAGAAAAAGGCTATCTCAGAAGAGACAGCCTTTTTTATGCAGGTCATGTGTGCTTTCTATTGAGCAGCATCCCACCAGACCCTGTCTGTGATGAGAATGTTCTGCTGGGGTTGAGGGTTAGCTGTCAGCTCAGCCAGGGGATATACTTCCCTTCTGGGAATGGAGGGTACCACGCCTCCGTTAACGGGGCTAAGCACAGGAAAGCCGGTCCTTCTCCAGTCGTTATAGTTTTCCATATTCAGGAAATTAGAGACAAATTTTTCCTCGATGATCCGTTGCAAGGCATTGCCGCTGGTCAGGGGCGACCGGGAGGCTACATAGATGGTCACTTTTGCGGAGGTGGTGTCTAACCCTAATTTGCTCATACTGGCATTGATGCCGTATTTAAAGAACAGGTTAGCTGAGGGCAGATCTCCTGTGCGGAAAGCTGCTTCTGCCTGTATAAACAGGATCTCCGTATAATTGAAGACATAAACGGGTGCGGCGGGATCGGCATAAAAGCTGCCTATTTGGGAATAAACTGCCACATCTGTAGCCTGAGGCGTCCCGATGACACGGCCGGAATCGAGACCATCCGCGCTGGTATCGCAGAGAATACGAAGCCGGGGGTCATTTCTGGATTTAAGGTCGTCTACAAATGTAGAAGCGGGTACATTGCCGCCGTTGCTTGGAATTTCCGACCACGGGCTTTCTCCACCTGCAGCACCCGTATACATTCTATTGACTGCTTCGTCGGCATTGGAGGTGAAGGCTTTGGCCGCGTCCTGCAGGGCGAGATTGGATTGAGTAACGGCATCATGGCCAGGGGCCTTGGTAAGATGGATGTCATTTCTTGCCTTCAATGCATAGGCGAATTTTACCCAATTGTCCATTGCGCCGTTATAAATTGGGTCATCGGAACCAGGTGTGAGGAGGCCGGGGGTCAGGGCGCTTTCAGCTATAGCGCTATCCAACAGGGACTGCATGGTTGTATACAGCTGTTCCTGCGTGTCGTAAGGCACAACTGTTTTGCCATCGAAGGCCTTTGAAAAGGGCGCATCTCCTACGTGGTCAGTTATAATGCCCAGGGTATAAGCGGTGAGTGTTTTGGCAACGACAGCATAGGCGTAATTGGAGTTTGCTTCCGCCTTACTGTTAAGGATACGAAGATTTTGAAGGATCGTACTATAAAACTGCAACCATTGCTGATCCATATCTGCCGGCTGGAGCACATATACGTCAGGCTGTGGCGGTGGCTGGTTGAATGCGACCTGTTGGGTCCAATAGCAGTCGACGACAGCGGTGGCGGTGTAATTACCGATGGTCATATTCCCGCCCGCGACTGTAGTAGTGAGGGCTGCCTCGATGGGGAAGAGGAGCAGGGATTCCTGTACATCTGCCGGGTTATTGGGATCATGGTTCACATTGAGGAATTTTTTGCAGCCTGTACCTGCCAAAATCAATATAAGAAGAGGAACAATATATATAAGCTTTTTCATGCTGAAAATTTAGTGGTTAAGATTAAAAGCCCAATCTTACACCCAGGATATAGGTGCGGGTTGTCGGTGTCATATAGTTGGTAACGCCTTGTCCGTTGCCACTTCCTGAAATGCTGGCTTCAGGGTCTGCGCTGGAAAAGTTTGGTTTGTAGATGAAGAGATTATTACCCGTTAAGCTAATGACAATCGACCTAAAAGGAGTCTTTTTGATGCTTTCGGAGTGCAGCGAATAGGACAGGCTGGCAGTCCTTAATTTGACAAAAGTTCCTTTTTCCACTGACGCTTCATCTATGTTGCTGATAGTCGACCAATATGTTTGGCCACCTACAGAAATGGTATTAGGCTTCCCGTCACTGTTGGTGACACCCGGTACTACTCTGGGGGCGCGGTTGGCAGTAGCTTTGGCTGTTCCGTAAAACCAGTTGTAGTGGTCATCCAGGTTTAAGATATCGCCACCCTGTCTCCAATCGAAGAGGAAGCTTAAAGAGAATGCCTTGTATGTGAATGTATTAGAGATGCCGGCCAGGAAATCCGGGTTGGTGTTGCCGATGATGCCGAGTGTATCTGCCTGCAGGGGTGCTCCATAGGTGCTGCTGTTAGTATCGTCGTCGATCACTATATTACCTTTTGCATCTCTTTTATATAAAACTCCGTAGAGCATGCCGTAAGGCTTGCCTGCAAATGCATAGGTACCGCCGCCGCCGCCGAAGCCGCCGAATTGAATATTACTTACACCGGGAGCCAGTTTGAGGACCTTATTGCGGATCCGGGTGAAATTGACGAGGACATCCCAGGAGAAATCCCTGGTCTTGATGGGAGTGCCACTGATCAGGATCTCTATCCCTTTATCCTGCATGCTGCCGGCATTGAGCTGCTCCTTGTAATATCCGGAAGAGGGTGCGACGGGTACCAGGGTCAACAGATCAGTCGTTTTCCGAACGAAATAGGAACCTTCGAAAGAAAGGCGATTGTTCAGGAATTTTAATTCCAGACCTGTTTCGAATTCCTTCAGGCTTTCATTTTTCAGATTGGGGTTACCCAATAAATTGCCTTTTAAGAAACCTGTCTGAACACCTCCATTACCGCTGTAGGGATAAAGAATATTATTAGCCGATCCATTTGCCAGTGCAAAAGGGGTAGTGAGTGAATAGGGCGGCAGATCGTCATTACCTACTGCGGAATAAGATACCCTGACCTTTCCAAAGCTGAGTGCCGAAGGATTGCCTTTCATCAGTTCAGTAAAAATGAAACCCAACGCTGCCGAGCCATAGGGATAATAGGCCTTGTTTTGGTTCAATACGGAGGACCCATCATAACGTCCGGTCAGGGCAAGGTTCAGCATATTCTTATAATCCAGATTAGCCTGGGCATAGTAGCCTACTTTCCTATACTTGCTCATGATATCAAGAGAAGTAAGGGTGGTGAAATTGGTGATGTTGTAAAAATTGGCAATGTTTTGTCCCTGGCCTGTTTGAGTATAAACCCGGTCATTCCTTGATAATATATTCATACCTGCCAGGAAAGTCCCTTTCAGAACAGGCGAAAGGTCCTTATGTATTTCAGCTATCAGGTCGTTATTGAACTGGCGGTATGTCTCTGTTCTGTTGGAGACGCCGCCATTGCCATTGAACGTTGAACCCTGGACAAATGTATTGGGTTCGTGATAATTGGATTCATCCGAATAGATATCTCCTCCGAAGCGCTCTGTGATGGAAAGCCAGGGAAGAGGGGCATATACCAGGCTGGCAGTTGGCAGAAAGCGGTTGACCGCGGATACAAAGCCGGAGTTCTGGATAACGAAATAAGGGTTGTTCCTGAATGGTGAGCGGTAAAGATTTTGCGAGCCATTCGGATTCGTGGAAGGCAGGGGATTCCAGGTGATGGGAGCCGCAAAGACCGTCCATAGAGGGTTAGATATACCATTGCCTTCCGTGATCCTGTCATTGACGGAATTGATATAATTCATCTGGAAATTGGCTGTAACATTGCTGCTCAACTGATTGGAGAATTTTCCAAAGAAGGAATGCCTCGTAAAATCAGTATTGGGTGTAATCCCGTCGTTGCGGAGATAAGAATATGACAGCAGGTATTTGGATTTATCGGTAGCTCCTGTGGCACTGACATTGTTATCAGTGACATGCCCTGTTCTGAAGAATAACTTTTGCTGGTTATATAATTTGACCGGGAGGCCGTTGACCTTGAGGGTATCCACTGCAGCGCCGTAGCTGGTAGAGGATTTTTGTGTGGTACCGTTAACAAAATGCCCGGCTGAGCCTTGCGAATATTGAGTCTGAATGGGGTAATAATAGGGATCTGCCAGGCTATAGCTGCTACTCACCGAAACCTGTGGTTTACCGTTGCGGCTGGCAGCATTCCTGGTTGTGATAATAATAGCGCCAGTTGCGGCAGCAGATCCATAAATGGCAGTAGCTGCGGCACCTTTCAGGACTGTCACCGACTCGATGATATTAGGGTCGATATCGATGGCTCTATTGGAAGAGCTGCCCTGGTTCAGTGCGGCGTTATCGGCCCCTTGCTGGGCAACGTCGATGGCGCCGGCTTCGGTGTTATCGATGGGCACGCCATCCACGACAAAGAGCGGCTGGTTATTACCTATAAGCGAGACAGCGCCGCGGATGACGATCCTCGAGGAGCTGCCGGGCATCCCAGTTGAATTGGTGATCTGGACACCGGAGACCTTACCGGCCAGGCCGTTGATAATGTTGTCCTGTTTAGCCGCGACAAGTGATTCTCCTTTGATCTCCTGGGTACTATACGTCAATTCTCTTTTTTCTCTTTTGATGCCCAGAGAAGTAACCACGACCTCGTTCAATACCTTGGAACCGCCCACATGCAGGTGGATAGCGATATCGGAAGCGTTGGCAACACTGATCTCCTGTGGTTCATACCCTATTGCAGTAATAATCAGTGTGGCGTTCGAAGGGACTGTCATCCTGAATGATCCGTCCGCACCAGCGCTGGCACCTCCTTTTTTGCCTTTAAGTTTAACGGATGCTCCCGGAATCGGGGTTCCGGTGGAGTCGGTGATCTTCCCGGTGACTTCTTTGTTTTGAGCGGATGCCCAAAGAGCAGAAAATAGTAAGAGAATAATTAATCTGAATGGTTTTCTCATACGTTAGTTTTTGGGTAATGTGTATATTAATGCTAATATGTTGACAATTGAACTAGCCAAGAGGCTGCATCACATTATTAATTATATATATAAAAGTAGGTTTATATATAAAAATTAGTTAATTTTAATCCCCTCGAAAACAGAGTGTTTATTTACTGAAGCGGACAAAAATGCCTTTCAAGCCTGAATGAATATGCCTGAAATTGCTGTTTTTAGAAGAAAATTACGCTGATGGAAAATTGTTTTAGAGAGTTTAGTTACTTAATTGTGGTATTCAATCTTAATTTATCAGGATTGGGTAAGATTGTCGGTGGGACGCCCCTAACCTTTTTTACCTTCAGCGATAAGATTATTATCAATTTATTCCGGGGAAATAAAAATTTTCTAACGGGCAACTTTCCCCGGAACTTTTATAAGTTGCCCATAGAAGTTTTCTCATGTGACTCGCAGGTGGTTTCTACCACCTGCTTCTTTTTTTATGCTGGTTTCCCCCCTTGATTTTAACATTTCCATTTTCTTTCGTTCTTTTTCAGTTCCTTTTTTGCCGGCTTCAGTTGCAATTTCTCCGGGTTTGGTTATAAGACGACTATGGGTATGCGTCGGAAAAGTTAATTTTTTTGTCTATATGCCTATCGCTCTTTCAAAAGGAGCGAATTTTTGTCAACACGAGCGGAGAGGGTCGCCATACCGTTCCTTCCGTGGTGATAAGCTGAGTATTCACACACATGTATAACTAAAACGCGAGAAAAAATGAGAAAGCATTTGCTATCAACCATCCTATTTCTGTCGTTTGCCGTAATCGTGCAGGCGCAGACCAAAGAGGTGACGGGTAAGGTCACCGATTCCACGGGAGCTCCGCTAGCGGGTGCTTCTGTCAACATTAAAGGAGGCCGGGGAGGGACCAGTGTAGGGACTGACGGTACTTTCAGGATCACGGCTCCTTCAAACAGCACACTTGTTATCAGCGCTATCGGATTTGATTCCAAAGAAGTAAGGATCGCGAACGTATCCGATATCAGCGTCCGTCTGATGATAGCTAACCGGACGCTCAATGAGGTGGTGGTCACTGCCTTGGGCATCCGGAAAGAGAAAAGGTCGCTGGGTTATGCCGCTCAGACCATCAACAGTGATGAGCTGAACAAGTCAGGTACCGGTAATCCGCTGAATGAATTGAGCGGTAAAGCCTCCGGTCTGACTGTTATTAATAGTGCAGGAGATCCCGGGTCGGGAACTTTTGTGTTATTGCGGGGGGTAACCTCTGTTACAGGGAATAACCAGCCGCTGATGGTGGTGGACGGGGTCCCGATCGATAATTCCTCCAATAACTATGATCCCCAGTTCAATGGATTCCAGGCAGGCGGTGCGAATGCCGACCTGCTGGGCGCTACCCAGCCGACCAACCGTGGTATCGATCTGAATCCCAACGATATTGAGTCGGTAACGCTATTGAAAGGACCTGCTGCAACGGCTCTTTATGGTATCCAGGCTGCCAGCGGCGCCCTGGTCATAACTACTAAAAAAGGTGCTGCCGGCAAACATGGTACCGTTACTTTTAATTCTTCGGTAACATGGGACCGGCACAGCCAGATGCCGGGCCTTCAGAATAAATTTGCACAGGGTGATGCGGATGCTAACGGGATACCCACCTACCAGGGGCCATGGTCTGGTCAGCCTTTTTCCTGGGGACCTGCTATCGCCGATTTGAAATGGGATGGTTCAAGTAATAATCCCTGGGACAAGCATGGCTTTATCGTCGATAAATCCGATCCGACAGGTAAGACTCCTGTCACTGCCTACAATCCGTATGATTTTTTCCAGACAGGTCATACGTATGAAAATAACGTAGCTGCTGCAGGCGGTAATGCAGAGTCGGGCTACCGGATGTCTTTGGGTAACCTTGATCAGAGTGGTATCATTCCGAAAGCTCATTATATTAAGACGACCATCAGCTTGAGCGGACAGTCAAAGATTTCCAATAAATTGAATGTTTCCGGCGGAATCAATTATATCAAGTCATCTAATTATAAGGTACAGCAGGGAAGCAATACTTCCGGCATTATGCTGGGGCTACTGCGCACTTCTCCCACTTTTGATAATTCAAATGGCGTGTCGGACCCGGTGAATGATCCAACTGCTTATTCTTTCCCTAATGGGGCTGTTTTCCCGGGCCTCCCGGGTTACCCTGCAAAAACGATTGCTCCCGGAAATCAACGATCTTATCGGGGAACGGGGAGTTATGATAACCCTTACTGGACCATCAATAAGAATCCATTTAATTCTTATCTGGACCGTGTTTTCGGGTACGGAGCTCTTTCTTACCAACCAGTGGATTGGATAACTGTTAATTACCGGTTAGGCGGGGATGTGTATACCCAGCGGGATAAGAATGCTTTTGACGTGCATACTTCGGCTTATAAAACAGGATCAGTGTTCCTGATCAACTATCAGAATAGCCAATATAACTCTGATCTGACGGTGACTTTTAAGCATAAGTTCGGGGAAGATCTTACTACTTCTCTCTTATTGGGGCATAACTATTTCGAGCTGACCAGCAATACGACCCTTACAAAAGGGATCGGGTTGAACGTACCAGGATTCCTGGATATTTCCAATGCACAGACATTGACGAATACGGAGTCTACGGGAAGGAAAAAGACGATGGCTTTTTTCGGTGATTTCGAACTGGCTTACAGGAGCATGTTGTATTTAAGTGTCACGGGGCGCAGGGAAGAATCTTCCACCCTGCCTTCCATCAATAATGTCTTCTTTTATCCTTCGGCCAGCTTGGGATGGGTGTTCACAGAGTTAGAAAGCCTTAAAGGCAATAATCTCCTTTCCTTTGGTAAATTAAGGGCCTCTGTTGCCCAGGTGGGTAAAGATGCGCCCATTTATGCGTTAACAACGCCCTTTTCTTCTCCTTTTGCCTTCACAGATGGCTTTGCCACGAATGGGGTAACGCTTAATTCTTTTGGGATCAGCACAAATATCGCCTCTATCGGCAACCCGGATCTTAAACCAGAGAAAACAGTATCCTATGAAGGTGGTGTTGATCTGGGGATCCTGAAAGACAGGATCACCTTTAACGGTACTTACTATTATAGTAAATCCACCGATGTTATCCTCCCTGCATCTATTTCTTATACATCCGGGTTTGCCGGTCAGTTGCTGAATGCGGCTACCCTTACCAATAAAGGTGTTGAACTGACGTTGAACACGACGCCTATTAAATCCCCCAGTGGATTACGCTGGGACCTGAATTTTAACTGGTCTCATAATGCCAACAAGGTAGTTTCCCTTGCTAAAGGCCTGGATAGATTATTACTGGCTGGATTCGGAGCCGGAGAATTTGAGATTGATGCTGTGGTCGGTCATCCTTTTGGAGTAATTTATGGTAATACTACTCCGCATTCCTCGCTTATGGACCTGAAAAGCCCGCTTTTGATCAGTGACGTGCCGAATGATCCGGTTAATGGTGTATTCGGATACGGTCAACCTGTATACGGAGGAGTCGGTCCTAACCAGGTGATCGGTAATCCCAATCCCAAGTGGCTTGGATCCGTGGCGAGCAATCTTAGCTACAAAGGGTTGACATTGGGGGTACAGGTGAATATCAAACACGGGGGTAATGTGATGAACGGAACACGCGGAGCGATTACGCTCAGAGGACTGGCCAAGCAAACAGAGAACAGGGGTACGCCCACCGTCTTCAAGGGATTGCTGGGGCATCTTGATGGAAGCGGGAATGTCGTTCATTATGATGGCGGTGTAGAGAAACCTGGCCCCGGCGCCGCAAATAGCATTCAAAGCGCCTATGATGAGAATTACTGGCAGAATGTCGGCAATAGCGTAGGTGGCGGACAGGAAGTGGATGTAGAGGATGGCGGATATACTAAGCTGCGGCAGGTAAGCCTGACCTACGATCTGCCGAAATCTATCTTAAGCAAGATGAAATTCAGCGCTCTTTCGCTGACCTTTTTTGCTAATAATCTCCATACCTGGACCAAGTATGATGGGGTAGATCCTGAGACCAGTCTTTCAGGTCCTGCTAATGCGCAAGGGATGGATTTCTTTAATAATCCCGGCGCCAAGAGTTACGGTATCCGTTTGAATGTCGGTCTTTAACCTTATAAAAAAAAGTATATGAGCTTATATAAATTAAAAATATTTGCCATTCTCGGGGTGGCGATGATCTTTGCCGGATCCTGCAAGAAAAGCTACTTTGCGAACGTCAATAATAATCCTAACGTAGTGCCCACCGTAGCTCCCAACCTGGTGCTGCCTTCGGCAGAAATTGCCTTAGGCTTTACGCAAAGTGGGGATTTTTCCAGGTACGCTTCGCTGATAAGTCAGCAAACTTTTGGGGCTTCCAACCAGAGCAAGTCCTTTTATATTTACTCGATCAATGCCGGGACTTTTGAGAATGGTTGGGGGGATATCTATACTTCCACGATGGAAAACATTGTTACTCTGAGGCAAATAGCTGATGGGAAGGGATTTAATGCCTATAGCGGCGTCTCCAGGATATTGCTGGCCTACTGTATGCAGATGGTGGTGGATATGTGGGGGAAAGTCCCCTATTCCCAGGCGTTCTCCGGGAATTTAACGGGTGGGACGATAACGCCTAAATTTGATGATGATAAGGCGCTATATGACTCGATCGCATTACTGGTTGACAACGGGATTGCCCGGCTGAATAATGCGGGTTCAGACGTGCTGGTGCCGGGAGCTGACGACGTGATCTATGGCGGAGATCTGGCCAAATGGGCCAAATTCGGCCATGCCGTCAAGGCCCGGCTGTATATTCACCAGAGTAAAGGAACTCCGGCAATGGCCAGCAATGCCTTGACGGAGATCGCTGCCTCTTTCAGCAGCAATGCAGATAATGCACAATATAAATTCCTGGGGGATGGGAATACGGAGAATGGCTGGTATCAAATGTTGAAAGACCGTCAGAAATATATCAGCTTTACCAACAGTACGATGGCGCTGGCAATGTCGGCTTCAAACGATCCCAGGTATGATGTCTTTTTTGATCCTGCGAATGATGCCTCCGGAGCAGGATCTGGTAATCATTTTGGAGGGTTGGCAGATTATTACGGAGCGAATGATGCCCCTGTGGAATTCATTACATATGATGAGCTGTTATTTATGAAAGCGGAGGCTGCTTTACGGGCAAGCAGCGATTATACCAATGCTCAGATCTATTACCGGGCAGCTATCAACGCCAATATGACTAAACTGGGTGTTGCGCCCGCTGATATAACCACGTACGTAGCTGCTAACGGCACCTTGCCTGTTACCAGCGTAGATGCGGCTGTTGCAAAAGTGGCTTCCCAGGAATTTATAGGGTTGTTCCTAAATCCGGAAGCCTGGGTGCTGTATCGTCGTACGGGTGTGCCTGCCCTTAGCGCTACCGGGCCGGGTGCAGTTCCCCGCCGTCTGATCTATCCGCAAAGCGAATATTCGCTTAATGCAGCCAATGTGCCTGCATCAACATTGTCTACCCCTGCGATATTCTGGGATAAGTAAGTTGCGAATAGTTTAACGGGAATAATTTTATTCACATCAAAGGCTGTCCCGACCCACCGGGGCAGCCCTTTTTTATTCTATGACCGTCAATTCATTCGTATTTTCCAATAACCGCCGATACCGGATCTCCCGGCATTCCTTATTCTGGCTGTTATGGATCCTCTATTATACTGTCTTTAGCGTCCTGTACTGGCAGAACCAATATCCATTGGAGCAGACTTTTTTTGCCTCCCTTGCCGAGGTGAGCTTATCGACCCCTATGGACATGATCTTTTGTTATTCGATCATTTATTTTCTTCTGCCCAGGTATTTATACCGGGGGCATTATATTAAGATGATCCTGCTATGGTTATTGTTCAGTGTCCTGTTCATCCTGGTTTTCAGAGCCTATAACCATGAAGTCGTACCCTATATACGCAGGGGATTCGGACTACCTCCCCCTGTTTTTTCAAAGAATATGTATTGGTCGTTCCTGAACCTCTTTTACCAGATAAATATGGAAGGGGGGCTGGCAGCAGCCATCAAGCTGGGAAAGATGTGGTTTATCAAGGAGCAGGAGCTGGATCTGATAAAAAAAGAAAAGCAAAATATAGAACCACAATTGCAGGAAGGCAAAATGCTGCCCGTATTCCTGATCGATGCACTCGACCGGGTGGAACACTTATCTGTAGTAAAATCTTCGCTGATCCCCGGAATGGTAAAGCGAATAAAGAGCCTGCTCCTGTATGTCATTTATGACAACAATATGGCCAGTGTGAGCCTGGAAAAAGAACTGCTCCTGCTGGAAGAATATATAGAGCTGGAAAAAACGGGGAGACCGGAGAATCTGCGCGTCACGGTAAAAATAATCGGCAATACGGCCGGAGAGCGGATCGCCCCTTTTATCATTCTTCCCCTGGTGGAGAATGGATTCCGGCAATTATCCCGCCTGGCCCTGCCGGATAAATACATTGATATCGGCATCCGGGTGGAAAGTGGCAATTTGCAGATGAAAGTAGGATGGAGCAAGCCTATCGACAGTTCTACTTTGGTCAACGGGGGCAGTCTCTCTCTGCAAAATATTGGCAAACGGCTCGATCTGCTCTATCCTGCAAGTCATGAATTGAAGGTGGTGATCACTACGGAGCAGTTCATTATCGATCTGAAGATGCAACTGGACCGGGCTCTCTACACGAATTGATTTTTTCATTATCTTCATCGAAATCAGTTCCAATGCCAAAACTACCGCCGGATCCTTCCCATGCCCCGCCGCAATTGTCCCGTACTTTAGGTCCTTTTATGCTCTGGGGATTGGGAGTCGGTTACGTTATCTCGGGCATGTATTTTGGCTGGAACCTGGGGTTGGCGGAAGGGGGGACCAAAGGATTGGCTATTGCTACTTCCGGGATCATTCTGCTCTACATTACTTTTACTTTTTCTTATACTGAATTGTCCTGCGCTATTCCCAGGGCGGGGGGAGTATTTGATTATGCTACCCGGGGGCTGAATAAGGAGCTCGGCTTTATTGCCGGTATGGCGCAGCTCATCGAATTTCTTTTTGCTCCCCCTGCTATTGCAGCGGCGATCGGCGCTTATTTCCATATTTTTTTGCCACAGATACCTGTTACGGCTATTGCGATCGGCGCTTATCTTTTCTTTACTGCTCTGAATATCGTCGGGGTGAAAGCTGCTGCCGGTTTTGAGCTGATCGTCACTATCCTGGCTGTCTTTGAGCTATTGTTGTTTGCCGGCGTGACTTTTCCGCATTTTTCTTTTGCGAATCTGGCTCATAATGATTTTCCCAATGGATGGAAGGGTGTCTGGGCTGCTATTCCTTTTGCCATCTGGTTCTTCCTCGGCCTGGAGGGGGTCGCCAATGTGGCCGAAGAGACCATCCGTCCCCAGCGCAATGTGCTATTGGGATTTGGCTCGGCCCTTGTCACCCTGGTGGTGTTGTGCGTGCTGATATTTTTATCTTCGGTCGGAGTCGCGGGATGGGAAGCTATTGTCTATCCTACGCCCGGCGCTCCCCCTTCTGACTCTCCCCTCCCTTTGGCCCTGGCAAAGATCACGGGAGCCGGGGGATGGCTCTATCACTTATTGATTACGATCGGCCTGATGGGACTCGTCGCTTCCTTTCATGGGATTATCCTGGCGGCCAGCCGGGCTACGCTGGAATTCGGCCGGGTACGTTATATCCCTTCCCCTTTCGGGGCGGTCCACTCCAAGTTCAAGACGCCTGTGAATGCGCTGCTGGTGAATATGTGTATCGGCATTATCGCTCTTTTGTCCGGGAAGACTTCGGAGATCATAACTATTTCCTGTTTTGGAGCGTTGACTCTTTATATTCTCGCCATGATCACGGTGCTGGCGCTGCGGAAGAAGGAGCCGGAGCTGGAACGTCCTTTCCGGACGCCCTTTTATCCTTTTTTCCCGTTGATCGCTTTAGTGATCGCTGTTGTATCGCTGGTGGCTATGACTACGCTGAATATTAAATTATCGCTGATCTATTTTTCCTTACTGGCCCTTAGTTATATTTGGTTTCATTTTTTTGTAAAAAAAACGGGTGATGCGCAACAAACAATCGTTGTCTGAGCTGTTGCAGTTGTTGACAGAGCTGCAAACAGAGAAAGTAAAGCTGGCTATCACGGATATTGATGGCGTGCTGAGGGGGAAAGTGATCAGCTTTGATAAGTTCAGGTCTGTGGTGGAGAAGGGCTTTGGTTTTTGTGATGTGGTATTTGGATGGGACGCCGGTGACCAGGCGTATGACAATGGAGCGTTCACCGGCTGGCATACGGGCTACCCGGATGCTGCTGCTGTTATCGATCTGCAGACCTTCCGGCAGGTGCCCTGGGAGAATGGGATCCCTTTTTTTCTCGCTGATTTCCGGGAGTCGGGAACCGGCGTGAAATCCGACAGTCCTGGTGAAGTAAAGGGCGGGAATGCGCTGCCGGTCTGTCCCCGGGGATTGTTGAAGAAATTGGTGCAGCAGTGTCTTGACGAGGGGTATACCGCCGTCTTTTCCCAGGAGTTCGAATGGTTTAATTTTATCGGGAAGGGCAGTGATGCAGGTTTGGGTGTAGCCGGGGGGGCTTTCCGGGATCTGCAACCTATCAGCCAGGGTATGTTTGGCTATTCGATCCTGCGGGCTTCCCAGGGGAGCGCCTATTTTCATGATCTTTTCGACCTGTTGAATAAATTCGATGTGCCGCTGGAGGGAATCCATACCGAGACGGGCCCTGGTGTGTATGAGGCGGCCATTTTATATGGAGATATACTCGAAGCGGCTGACAGGGCGGTGCTCTTTAAGGCGGGTGTCAAGGAGATTGCCCACCGCCATGGGATCATTCCCACTTTTATGGCTAAGTTCAGCGAGAATCTGCCAGGGTGCAGCGGGCATGTTCACCAAAGTCTCTGGTCAGCAGATGGCAGCCGCAATTTATTTTATGATAAGGATGCCGCCACCGGCATGAGCAGCCTGATGGAAAGTTATATAGCCGGGCAATTGTTCTGCCTGCCATTTATCCTGCCGATGTATGCACCGACCGTCAACAGTTATAAGCGTCTCGTCGAGGGGGCCTGGGCGCCTACGACGCTGACCTGGGCTATTGACAACCGGACCACGGCCCTGCGGGCTTTACCGGGAGGCGCCACGTCGACCCGGCTGGAAACAAGAGTGGTGGGGTCGGACTCCAATCCTTACCTGGCTATGGCAGGCTGTCTTGCCTCGGGGCTGTATGGGATCCGGCATCAATTAAAACTGACCACTCCTGCCACGATTGGCAACGGGTATGCTAATAAGACTAATGGGGTATTGCCCAGGAATCTTTGGGAAGCGACGGAGGCCATGAAGCAATCTGCGGTAGGCAGGGAGCTATTCGGGGAGGCTTTTACGGATCATTTTGTGAGGACCCGGGAATGGGAGTGGAGGCAGTTTTCTAAAGTGGTGACGGATTGGGAGGTGAAGCGTTATTTTGAGATCATTTAGGTTCTGGTGTTTCTTAGGCTTTGGAATTTCTTAATTCCGGCATTTAGTCAAAAATTATGGGGGTGGGATATGTGTTTTTGAGGGGTTTACTTGAAAGTTTTGAAAGTGGTTGATATTGAATTGGTTATAAAAAGTTCATAAAATTAACAATTGGGCAGGGGGATTTTGAGTGGGGAGATTGGTGAGAGCGGGGATGGGGTGTATGTTTTTTTAAATTGTATATGCAATTGCCGGGGTGGGGCCGGTTAAAAAATGGGAGTTCACTTTTTACAAAAATGAAAACAATATGACTGATTTTAATACGATCCGGCAGTACAATTTTCCGACTACGATTCGTTTTGGCGCAGGAGCCGTAAAAGAGTTACCGGATCATTTAGCGGCACAGGGGCTTAGCAGGCCGCTGCTCGTTACGGACCCGATGGTAGCGCAGCTGGAATTTTTCAAACAGATAAAGGATAGCCTGACCAGCCGGGGTATTTCGGTAGAAGTCTTTTCGGATATTCATAAGAACCCGGTGAAGTCAGATGTGGAAAAGGGGGGGGATGCTTTTAAGAGTGCCGGCAGGGATTGTATTATCGGCATTGGCGGAGGAGCGGCTATGGATGTTGCCAGGGCTATTGTTCTGCGGATCCATCATCACCGGGACCTTTTTGATTATGATGATCTCATTGGGGGCGATCAGTATGTTACGGAAGAAGTTCCTTATTTCATTACTATCCCTACCACGAGCGGAACGGGCAGCGAAGTGGGGCGCAGCGCCATTATTTCCGAAGACGATACACACCGCAAAAGGATCCTGTTCGCTCCTAAATTACTGGCTCGGGTCGTGTATGCAGATCCGTTACTGACGATGGAATTGCCTGCTTTTGTCACTGCGGCGACGGGAATGGACGCGCTCACGCATAATTTAGAAGCTTACCTGGCAAAGAACTATCATCCCATGTGCGAAGGGATTGCGCTGGAGGGGATCGCCCTGATCGATCAATCCATTACGCAGGCCGTGCATTCGCCGGATCTGTCTTCCCGAAGCAAAATGATGATCGCTTCTTTGATGGGTGCTGTGGCTTTTCAGAAAGGGCTGGGTGTGGTGCATTCTTTGGCCCATCCCATGTCTTCTTTGCTGGACACTCATCATGGATTGGCCAATGCGGTGAACCTTCCTTACGGAATGCGGTTTAACATAGCAGGATTCGAGGACAAATTCCGGAAGATCGCCCGCACGATGGAATTAAAGGAGGAAACGGGGGAAGCCGTGGTCGATCGGCTGTTCGCGCTGAACCGGGAATTGAATCTGCCTGTCCGGTTGAGGGATACGGGAGTAAAACAGGAGCATATCGAGACGCTGGCCGACCTGGCTTTTGCGGATTTCTGTCATCCGAATAATCCCAAGCCCGTCAGCCGGGAAGATTTTAAAAAATTGTATACAGAGGCTTTATAAAATAAGGACCGATGAAGATAGGACTGACCTATACGGGCTCAGATGCCAAACATGATAATTATGTACGCTGGATAAAAGATAGTTTGTACGGGGAAGATGGGCGTGTAGAGCCCCGAGGAGCCGTAAAGACGGGAAAGCGCGATGAGATAGAGGTCATCAAGCTTTCCGCCGGTCAAAACAATCTTGCGGAGATGCAGCAATGTGACGGACTGGTATTATCCGGAGGCGTGGATATCGAGCCAACCTTGTATGGGGGCGTCTTTGGATATGAGAA
>Ga0307511_10001706_pt1 | contig 23127 bp, 23 predicted proteins | sample 13_EM_MG_FD_200266 | JGI IMG/M metagenome (GOLD analysis project Ga0307511, IMG submission 200266) | Populus trichocarpa ectomycorrhiza microbial communities from riparian zone in the Pacific Northwest, United States - 13_EM | ecosystem: Host-associated > Plants > Roots > Unclassified | place... | reverse complement strand
TCTAGCTCCTATGTACACTTACGCATTTGTTTTCATTTTTGGCATCATACCCCAATCAGAAAACCTACACGGCCCAATTGCCATGTTCTGGTCGTGCAATTCAGCTGTTACCATATTTCAGTATCGTCATACCGTCATACCCTCATACCCTCCCTTACATATCCCCATGTGCCAGTGCATACTCGGCCCGTGTCGGCCGCAACTGAGCAAATGGTAAGAGAACAATAGGCTAACAACTGTCTCGGTGCTGCCACGGCCCTTTTCCCTTAAAACAGCGGATCCCATGACGTCGAACATGCAATCAACCTATTCAGTCATTATTTCTCCAGGTACTCTGATTTAGAGGACAAGATCTTAGTGCAGTAGGGACACATCATAATCAGAGCTGCAGATAAGCAAAACGCAGGCATGGTAGATCACTGATGTATCAATCCCTTGCAGCTTATCTTGGTGTGCGTGGATGCAAGTTTACGTTCTAGAAGGAAGGCGTTGATGTATCTGTGTTGTTTCTGGTGTTTAGTGGTTGGAGCAATAGTATTTGTGGGGTAGTGTTATCCTGTCGCATGTCGAGACCTGGGGAAAAAACAATGGAACAGTGGTTTTTTCGTCAATACTATCATATCAAGGAAATTGCGTCTCTTATGACATACTAGGACACTTCCAAGACAGTCAGCGGTGTTCTGATACGACTCTCATCTCTCAAATTCAGTTGATCAATTTAGCTACCCACATACTGGTACCGTACACACATGCCGTACCCATGTGCCCTCACCTGACTGACTCCATTTTTATTTATTCCAGCCTGGAACGCCAAATGTGGCCCCCCTCCCCCTAGTATAAAAAAGAAAAATAAAACCTTTCAAAGGGTCCACTCCAAACCACAAAGAGACAATTATTAAAGGTAGCCTGGTTGCAGCCAGCCTATATTTAAGGGTCCACCCCAACCCGTACATAAAAGCGGCAATAGTCTGGTTGAAGCAGCGGGGACAAAGTCAAGGCACCTGACCCGACCGACAGTTCGGCTGCCCTTTATAGCAATGCACGCAGATAAAAAAAGAACCCATGGGCAATGGGGCAAAAGCAAGGAGGGGCAAAAGGCAGGATGAACGCATGCATGTCCCGCGCGAGCCCCATGCCCACGACAGGCTGAAGCAAGCAGAGTACCTGTACCTAATAATTAATGTGGTGACCAAACAACGTCATAGGCGAGCAAAAGCACACAGTTTCCGGTAGTCGGTAAACCCGGCCACTTGCAAATATGAATACCAAATTGTCCAACGATCTTCCAATACAAATCCTCATCTTTTAAGGACCCATTATTATTCGGCTCTGTGCGGCTTAATTGATATAAGCTTACTAAGCCCTGGCCTGGGATACTACGGACCACAAGTAAGCGATGGGCAAAGGCATGCATTCCCTGAGTCTAGGCCCAGCATTTCTTCCCATACATATTATCTCCTCTAGTCTTGCATTCGTGCCCCACATGTATCGGTACGACACCAGTGACCCCGCCTAACTCAACCCTGAAAGTACAAGCTGACCACCTCATTGGATAACAGAGAATAGACAATGAGTTATACCGGGTGAGATGGCTGGCGACTTATAATGTTGGCGATGCTGCCGGCCGATAGCCGCAGGCAGGCAGGCTGCAAGCCTCTGCGCCAGCATGTCAGGACCTGAAGATTACCACTCTGGTATTGGTGATGATCGCTACCAGTTCACTTGGTGCGCTGTTTTTATATCCAAAATCCATACTTATCATTCGAGTATATCATTCGGGATTTGCGTAGCAAAATCAGCACCATGCTTTCTTATTTCCCATCTTGCTTTTTGGTGTCCCCTGATAGTCCCTTGGTTTATCCAAAACTTATCCATTAGGTATGTACTAGTGATAACTGATAGATTGATGTTCGTCTGACGACCACTCTCCAAAGCAGCGAGCGGGGCGCAGATCTACAATCATGACGGGGCGCAGAGCTTGGTAGCTAGTCATCCGGCCCCCGCGCGACAACCACCCTGAAACCCCCAACAATAAATCTCCGCAATTAGTCAAAACCAAGCCGAGGCATCATATCCCCTTGTTTCCAGGCACTCCCTCTAATCTTAGGGCTAGGTCATCCCCACGATAAAATCATTAATTCACAAAATATATCATAAAATGCGTGTTCCTATAGGAAGATCCGTAACTAGACACTAATAAGGGACCCAGGTTTAACGCGCGGAGTGGGAAAGCGATACGCATATTCTTAGGTAAACACATATCAGATCAGCTAACCAGCCGTCCACCTATCTCCACCTGAGCTGATCAAAGCACCAAAAAGCAAAAGACAAAGCAGGGCGAACGCAACATGGAAACGCCATATAGCATGACATGAGCAAAGAATTGGGGAAGGTGTGACAGATGTTTTATCTAAACCACTGACAGAACTAAATATGACCCTCTGGGTTAGGGGTTCTTCTGTATATGCAGTAGGTGTGTGTATGTGGGATATGTCACCTGGGCGAGATCCAAATCGACGAATACCCGTGTAAGCTTAACTCAGCAGAGCTAGGCCGAAGGCAGTATATCACAAAAACTTCAATTTTGTGACTGCCAGTGGGGAAACAAAACAGTCCTTCTGGCTAAAAGCTATTGTGTTTGGCAGTGGGGTGCGCGGTGCGTCCCCCCGCTGGCTTTACGCTACATGATTGGAATTAGCATATAGATATACTTAGATGTGTTCACCTATTGTACCGTGCAATTGCACCTGGCCAAGGTTCCGGGCTGGAACTGCCAACAGCTCAGGGTCTACTCCAACACCTGCCATTAAATATATCAGTAGCCAGAAGGACTGGCCAACTAGATAGGGGGTTATGAGGCAGACGGCAAAGCAGATTGCAGAGCAGGCATCCATACACCGCTTCCCCGCAAAATTTTAAACAAAAGTAAATTCGGATACACCAGCATGACATGACATAGCATGCATGCAAAACTCCCCCACACAAATATTGTATGCAAGGGTCCGTTCGTGTCCATGTCGCCGGTTCTTGCTTGCCATTTACAATTTTAGGGGCGCAAGTAATAAAGAATTTCGTTCTCAGGTAATTTGTGTTCGCTCGCACAACCTTTCGCGGTGGGTTGCTGTATTTGGTTGTCGCTGCTTTGTGGTATCAATATCACTGAGATGGCATCTCACGCAATTGCAAGGACCACTCCACCAACCCTGATTCGAAGCCCTGTTTTCTGACACCTGACAACTTGGTACCGGAACGAGAATCCGGTGGCAATTTCTTTGTATACCGAGTCCAGTTTAAAATTCTGAATAGAACTGAGATTTTTTCGCGAAAAATTAAAGCCACCAGCTACTTTGGTCCTTTTATTTCGGTCACAAAGATATGCAGCTCGTAAATTCGGGTTTGTACCCCAAGGAAAAATTTAAACTAATAAGCAGCCTCATTGGTTCTCTATCTCGGCTCGAGGTACAGAAAATCGAGTTAAAGGATCTCCATAACATAACCTTCAGTTAGTTACATTCGTGGCGAATAGGAGTCGAAGGTGGTTATGTAAATAGCCCCGAATCTGTAACCGACTCTGCAGTTCTTGGGGCGTCGTTTTATGCAGGGTCTTACACAACCAATGCGGACACTTGCATTCACCTAGACCCTTTCCTCGAGTTCCAACTGGACAGCGAGAAAAAGGGAGTAATACTCCGTTAGCCGACCAGAAGAATGCCTTCACTCAATTACCCCCCAAAAAGGTCTCCTCGGTGTCGCTTCAGCTATTGGTCTTCGCTGCTGGTGTTTGTATCCACTGCGCTGAATTCCAAAGCACATATCCAGAGTGCACTTTGGCCTGTCAGCGAGGGATGCTTCACTCCACTTCCACGTAATTGGAATATATGCCAGAGATGATCCTCAACATCGCGAAATCGACAGCTCAGCAAGCTCCGCAGGCATTGGCACGACAACTGCGGGGTAATCGCTGTATGATTCGCTTGGTTTCTGTGGTTATTTTTTTCTCAATACGGCATCCAATCCACCGCAAAGCTTTAACCTGCTAACGTAGATGACTTAAAATTGTGAGTCTACTCATTGGCCATACTATATAACATAATCCTTCCAATAGGAGTGGCTTGCCCAGGGACGCTATCAGCCTCAGCTAAAAGAAAGCTGTGATAATTCTATTTGTTTGTGGTACATCATACTATCCCATACATACCTGTTTCGTCAACAAGGCTATGACGTTTCAGCACCTCCGCTTCGCCGAGGACAATTGTAAAAAGCCAAGCCAAGCCCCGGGGGCAATCCCCGATGATATGCAGATTCGTCGCGGAGTCACAGGCATGTCCCGACAGACCGATTCCGAGTCGCGATTTAGGCGAGAAAGACCCTGAAGCACTGGACTGCCGGTAAGACAAACGGCAATGCGGCGGTTTTGTGGTCTTGCGGTGGTGCAATTTCATAGGGATTTCGGTGCAGTGAGATGATCGTCAAACACCGATCCATCGAAGCAGTTTGCCTAAGTAGGTAACCCCTTACTTATGATATTGATAAGCCAGGTGTCACGCTCTAACTGCTTGAGGCTTTCTCCTTCTCTTCCGGGTATTCGCTACAATTCCACCTAACTAGTCCTGTGCCTTGGCGGTTGCAACAATACTCATATACTCCGTAAGGCTCTGATATTTTGATAGGTCCTCAAATGGCACTGTGAGATGACAATGCTTACTGGCATTGTGCATATGTTATCTTGGTGTCAGTGAGACTGGTCGTGAGGAAATTCTGTATGTCGGTTGTATATGAATATTTCCCACCTTTTGTCCTTTTGCTCATACACCACCTTAGTCTAGTTCCATCTTCTGCCCGATAGTTGTCTGTCAGAGTTTTGCTTGGCGTCCGATTTCCGATTACCCCTACATGGCTTGGTATATCGAATGTGATGAGGCCGAATGACCGGATGGGCTGTGGAGCAAGATACAAACGCAACCAAGCAATGGCACAGCAATGAATGAAGTATTGAAGGGTTGTTTAAGAACTCTTCGTGGGGGTGGATGACCTTATTTTGGTCGGGGTAGAGATATAAGGCCCTAAAACCAGCAAGGGTTTGGTTGCACACATCTTCCGGAACCTCCGATGCCAATGATATTCGCAGATCCAGAGGTGACCTTGAACCTCACTTCTCTATTAAATCACAATACCTCCAGCTCAACATCGCGCAGGTGCCGATGCAGTCTCCAATCTTCGGAGCGAGAGTTTGGGAAAATTCCCTTCAAGCGGCCCGCTATTTGTTGTAGTTGATGCTTACCTACACTCAGTTGTTCGATTGTGGCTAAAACTGACCGCTATGGACAGCAGAGTCGATAAAATTGCTATTTCCTCAGTCCATTTTCCACCGTTTGCCGTCTCTTAAGAGGTTCAGAGCCAGCTGTCTGAAGGTTTGGGATGACACTTGTCTAAGAATATGACAAGCAGGGTTCCATTCCAAAACGGTGGGGGTTTCTGTAGTTGCATCCATGCAATTTATGCTAGCCTCATTCCCCATTTTGACGCTCATAGGTAACCACAACGCTCCATGGAGTAGGTCGACCAGAAGGAAACCTGTGAATTGGGCTGCCAGCAATGGAACATTTCTCGGGCGAAGGTATTTCGTCTGGCTGACACGAGGATATTAATCCGTGACGGCACATGGATAAAGAAGCGCGAGGGCTTCGAGCCTACCCGCTGTAGAAGGGAGAATACGTACGTGCCGAGCGACCCCCTACTTAGGTTACTGCACCTTCGGGGAAAACAATTCTATGGGATGCACGACTTTGTCTTGTCTTCAATCTACCTGTTATAGGTGAGAGCGGGAAGCCGCGCTTCCATCGCTAGGCCGTACTCTACAGAGTTCAGGGTCGTCTGCTCAGTGCTGAGAGCGGGCTGCGGTGAGGTGGATCAGGAAGAATGGGGGCTTTCCAACACGATCCGGTGACCGGCAGCCTTTTTTTTTTCGTTTCGTCTTTGGGAGCCACGCCATTCAATGTTGTGAGAGAGAAGCATGCAGTGCTGCCTGCACGTGTGTATAATAAAAGGGTTTCTCCATTTGAACTTTTATCTGGGTGTCACAGATCTTGGCTCTAATGGGATCGGGCGCAGCAGAGAGCAACCAGCTGCTGTCGATTCGGCAGTCAGCAAGGGGAGCAGTTGCAAGCAGATGATCCTCAAGGGAAGGGGCCGTGGTGGTGGTTAAGGGCACAAACCTCGGGGGCCTGTGGCCCTCCCTTGTCTCACCCCGAGCAGGTTCATTTGCCGTGTCCATAAAAAAAAAAACCCGTGTGAGCGTGTTCCCGGGACAACGTATCATACCGCTATGCTGTTTCGTGCGTCTGCGCTGTGAGAGAAAGAGTGTTTAGACCCCTTGTGTGGGCCAGTAAATGGGGGTGCTGCAATTATTGCACTGGCCGAGTAGTTTCCAGCATCACGCTGTTTGGGTCCGCTTCCAGAGCTTCCAGTCGTGGGTTCGTCGCCGCCGATCCATTCCCAGGCTGAGGGCGTGCAGAGTGGCACCAGGAGGCCATCCCAGACACCCACCCACCCACCACAGAAATTTAATTTACAACCTTGCCTGACCTGCGGGCTGCCTGCTGCCCTCCCGGCACCGCACCCTTACCTGTGAATTATCTCAACTCAGGCAATCGAAACCTCACGCTGCCGCTCTACCACTGCTCGCCGCCCTTTGCCTGGAAGAGTGCCAGTTTGGAGTGAGCCGTGCAGCGCGAGTCTGCGTGCCCCTACCCAAGGAGCCTGACCTGCCAGTCCCCCACTATCCATCCACACATCGCCCACCCCACCCATTCACCTCCGCCCTACCACACAATCTGCATATTCCTGTCCTTTCATTCCACCCTTTCAAATACCCTCCTCTCCCGCCTGCCTACACGGTCTTTCTTTCACACGCCCTCCCTATTACAACCCCCCCTCCCCGTCTCCTCCGGCATCCTCTCCACCCCGGTCTCTCGTCCTCCAGCCACGCCCACGCTCCATCCGAAGTCCGTCTGAAGTCTGCCTTCAGAGCCGCGTCTCGAATTGGATATTCGACATTTAGACTCATCGGCCCAACAACTTTTTTTTCGGGAGGCACCTGGGGCAGAGGAGAACTTTAACCTACCCAGAGACCAAGTTTACATCATTATGGAATACATAAGTTGATAGCAATTGCAGAGACACATTTAGAGTTGTCACAGCCTCCTTCGCCTGCACTATTTTTCTGCGTGTGATCCAATAATCATTCTCACCATCCACCCACACGCATCGCCATCGACTCTCGTCATCGGGAGGCAACTGACCAAGAATTCTATTCCAGCATTCCTCGAGTTGCAAATATATCCCACCCCTGTCCCACAACTTCAGCAGCATTCATATTCTCAGAAGGCATTCGCTTTTTTCCATTGGACCATTTCTTGCAACATAAGTCCAACAGCCCGGTGCACATTATCGCATACCTTTTCCTTGTTCGTTATCAGTTCGTCATATAGAAGCATACATTCGAAGCAGCACCTTGCATTAATATTTTACCGACAATAATATCCAACATGCCCGAACTCAGACACAACACCCTCGCCCAGCACCTCATGAGGATCTTCGACTGGGCTTCATCCAATGCGGCCCCCTTGACCGTATCCGATGAGGACCTTTCAGGGGAAGTCGATGAACCTCCAGACTATCAACCTCAGTACTGCAAGCAGGCTGTTCATAAACCGGTTCCACATTCGTCGCTTCTCAGCCAGGCCCTTTCTAGCCCTGAATTGGGTCCAGTAGATCGTGGTCGGTATGGAAGGCAGAGTCAGGCAATCTCATTTTGGAGTCTTAGTGGTGCCTCCACCGCGGAGCTCACCAGCGATGGAGGAATGTCATCTAGGTCACATTCACCCAGCCCACCGCCACCAGCAATGCTACACACCTATGGGCGTATGCTTCATAGCCGCAAAGCATCTTGCAGAAACGACACTGAAGCTGTTCACGTGGTCGGAGAAGATGCTGCAGTTGAAGGCCTCGCACGCAGACGGTGTATCAGGTTTGCATGTGGTACAGAGCCGCCTTCCAGAAAAAGCTCTACTGATGACTATCCTATTCTAGCTGTCACAGAACAGCCCCAAACTACTCTCAAGTTTGAAAAAACACAGCCACACCAAACTTCTATACGTTTTGCCGCTAATATCCAAACCCCTCAACAAGAACGTGGGTCGGTTGTCAAGAGCCCCTCCCACACTACGTCATACATGCATGCGAAGACCACACCCCAACCGAGCCTAATACCCCGAGCTTTGAATCCCGCAACGCGCTTCCACGAATTCGCGAGCTCCTGTGAGGAAACTGAATCATGGATGGTCCAAGTGCCAGACAAGACTCGCTTGTTGAGAGTGGATGGCGTTTTGGCTAAGGAAAAAGATATTAGGAAGCTGAGTGAGGAGGTTGAGGCTGAAGTAAGACAAGAGGAGGATGATGATGACGAGGAGAGTTTGGGGGATGAGCTTGCTGGTTGGGAGGAAGAAGATGAAGACGAGGATGAGGATGATGAAGAGGATGAAGATGATAATGATGACGAAGAGGAAGAAGCTGATGAATATATGTCTGGAAACGAGTCAGATAATGAAGAGGGATTCGCCTCTGACTCTGATGATGACGGATCGTTTTTCAGCTATCCTTGTCGCGCTGGCTATCCCTTGCCACTGTTGCAAAAGCCAACCTTCCCTCACAATGCCCCACCATTCTCGGTTGGCTCCCTCAATATCTCCAACCAGCAAATTGCATCCATCAATTTACCCGACAGCACTGACTTTGTTTGCGGAACCTTCGACGAGGATAAGGCCCTCGAAGACGCATATGTATGCGCTCTCGTGGAACAGAAGCGCGCAAAGTATGGCATCACACCTCAGGATATCGACCCTAGCTTTCCCTCTGAGGAGTCTGACTCTGAGGAGGAGTATTGCATCAAGTCTCCTGGTACTCCGGAGCATGCCTGGACCCGAGGAAGAATGAGTTTTTCCGAGGAAGAAGCTCCTCGAGGTAAAAAGATTCATTCTATCCTTTCCAGGGAGAAAACAATCAATGAGGCCAAGATTCGATTCAACTCTCCGGCACCTCAGCGTCGGGCACACTCCCCAGCACCAAAGCGTCGCATCATATCTCCCCCTCCACCAACACAGCGTGGCTTCAAGGTCACGCCACCAATCTCTCGAAGGAATTCCAATGAGCATTCTCCCAGGCCTGCACTGTCTCGCCGTTGTTCACGTGCTCTTTCTCCGCCCCCTCCAGCCCGAAACGTGTCTCTGAATTTCACCCGGAGACATATTGAGCGAACGAAGTCTCTTCCCAAGGGTTCTAAGCCTTCTCTGAGATACTTCGGCGCGAATACTCAGGAATTCACTGTCGATGAAACCCCCGCCATTAGAATAAGAGGTGCCATTGATATTGTTAAGGGCCTGGAAAAGAAACGCGAAAGGCGTCGGAATAAGTTGGCGAGACAAAGAGCTAGTTACACTAGAAAAGGAGAGGGAGTCGAGAAAATGAGGGAGTTGGGCTTGATGTTGGGCAGGGGTAAACAAGCCCAGTGGATGATATCTGTCTAACATGAAGCCACAGAAAGCGAGCGTTTGTACATCTTCTGTTACCTTGTTGATCAATTGATCAATTTTCCAGTCCAACTTTTCATTTGTTCAATTTTCATCTTCTCTGCAGTCTCGCGAAAAGTGTTCGTCTAAGGGTGTGGCTACCTGCTTTTTTTTTTTTGCATTTTCTGTCAAAGGGGTTCTCTATACTTCTCTTTTATTATGCATTGAGCCTTTCTTTCCTTCTGTATATATTCATATTCTTTGTTGTAGAGAAGGACTATGAACGGGGACCCTTATAACTTTCTGTTATATGTCCAAATATGGGTGAGGTGTTCGGTTGATTTTACATTTTCCTTTCTGCTTTATTACGGGGCGGATGTTCTTGATTTCTTTTAGCGGGATATATTACGGGTTTCTAAGGAAAGACTTCTTTACCTGCGAAGGTTCTGTTGTGGATGGTCCTATGGGACATAAATGCCACTATTTGTTGATAAAAAAGGGGGATTCTAGTTCTGGGTTGTGGTTTAGCAGGTTTAAGGGGGTTTTTTAATTTTTTTCGGACGACTTTTTTCATGTCTTTTACGATTTTTACGGCTGTCCATTATCTGGAGTTTTCTTTCAATCTCTATCTCTAATCTTGCCTTGGAAGGACATGAGAGGGAAATGGATACGGATGGGGTTTAGGACACGTGGCTATGTTGAATCTCGATGTATCATATTGAGAACATAGGTTACTTTTAGTATTACATATTTCATAGGAGAAATGTTAGGGCGAACTTTCTAGAAGAGCTTTGTACCCATTCTTCGCCTTGATGAATGAAATCGCAAATATGTATTTTTTTACCGATGTGTATTGAAGTTTATTACGCTACGATAGATGGTTGAGCTACCCAACATATGAACGATACTTGTAATTGATGTCATTAACGAAACACTCATCGTGACCTGCAGGGTAGGTAGAGAGACAATATAAACAGATAAAAGGACTCATGCATCATGCACCCTGACCTCATGCTATCTCATATTCGTAGTAGACATAGGCACTATACTCCGCAGTATCCCCCGCCATAAGATCCCCGGGAATATCGTTTTTAATATTCCCTTTCTTATCTCTACCAAATGCATTCCCGCCTAGGTAATTGTAAACATCGAGCTGCTTTTTGGCCTTTTGAACTGCTTTCGCATTTGGTGCCTAGTCCATTATGTGTTAGATCGGATCTACTTACCTCTATACACATAGATCGGAATGGAGAAGTAGCTCACCCTGATTATCGCACTCGTGTATTCCAACGGCAAACCGTACCGCAGGACACTTTCAACGTATACTCGTAGGGCTTTGATGTGTATCCAGGCCATGAACTCATCGCTCCATGCCGTCATCGCGAGTCGTAGCGTCTCATTCCAGAGTTTCCGCTCTAATATGCGGGTGCTGTCTATTTCCTGCTTTGCTTTCTCACTACCGTTGTCGGTCCATGTGAACTCTCTAGGGACAAACTTCTTCGCTCGGGCTTTCTGCACAAATTCGGGAATGTGCTTCTTAAAGAGGGTAACGGTGTAAAGAACGAATTCCTCGTCTTGGTCGAGCTTCGTTGATGAGCGGGGTACCACCATTGGTGCGAGGGTTTCGTAAGACTTCAGCCAGTCCTTTTCGAGGCTGTTCGGGACAGCGATGAGTAGGGTTTCGAGGTATTCGGAGTCGGTAACGAAGTCATCTTTCGTGACGATTCCGTAGAGGGATTTGGTGGAGAGGTTACCGGTTTGTTTACGCTCGAGGGCGATCAGGTTGGACTTGGCGGCTTGATACTGGGTGTACTTTGACTTGAGATCATTGTCCAGCGAGACTACTTCCTGGAGATGGTCGGCTTGGTATTCTTGCTGCAGAGAAGTAAATCTTTGGGGTTAAGGCACTTTGAACTTACCTTGTGTAAAGCTTCGATGAGCTCTCCAATGGACCTCTCACTCCGGTACTTTACTTTGTTCCAGGTAAAGCTCCGTAGATATTGATCGATGGGTTCTTTCCAGTGCCCAATATTAGCTCTGTGATGCCGGACAGCCCACTAGCAAAGAGCCTTACTATCGTTGACAGTCTTATGCTCTTCGATCCGTCCGTCCTCGCACACGTTTCTCAACACATCTGCAACTTTCGCAACGGCAGATTCCACTTGTTGGTCTATCTTCGCCAACTCGTCCGCCTGGAGCACCAGTGCATCTAGAGTTCCAATCTTGAAGGACGGTATATTGAACGGAGCCACCTCTCCCGCATCGGAGGATACCGTCGCCGTCAACGCATTGAAAGCTTCATCCTCGTCACCAGACCGTACAATGGTGGCCGGTAGTGCCACCAGTATATATTTCGAGTTGGACATAATTGAAGCCGGCAAGAGCTGACGCTTTGTATGGGGTCGATAGGCGAGTCCTTATGGCTCCCATGCCTTGTCGTCACCGAGGCGATAGTATCAGCTTAGTCAGACGTCGTTTAGACACCAAGAACATTCTGGCCTTTTTGCTCCCACTAGCTACCATAAGCCCTTTTATCTTGCCACAATCTACATATCCCACGAACTCGGAACGACACTTTCAAAAAAGTCTTTACCGATTGCACAACCGCGTCACGTTTCATCTATAATTTAGCATCCCCTCAGCTTCGTCGCTTTCTACCGCACTCCAACTGTGACAGTAGTAAGTATGTGGGTCATCAGCTGGTGTAAGTGCATCTGGCCTCAGCCACCAGTTCCTTCCGGACCGATGTCACAGATTCATTAACTTGGCCGCTGCGAATAGTCTGGGATGTTCTTGCATCGCTCGGTCTTATGAACAAGAGTGCTAAGCTCCTCTTCCTGGGGCTCGACAATGCCGGAAAGACGACACTCCTTCATATGTTGAAGGTATGCTACTAGTTCGGATCTTATCCGCCAGGGTAGACTTTCTTTTGGACACAGCTGCTGATGATTGGGACATATTGGAACATAGAACGACCGGGTAGCCATCTTACCACCGACATTGCATCCAAGTTAGTAGCTCCCTGAATGTTGAGATAACCATTGCCATGGTCACGTGCTAATTTTCAAAAATAGCTTCCGAAGAACTGGCTATCGGTAACTGCAAGTTCACCACCTTCGATCTTGGTGGGCATCAACAAGGTACGATAATTACTTGCGTCACCGACCCGGCGCTTGCTTTGTAGTCTCAACCTGTGGCACCAAGTGACCTTGGCTAACATACTTCCTCGCTACAGCCCGCCGTCTCTGGAAAGACTACTTCCCCGAGGTCAACGGAATTGTCTTTCTTGTTGACGCCAAAGACCATGAGCGCCTTCCCGAATCAAAGGCCGAGCTCGATGCTCTGCTGTCCATGGAAGAGCTTTCCAAAGTTCCATTCCTTATCCTTGGGAACAAGATCGATCACCCTGAGGCCATCTCTGAGGATGAGTTGAGGATGCAGCTTGGATTGTACCAAACCACTGGAAAGGGCAAAGTGCCATGCGAGGGAATAAGGCCAATTGAGGTGTTTATGTGCAGTGTTGTCATGAGGCAAGGTGAGAATTGCCCCTTCTTCACATATTCCCTGATACCTACAGTTCGGAGCTAATATATCCTATTACAGGATACGGAGAGGGAATTAGGTGGATGTCCCAATATGTGTAAACTGGATATCTCCACTAAAAGCTCCCATTCACCCATTCACCAGATTTCCTTTCGACTCCCTGGTTCCTTTGAAAGTGTACTGCCCTTCCTCCTCAACTTCTTGTTCTGCCAAATTTATTTGCCCCTCAGAACTTATTTTTACCAAGTATAATTGCTATTGGTTCGCCATTACTACCTACTACCTCCTGTTTATGTTATGACTTTGGATGATACAATTTGTGTTTTTATGTTATCTAGCTGAAAGGAAATAATTTCTCGTTCTATCTATTATATGACGAGAAGTCTCGCTAGTTGAGATTTTAGCTGGGCACATGTTACCTATGCATCGACATACTACCTGGGCGCACGTGGCCTGAAACAGGGAGGTTGGAGGGATGGTAAAAAAGCCTGATCTACGTGGGAATATATGTCTTGTTCTAGTGTATATTCTAGAATGTTCATGTAAATTTGATGAGTGTTAAATTGAGCGGGGGATGTCCATATCGATCTTACATACTCAGTATATTGTGTGATACATGCGCCGGAGACTAAGACAGGCAGCCGTTGGAGCCAGGCGGAGCCTGGCTACTTTGTATTTTTCCGAGTCGGCCCGTATAAGCTCAAGGTGTTCGCTAGCGCCTGAGGTCAAAACACAGTGAAGCTCACAGTAGCGAGAGGACGTGCATCCCCAAGCCAGATCCACAGTGTTAGGCCTGACCAAGCCTTACTTAGGCGATATTTGGTAACGGATGCTAATTGAAAGACGCTAGCGAATAACTCGGTACATAAGTGACTGAAGCCGGCCGGAGTGTACATGGAACATGAGAACAATGCCAGTCGTGTAAAGCGCCACTAAAACATATTTACCGTGACTTCGCGTTCGGTAACCTACCCACATACAGGGTAAGACAGAACTTAAGACCCGCGATTGCCCTATCGGCCAACAGGCTGAACATGGTAGGTGGACGAAAACAGTAGCGGAATGTTCCAAGCCAGTACTAGGGCGGTATCTCACAAGCTAAATGAGGGGAAGGCTTTTAGTAGAAAGTGGTCTTCCGGGTAAATGATTTTTTTCTTTAGTTTTCCGGCGGCTGGCGGCGCCACACTATAGCGGAACGTCATAACATACTGTGATGACTTGCACAAAGCCTCCCGTCCCGAGCCGCTTACCCAGCGACAACTTGGCCGGGCAGTTATCCCGATACCTAGGAGGGAATAGGAAGAATATCAAGATGGTGGGAGTATGAGAAACAAGTATGAGGGAAAACCAGTACTGTCAGTTCAATCCATCCAAGTGAAAACAATACAAGGGGGACAGAATAATATATTGGAGATAAAGGTGGCGGATATATTCCTGTTTGTGGGGCAGATATAAATAGCGGCTATCGATAGAATAGCCCATATATTTGGTTCCCGTCATGAGAGCACATTCTGTCCCGTTTCTGTTTTAGACGATGAAGGTATGCCCTTCGGTGCAACTAGGAACCATCTATAGACCGTGGCTGGCTCTCATGACAGCTTTGTATGGCACCGTATGAAACTGAGGGTAACACGGTAGATCGAACGGTCACTTGGCGCCACCACACCAGAAGTTTCCCAAGTCAATCATACCTGTCTTCCAAAATGGAACGTAACAGAGGAAATTGAGAGGAAAAAATGGAGGACTGGTTGATAAAAGAAACTCTATGTACATTTAAACGCTCCTTCTGTGCCAACCAGGCTAGTTTAAATGGCTGTCTACGCCAAGTCACCAGTAATGCATGCGCACTCGTGCAAAAAAAAGTGGAGACGCCATAACCACGAGCAGGGAAGAAAAAGACGGGCTCTCAGGTATTGAAGAGCGAAGGAAAGAAAAGCCGATGATGAACGACGGGAGGAATGTAAGAGAAAAATAGAAAAGAAAAGAACCATCAACAAGGCCACAAAACCCAACCCAATGGTACCAGGATTCTAGGCATACAGACCTCACAAAAGTACCAACGCCATGCCATCTCCCAAAAAGAAAAATAATAGTAGCGTACACACAAACACTCTCTCGGTACCACAAGCCAAAGACGGAAGATCCCAGAGATGTAAAACACTTAGTTGCAATAAGCAAGGGGATGGAACGATGCATCGAACAAGGGGTTGAAGTAAGGGGGGAAAAATAGACAAAAGGGTGAGCGAAAAGCAATAACACCTCACTGATCTACCCAATTAACAAATATGAGGAAACTTTTTTTTTTTGGTACACTTCCGCCCAATACTTATTGGCACGGAAATTATCTCGTCGGAACTTCCTAACAGGAAAGTAACTCCATCGGGGAGCCCTGGCAGACTGCCCATCGAGTTGTGTATGTAAATTTATCGTCTAGTAATACCCATTGTTATAGAGATATTGCCTCTTCGCTAGCCCTTGTCAGTTCTTCTTCTTGTTCCAGAACTTCTTGAAGAACCGAGAGGGCCGCCGTTCCACAGTCTGTGTGGCTATCGTCAGCTGTGAGTTCTTTTCGTTGGTCTCCCCAAGATCTGGAGGGGATGAACGTGGTCTGTCCACTGGTGGATTCACCCCAAGTAAGGCTGGGGAAGGCGGAAATTCTGGTGGTGGGAACGCGTTGTACGATGCCTTTTCTTTCTTCGGACGATGCTGGCCATTTATGTTGCCATTTTGGGCCGGTGGTGTCAGAGCTGTTGCGTTCTGTGATGGACTGCCTTTGTGTGTTGAAGGCTCCGTAGACGTTGCGCTTAATGGGCGGTCTATTGGGATATCTGAAGGAACTGTGGCTGATGAGCGTCTTGAATTATCTTGAGGTCCTGAGGACGGGCGTGAGTCATCAAATGGGGATGAGGTAGATGACCGTGCATTGGCACGATTAGTAACAGAAGACTGACCAGATCTATCAGACCATTCGTAGGACGAACGGTGTGAAACTGACTCGGATTCCTTTACGGAGACTTCAGATCCTTGTGATGCAGTGGCTGGACCCGATGGGTCAGGTTGAGCGCGTTCCCTCGGATTATGTAGTGTGATCTCGGGTTCATCTGTTGTTCCAGGTGCTGAGGGTTTTGGAGAGCTTGCTGCCGATATATTTCGTTCTTCACAGTCCTTGATCGTTAGATTCCACTTCTCGATATTGAGGGTTAATTCCTCAACGGTGAAACTTAATGCCGGCATGACTTCAGCACATGATTTGAATAATGGTATAGCAAAAAAACTCATAAACCCGGTTTGGGATTGTGCCAATGCCAGTATATTCCCCATCATTGGCGCAGATACAAGTGAAGAGGGTATTCCGAGGTCTATTTCCATTGAAGCTTGCCTTGAAAATTCCTCAATAAGGATCGTTGCCCATTGCGCCGCACAGTCATGCCCTCGTGCCTGATATCATGTCAAAAAATGCTGCTCGAAGCCTAAGTACCATTAATACTTACAACGTTGCTGATGTCTGCACACTTGATCAATATAGAACACAATATCGTCCTATTAGCAGCAGTAGTCTTCTCGTCCCACTTCTCAACTCCACCCGGGGCCTGTGCCTGATGTTTCAGTGACGCCAGCTTCGCCATATAATCGAAGTGCAGTGCCATATCTGTAGCCAGAATGGTGTCGATCATTAGCTTTCGAAGATCTAACTCCAGAGCTTCTGGCCAATGTCTCCGTAGAACTTGTGAGAAAGCTGCACAGTGGAATGACTCCAAGACTGATTTGTCATTATAAATTTGGGCTAGCGGTGCCTTCAGTTTTACCAAGAATGCGTTATTCACCCCAGGGTGACCGACATCGTGTCCTATCGCGGCGATCATAAGGCAAAGGGCGTCGGCAGGCCGGATCAATGAAGCCACTCCAGTCTTATTAAGGCTTTCAAAAGGTATTACTGATCCTGAGTATGGAGGTAATGCACCCAGTTGCACTAGCATGACAAACACTGCTTGGAGGACATCCACTACGTGGCGGAAGTTGTGATAGGGTATTTGTTCGTTATACGCCGCCCTACTAGTTATCAGGAAATCGGTGAGACGATCTGCATATATATTAGTTTCAAGGCAACGCAGAATGTAAGATGACTTGGGCTCAACCTGACGGAATTCTATAATCCTGGACCTCGGGCATTGTAAAGGCATGCTCAAACATAGTATGAGCGGCCTGTAAGAGCTCTACATCTGTGAAATCATGGGCCGAAAAACGCCATTTTCCAATCAATTTCCTGACGAGGTCCTTGCGAGCCTGAGTGACCTGTATTAGTCTATCCCCACATGAATGTCAGCCATGTACACCATATGTAGACAGTGGGTACATACGACCCAGACGCTTCTAATTGAGCGTTTTGAGGATTTATAATGTCAGTCATAAGCTCAGATACCCTGATGCTATATTAGTGAGAGATGACATGCAGGTGAACATTCCGAACTCCTACATCTTTTCTCGAAGGTACGCATAATCGCTGGTATTACTTTGCTGCACCCCGGGTCCCCCGACCCATGATAGCTTTCGTGCTTTAGACTCATTTTGACAAAGTTTTTTCTCGGCTCGGTAGCAGTGCAGAGACAACGCCTTCACTCGCTCTTGACTAAATGGACTTATCAAGACATCCAACGCACCACAGTCCACAGATCGAGTTAACCGAGAGGCTTCATCATCCTCATCCGCCCAAGTACTCTCTGCCCCCCCACAGAATGCGCCCGGGCCTACTTGTTCCCGTAGTGCATCCTGGGCACCGGATACTAATGCAATTGGTATTACCAGTTCCGATGTTCGGCTTTTTTCAATTTCTAGACAGAGAAATCGCAACAGTGACAAACCGTATATTGGGCCTGAAGGGCCTGCTGCAACCCCAGAGTCATGTTTCCCAGCTTCATCAGCGTGCTTAGTCCGTGGGATATCAATAATCACCAGGGTTGGAGTTTCCGGGGGCTTGCTTAAATTATTGAGTTTTGATAAACAGGAAGGGCCAGAGGTACATATGGACACTAGATTTCTCGCCTCACGTCAGTTGTGCCAGCCACAATTGCGGGCTCGTCTGCAGGTCAACTTACCTGCAGTAAATACTGATAGAATAGCCTGTAAATTGGCGACAACTTCGCCATCATCCGCATAGAATTGATAGCTACCTCCTGTAGGTGTCGGGGCTATTATGGGAAGCGGATCATCACGTTGAAGATCTCTATCCAGACTGATCCTACGGTCGACATAAACAACTTTATACGTCGCTGTGTCCATCGCTATGATTGACAATTGGATGTTGAAAAGCGGCGGCCCGTTCGTATGGTTGGCAAAGCAATCGCGTGAGCAGCCACTTTCGGCTCCGAGGTGGGTCTTTATTCAGAGCACAAGTGCTCCCACAGACTCGAAAGAGAAGTGTCCTTCCTACAACTATAGGACCTTCCGGTGCTGGTAATATTATTGTCAACCAAGCAGCTAATATCCCAGGAAACTGACAAAAGGCAGGAACTGAATAATGCGGAGTGGAAGCTAGGTCGCGACGATGAGCGGTTGTTGATGCTGTCAATCAGATAGTGCCACCGCTGAATTGCTCGCCCACAAAGTCTAGAAGCCTCGTTACGCACGCTTCTGTGGGGGACGTCGGTATTGAATGAGTGGAGGTTGCTGGTTATTCAGTCTATTGGGGGACAATGAACTTGCTGCACAGATACCGGGGACGGGGGGCGTGGGAGGCGTGGGAGGCGTGGGAGGCGTGGGAGGCGTGCTCGTAGCTATGCGCCCAGAGGCAGGACGAGTTCGAGAAGGAGGGGGTGAACGTTCGAGGCGAGGGTGTATAGTCCACCGTTTTTTTGCTAAGAGGGTGGTAGGAGGAGGTGTACGGCCCTTTCGTCGAGGGGGGTCTTATCTTTGCCAGTGAAGGGATATTTTCAGGAGAGCAGTTGGAAAGAAAGAGTGCTATTTTCCTAAAAATTGATCCACCGTACTGCAATAGCATAGAGGGACTGGGGTAGGGGGGGTATGTATGGGTGTATTTCGAAGGGTATTCTGGGGGATGTATGGGCAAGCACTTTACGCAATTAGCCCACCCACACACAATACCGACTCCCCACACACACGAAATGCGACGAGTCTAGTTCGATGGAAGAATGAGAGAACCCTTCCCTTAGTCTTCCCCTTTGCCTTCCACGGCGCAACTTGTGGCTACGTTACTGCAAGACCTTGCTGCAAGCCTGCAAGCTACGGGCTACGTCGCGCTTGCTGCCGACTCGTCCGTCCTAACATAGCATACCGGTATATTTACTATTTACTCTACTTAGACCTTGCCCGGCACCGGGGCCCAAGCTGGTGACCGACTGAGTGACTGACTGCTGCGCAGCTACAGTGCCCCAGCTAGAACTAGCCCCCAGGCATCGCAACAATCCGCGAGAGCCAAAAGGTCCCGCGATACCCGCAAACCCCGAAGAGCGGCCGTGTGGGAGGAGTGTCGGGGTTTCTTCTCTTTGCCCGCAGCGCAAGCAACAACGGCTTGTTCAATGATACAAGCAAGGGTATATCGTGGTAAGCGGAGACGGATACTGTTCTGAACTTAGCCCTCGCGTGCAAGTCACAGTCAAATGGCCCAAATCGAAAAAGAAAATATAGGAAAGGGAAGAGGTGGTTCAATACAACAATGCAGCCGGGATGTAGCATTCCCAGGGACATTGCTAGCATCTATGTTCCGTTTGCGTTGCTCCACATATTCCATGCCGCACTGCAAATATCCCAGAGGAATCCATAGAATCCTTCTGGAATGTCTGCATCTGATCTGCGATTCCTGATCTTCCGGTGCGCTGCTTATCGTTACTTGGTCACAACAGCAAGGCGACTAACGGATCCCGACTAACCACTGGCAACTATGTAGGTACTTGCTTGCCTAGTTCGACAGTCCGACAGCTCACGCATCCGCCTAGTCTGGCTGCACGTAGGTACATAGTAGCCCAGGTAGTAGCCACGGTTGGCTGCTGGGCAGGTGAGGTTTTTTGGAAGCAGGAACGTTCTTAGGTGTCATCCAGATCCCCTCCTTCCGGTGGACAGCACTGCGGGTATTATAGTGCTACATGTGCTTGAACCTTGCAGCGACACAACATGACGCCTTAAAACTCCGGGAAGCACTCGAACAGAGAGCATCATAGGCCGTCATCAAGTATACAAGCAGAATTTGAGTTTTGGAAGTCAATGATCAAAACCAACTTGCAGTGCGCGGCTCAACAGAACCCCCCATGTTTGGTGCCGATATTGACCATCTTTCTGGCTAAACTCCTTCATACTAACCTCTAGTTATCCTGGTAGTTCGAGCCTGGGGTAGACGCAAGCCACTGATCTGTGGGAGTAAGGGCGTAGCTTGCTACCTATGTATGTTTCCTTTCTTATGAAAAGGCGCCACGGGATTTTGCCTTATGAAACTGCAGATCAATAGTGCCACACCAACGGATTTTCATGATCCTTGCAACGTTCTGTCAGCCACAGATAAGGAAGCAAGTAGGGCGAAACTCTGTGTCCACCTTCACGCCAAGAGCACTCTCGGAAGCGATTGAAAATACCAGTTGAGCATCTTCCGTTCCACGATGCCATATTGATGGAGCAAGAATAACCAGCCGAAGTTACCGTGGTTGATCATGCATTCGAAAAGGCTGCAAAGGCTACACGTCTACAACACTTCTTCTGGAGCGCATCCTGATATACTCCTCCTGATCCACAGAAACCTAGGACATTTGCCTTACGTCCAGGGTTGTCATGAGAAAATGTCCGAACACATCGGAGTCCCCCACCCACCCATATCCCCAGGGATCTTGAAGAGAATAGAGATGTATAAATGAGTGCTATTTCTGTAGGACAGGCCCATTATACAATCAGCAAGGAAAAAAAAGGTCACAAAGTGGGGACGGTGTAAGAAAACAGTTGTTCAAGTTGTACCTTGGAAGAATCTCATTATACTGGCAATAAGTTGCCGGAACTACCATTCTGTACCACCACACTAGTAGTCACCGGTTGATGTATACCATCGGCTGCGTCAGCAATGCTCAAACATCTCCATAGGTTCTTACATTTTAAGGGATCATGATACCGGTACATCCCCCCGGGCTAAAATAAATGCGAAGTTACCCGGAAACCCCCATAGCACCACAGAAATGAAAGACATGGCAGGTGGGATGCGGCACGCAGCTTTATCTCATTCCCTAGAGCCGTCGACGTGGGGGGATACGATGAGATATACGTGGATTTAACTGGCAGGTGCCGGTACTTTTTATTGCACGCATATAGATCGCCAACTATCGAGATCACGGTATCTGAAAAAGGCGGGACGCTGCAGTTTCCTTCTAATTGACCCGGACGCTATCCTTGTGGCTAGGAGTTCACCCTGTGCACCGCCTACCGGTACTAGACAGAGCTTCGAATCGGAGTGAGAAAAAAAATTTTTGGGGGGGGGCAAAATTGCACAAGCATCTCCGGTCTGCAAATACTGCAATGGGATTTCGTACTCGGGGTCCATTGAAGGCTACTACCTAGTGAGCGGAACGCCTTCGTTGCTTGGATAAACGTTGGAGATCACTCCTGGGCCCTTGTGTCTGTCTGCCAATCAAAACCTGCAATTTCCTGTACACAACTCCAGAGAAACATTTAACTTTCCAATGCACACAATGGAAATTATGTTTCTCATCTCTTACCCTACCTACCTATTCAAGAGCCTTCTCTAGCCCGCTTAGATCCGGTAATACGGGGTCCATGGAACATTTTCCAATAAGGAAAGCGTTCTAGAAGCATTTGGGAGCACACTAGACATCTTGTGGAGTTTTCTCCCGGGATTCAATGTCGCACTTGCTCCGGCCCAAAGAGTCTAAGGGTAACGACGTTAATGGCTTTGTTTCAAGTAGTTTGGTTGGGGTAAAAGGCTTGACAAGCTGTTCACATTGATTTTGTGGGCCCAATACTGGTTGTGATGGCATGCCTAACAATTCCGCGCACAACCAAAGACAGTTAAATTTCCCGGACCGCCAGAATGCTACTTCAGTATCTTTAGGTAGAAACAGGGGGTGTAAGTAGGGCAGTAGGCCGGAATGTATATATTCAGACATATTAATCCATAGTCATCACTTCATCTCTCCACTACATTCCGCCGTAACAAAACAATAAACAATAAAAGGTTGAATGAACTGAAAAAAGATCATATATAGAAACTACAACAACCCGAGATGTATCCAGATACCAACGAGTACGGGCCTAAGCTGTGGAGAGCTTGCCCTCCTTGATAGCTTCGTTAACTTGCTCGAAAACCTACAAATGTGCGTGTTAGTAAAGAGACCAGCTGCACAAGGACATATTTATTTACCTTCAACATTTTTCTTCTTGCCCCAAGTGCATTAACTCCCCTCTTCTCCAAATCCTCATCAGACAATGTAACCAATTCCTGCCATTTGAGATCCTTTAAGTTGTCTGTGTACTTATGCAATCTCAGGCTCCTCAGCCACTGACTGATATCAGCCAACAAAGCTGGATCAGTTGGGTCTTCTGGTGGTTTGGAAGTCCCGCGCCTACTCCTTGGGCTACGTCCCCGGGCAGTACTGGGCTCATCCGACAAATAGCCTTCGGTACTGGCAATGGTACCAAATTGACCGAGGCCAAAAGCATTACCACTCATAAGAGGGGAAGAATAATCGGCCGCCAAGAATCCGTTATTTTGGGGTGAGCCAAATCCGCCGAGACCAATCTGAGGAGAGTTATGGAAAGGCATACCAGGGGAATGTGAGCGAGGTGAGCGACGGCCGAATGGAGACATGTTTTGGTTTTGGTTCTGGTGAGCGACAACAGCTGCGGCTGCAGCTGCAGCGGGAATTTGTACCGGCTGGCCATGTTCATTATACATGACTATATTTGAAGGAGCCGTCATTTGACCTCCCGGGCGGCCCAACGGCTGGTTACTAACACTTGGTTGCTCGTTCTTGGGACGACGTCTGAACTTGCCAACATCGGAGTCAAGAAT
>Ga0307511_10001705_pt1 | contig 23128 bp, 25 predicted proteins | sample 13_EM_MG_FD_200266 | JGI IMG/M metagenome (GOLD analysis project Ga0307511, IMG submission 200266) | Populus trichocarpa ectomycorrhiza microbial communities from riparian zone in the Pacific Northwest, United States - 13_EM | ecosystem: Host-associated > Plants > Roots > Unclassified | place... | reverse complement strand
CAGGGCAGCGCGATCAACTTCGTGGTCGCCGAGGGCCGCGTCAAGTTCTCCATCGCCGCCGAGAGCGCCGAAAAGCGCTCCCTCAAGCTCAGCTCGCGCCTGCTGACGGTGGCGCAGAACATGGGAACGCCCTGACCATGATGCGCCTCCTCGGCAAGCGCTCGATCCGGCAAAAGCTGCTGCTGCTGGTGCTGGCGACCACCCTGACCGCGCTGCTCATCAGCGCCGCGGCGATGCTGTACTACGACTTCCGCACCTCGCAGCGCGCCTGGATCGCCGATCTCACCACGCAGGCCGACATCCTGGGCCGCGCCAGCGCCCCGGCCCTGAGCTTCGACGACCCGAAGACGGCGCGCGACAACCTGCAGGTGCTCAAGGCCAGGCCGGAGATCACGGCGGCGGCGATCTACACCGCCAAGGGGCGCCTGTTCGCCAGCTATTCGCAGGGCGCGGGCGGCGCGCCGCTGCCCGGCCTGCCGGAGGTCGACGGCTACGAGATCGACAGCCGCGAGCTGCGGGTGTTCAAGCGCGTCGTCGACGACCACGAGATCCTGGGCGCCATCTACCTGCGCGCCAGCCACCACCTGCTGGGCCGCGCGCGCGACTACGTCGCCATCCTCGCCGCGGTGATGGCGGCCAGCCTGCTGATGGCGGTGGCGCTGTCCTACCGGCTCAACGCGGCGGTGACCGGCCCGATCCTCGCCATCAGCGCGGTGGCGCGCCGGGTGATGGAAGGCCGCGACTTCAGCCTGCGCGCGCCGCGCAGCACCGAGGACGAGATCGGCACCCTGGCCGACGGCTTCAACGACATGCTGGCCGAGATCGGCCAGCGCGCCCAGACCCTGGAGGAATCGAACCGTAGGCTGGAGGCCGAGATCGCCGAGCGGCGCGGCGCCGAGGAGGCGCTGCGCCTCTCCGAGCGGCGCAACCGCACCCTGGTGGCGGCCAGCAGCGCGGTGGTGTGGACCGCCGACGGGCACGGCCGTTTCGTCGACGACGGGCCTTCCTGGGCCGCCTACACCGGCCAGGCGCGCGCCGACTACCAGGGCCTGGGCTGGCGCCGCGCCTTCGCGCCCGCGGACCAGGCCGCCGTCGAGGCGGCATGGGAAGAGGCGCTGGCCCGCCCCGGCGCCTTCAACCTGGAACTGCGCCTGTGGCACGCCGCCAGCCAGCGCCACCGCCACGTCGGCGTGCGCGCGGTGCCGGTGCTCGAGGCCGACGCGGCGAACGGCGGATCGGACGGCAAATCGCCCGGCGAGTGGATCGGCACGGTCACCGACATCGACGACCAGCGCCGCGCCGAGCAGGACCTGCGCGAACTGAACGCCGGGCTCGAGAGCCGGGTCGCCTCCCGCACCGCGGAGCTGGAGACCGCCAACAAGGAACTGGAAAGCTTCAGTTACTCGGTCTCGCACGACCTGCGCTCGCCGCTGCGCGCGGTGGCCGGCTTCTCGCGCCTGCTGTGGGAGGACCACGCCGACCAGCTGGACGAGGAGGCGCGGCGCAAGCTCGGCCTGGTGCAGAGCGAGGCGCAGCGCATGGGCGTGCTGATCGACGACCTGCTGGCCTTCTCGCGCCTCGGGCGCCAGGCGATGCAGCGCGGCCCGCTCGACATGCAGGCGATGGCGCGCGACGTCTACGAGCGCCTGCTGGCGCAGCACCAGGGCCCGCCGGTGCAGTTCCATCTCGGCATCCTGCCGCCGGCGCAGGGCGACCGCGTGCTGCTCGAGCAGGTCTGGGCCAACTTCCTGTCCAACGCGCTCAAGTTCTCCGCCAGGCGCGAGCAGCCGGTGATCGAGGTGGACGCCGCCAGCGACGCGCGCGAGCACATCTACTTCGTGCGCGACAACGGCGCCGGCTTCGACCCGCGCTACACCGGCAAGCTGTTCGGCGTGTTCCAGCGCCTGCACGACGCCAGCGAATTCGCCGGCACCGGCGTAGGCTTGGCACTGGTGGCGCGCATCGTCAACCGCCACGGCGGGCGCGTCTGGGCCGACGGCAAGCCGGGCCAGGGCGCGACCTTCTATTTCACCTTGCCCAAGGAGAGTCCCGATGGAAGTGATTGAGACCGTCGAAATCCTGCTGGTGGAGGACAACGTGCTGGACGCCGAGCTGACCATGCGCGGCCTGAAGAGCGGCCAGGTCACCGGCAACGTCACCTGGCTCAAGGATGGCCAGCAGGCGATCGACTACCTGCTGCGCACCGGCGCCCACGCCGGCCGCGGCCCGGGCGAGCCGCGCCTGATCCTGCTCGACCTGAAGATGCCGCGCGTCGACGGCATCGAGGTGCTGCGCCTGATCAAGGCCGAGGAGCGCACCCGGCGCATCCCGGTGGTCATCATGACCTCCTCGCAGGAGGAGAGCGACATGGTGCGAAGCTACGACCTGGGCGCCAACAGCTACCTGGTCAAGCCGATCGCCTTCGAGGCGCTCAGCGACATCGCCCGCCAGGCCGGCCTCTACTGGCTGGGCATGAACCGGGGCTCGCCGCGATGAGCCGGACGCCACGGCGCCGGCCGGCGCGGATGCAAACGGCCTGACGGCCCCATGACAAGGAGCGCATCATGCAACTTCCCGACAACCCCGGCCCCGACGCGCCCGCTCCCGCCGCGCGGGTGGCAACGCCCGCGGCGCCCACGGCGCCCGCGACGAATGCGCCGGCCCGGCCGCTGCGCCTGCTGCTGGTGGAAGACGCGGCCACCGACGCCGAGCTGCTGCTGTCGCGCTTCCGGCGCCTGGGCTACCGCGTCGACAGCCGCCGCGTCTGGGCCGAGGACACCTTCAGCGAGGCGCTGGCCGGCTTCGCGCCCGAGCTGATCGTCTCGGACCATTCGATGCCGACCTTCGACGGCATGCGTGCCCTCGGCCTGGCGCGCGCGGCGCTGCCCGGCGTGCCCTTCATTTTCATTTCCGGCACCATCGACGCCGCCCGCAGCGCCGCCGCCCGTGCGGCGGGCGCGGCCGAGTGCCTGTCGAAGGACAACCTGTCCGCGCTGGGCGCCGTGCTGGAACGCGCGCTGGGCGCGGCGCCGGGGACGGCAGCGGGGGCGGGGGCGGCTTGATGCCGGCCACCCCTGCCGTACGCATTTCCCTGGCGCGGCAAAGGTTTCTTTGATGCGCCGGGGGCCGTGGATGCGGCAAGCACGCTGATTGCGGCGCGCGCTTGCCGCATGGCGCGCGCCGCGTACCGTGGCGGCGCATGCGCGGGCGTGGTTGTATTTTGCGGAACACGCGCCTACACTTGGACAACAGCGGTGCGAGCCGCGGGCGGGTCCAGAACAATCATACTGGGGGACATCGCGTGAACTTGGGTGAATGGCGCGCCGCCAGAACGGCAAACCGCGGTCCGGCGGAGCACCGCGCGACGCGCTCTGCCCGTATGGGTATCCGTGCCGGTGCCCGCAGTGCGGCCCGCATCGGCACCCGCGTTGCCACGCGCGGCACCGTCCGCATTTTCCTGCCCCTCCTCCTTCCGCTGGTCCATCCCCTCGCCCGCCCCGTCGTCATCCGCGGCACCATCCGCATCGGCGCCCGCATTGCCGCCCGCCTCGCCACCCCCGCCGTCCCTCGCATTGCTGCCCGCCTCGCCACCCGCGCCGGTATCCGCGTTGCCGCCCGCCTGGCGGCCGCCGGCGCGCTGGCCGCGGCCGCGGGCGCCGCATCCGCCGCGGCAATACAGGTGGCGGCGCGCGACCTGGCGGACATGAGCCTGGAAGAACTCGGCAACATCGAGGTGACCTCGGTCTCCGGCAAGGCCGAGCCGCTGTCGGGCGCCGCCGCCTCGATTTTCGTCGTCACCGGCGAGGACATCCGGCGCTCGGCCGCCACCAGCCTGGCCGAAGCGCTGCGCCTGGCGCCCAACCTGCAGGTGGCGCGCATCGACGCGCGCAACTACGCGGTGACCGCGCGCGGCTCCAACGGCGCCTTCGAGAACAAGCTGCTGGTGCTGATCGACGGGCGCATCATCTACACGCCGCTGTTCTCCGGCGTGTTCTGGGATGCCCAGGACGTGATGCTGGAAGACGTCGAGCGCATCGAGGTGATCAGCGGCCCGGGCGGCACGCTGTGGGGCAGCAACGCGGTGAACGGCGTGATCAACGTGATCACCAAGTCGGCGCAGGACACCCAGGGCGGCCTCATCGCCGCCGGCGCCGGCGACCGCGAGACCATCGGCGCGGCGCGCTATGGCGGGGTACTGTCGAACGGCGGCCATTACCGCATCTACGCCAAGCATGCCGACTACGAGAACACCCGCGCCGCCAGCGGCGCCGCGCTGTTCGACGGCTGGCGCCGCGACCAGGCCGGCTTTCGCGCCGACTGGGGCCCGGCCTCCGACACCGTCACGCTGCAGGGCGATGTCTATCGCGGCAAGCTGCAGCAGGCGCTCACCGGCTCGATCGAGATCGGCGGCGCCAACCTGACCGCGCGCTGGAGCCGCCGCTTCGAGGACGGCGCGCAGCTCCAGATACGCGGCTACCTGGACCATACCGACCGCAGCCAGCCCGGCGCCTTCATCGAGGACCTGAACACCGCCAGCGCCGACCTGCAATACTCGTTCAAGCTCGGCGCCTCGCACCAGGTGACCTGGGGCGCCGGCTACCGCGCCGCCTGGGACCGGCTGGTGAACGGCGCCGCTTTTTCCTTCCTGCCGGCCTCGCTGAACATGCACTGGGGCAGCGTGTTCGCGCAGGACGAGATCGCCCTGTACGACAACCTGCACCTGACCGCCGGCGTGAAGGTCGAGGACAATTCCTATACCGGCGCCGAGGCGATGCCGAGCCTGCGCCTGGCCTGGAAGCCGGCCCCCGAGCACCTGGTGTGGGCCGCGGTATCGCGCGCGGTGCGCGCGCCCTCGCGCATCGACCGCGACCTGTACGCGCCGTCCAAACCGGTGGTGATCGGCGGGGTGCCGCGCTATACGCTGGCCGGCGGGCCGGACTTCGCCTCCGAGGTCGCCAAGGTCTACGAGCTGGGCTATCGCGGCCAGCCGGCGGCGACCTTCTCCTATTCGGTCACCGCCTTCTACCAGGACTACGACAAGCTGCGCACCGTCGAGCCCGGCGTGCCGGCCGGCTTCAACACCGTGTTCGCCAACAAGGCCAGCGGCGCGGCCGGCGGCATCGAGATGTGGGGCACCTGGCAGGCGGCGCGCGGCTGGCGCCTCTCCGCCGGCTACGTCGCCCAGCACACCCGCATCCACCCGGACTGGGACAGCCGCAACCCCGCCGCCACCCTCACCCTGGGCAACGACCCCAGCCACTACTGGAGCCTGCGCTCCTCGTGGGACATCACCAGCACCCAGGAACTCGACGTCAGCGTGCGCCAGGTGGGCGCCCTGCCCACCCCCGCCGTGCCCGGCTACACCGCGGTGGACCTGCGCTACGGCTGGCGTTTCACGCGCGCCACCCAGTTCGCGGTGATCCTGCAGAACCTGTTCGAGACGCGCCACCCCGAGTTCGGCACCGCGCCCGGCTACAGCACGCTCCCGCGCAGCATCTTCGTCAAGCTCACGACCAGCTTCTAGGCGGCCTTCGGCGCGGGTTTCCCGCCGGCCGCGCGCCCTCGGCCGGGGGCGCGGCGCGATGCATGCCGGGCCCAAAACGCGGCGCGCGTGCGGTTTGGCTAAAATAGGCTCCTGGCGGCCCCCTTTTTCCGGGCCGGCTTGCGCGGCCGGCGGCAGGACAGCGTCCATCCCATCCAATAGAACGAGCTCCAGCTCGCTTACAACCACCACCGCAGGTTCGATTTGCCTTTCCGGGGAACGCACATGAGAGAAGAAGTCAAAGCAGAGGTCAAGGACGTTGTCGGCCTGGTCGGCAAGAGCGGCGAGATGTCGCGCGGGGTCGGCAAGGTCTCGGGCGTGATCGCCCTGACGCTCGGCATTCTCTGCGTGCTCGGCGTGCTCGCCTTCCACTATCCGCAGTACCTCACCACCCCCGAGCTGCGCAAGAGCTACAACCCGGTGTGGATGCGCCACCTGCTGTTCGTCTGCATGCTGATCGCCGGCGGCATTTCGCTCACCAACATCATGCTGGGCCGCAGGCGCGTGCTCAACTTCATCGCCCTGGTGTTCATCATCGCCGCCCAGGCGATGGGCGGCCCCGCCGTGCCGATCGGCGACTTCCCCGACCACACGCCCTACATCGGCCTGGACTGGTTCATCCTCGACCTGCTCGGCTCGACCATGGTGTTCGTGCTGTTCGAAAAAATGTTCCCCCTCTACAAGGGCCAGCCGGTGTTCCGCTTCGACTGGCAGACCGACTTCACCCACTTCGTGGTCAACCACTTCATCGTCGGGCTGATATTGCTGGTGGTCAACTTCCTGATCCACCGCCTGTTCTCCTGGGCCATCTACGCGCCGCTGCAGACGGCGATCCAGAACCTGCCCTTCTTCCTCGAGCTGGCCCTGATCATCCTGGTCGCCGACATGGTGCAGTACTGGACCCACCGCGCGTACCACGAAGTGCCCTTCCTCTGGCGCTTCCACGCCGTGCACCACAGCACCAAGGTGATGGACTGGATGGCCGGCTCGCGCCAGCACGTTTTTGAACTGATATTCACGCGCGTGGGCGTGCTCGGCGCCCTCTACGTGCTCGGCTTCTCCAAGAACGTGATGGACCTCTACATCATCATCGTCGGCTTCCAGGCCGTGTTCAACCACGCCAACGTCAGCCTGCCCTGGGGCCCGCTCAAGTACATCATCGTCACCCCCGACTTCCACCACTGGCACCACAGCTCCGACAAGGCCGCGCTCGACCGGAACTACGCCGCCCACTATGCCTTCCTCGATTACCTGTTCGGCACCGCCGTCAAATCCGACCAGCGCTTCCCCGAGCAATACGGCGTACTCGGCGACTACATGCCCCACGGCTTCGTCAAACAGCAACTCTTCCCTTTCGTATTCCGCGAGAAGATCGCCGAGACTCCCGACAAACCCGCGGACAAACCCGCCGACAACCCCGCCGACAGCCCCGTGCCACCCGCGGCACCGGGCGGCCATTGACACCAGGAGAGCGCCATGCCTGACCCCAAAAAGCCCGCCCCCAAAGTCGAGGACAGCCAGGTGCCCCCGCCGCCCAAAACCGGCGACCACCAGGAATGGCGCATCGACGAAGCCGAGGACGAAAGCTTCCCGGCCAGCGACCCCAGCTCGGAAACCCAGCCGCATCCGACCAGGAAGTAAGGCGCGGGTGGTGCGCAGGCTTGGGACAAACGTCGTAGCCTGCGCCGGCCACCCTGACAAAACCTGACTTTTTTGCGCTTTTCGCGCTTTCGCGTCGCCCACCACCCCACAAAACAACGGTGAATCGCGGCGGTTTTCGGACAGGCGGGCCGTGGACTAATGGGCCGTGGGCTAATACAAGCGTCCTAACCACCGCGACCCAAACCACGGCCGATCACGGCCGCTTTCCTGATCCCGCGCAGGCGCCGTCAAGACAAACATTATTGGCCAGCCCGATTGAAACCACGGTAAATCACGGTTGCCGCAAAGACGAAAATCAGGTTCACGCAGGAAAAGGACCGGCCTGCTTCTCCAAACGGAGAAAAGGGGCAGCGCGCCATGCCCGCCTCCAAGCCGTTCCCGCGCATGGCGCGAGCCTCGAACAGTGGGTTCACCTAGTACCAAACATACGCGCGTCCCGCCCGGTTGAGAAGCGTTTTCGCGGCCCGCCGCGGGAGACGCGCGGGCGATTTGCACTGCGCCTGCCGCACCTGTGCAACATCCAGTACCGATCCGTTGTAGGTCGAAAATGGTTGCGATATAGTTTCCTTCGCGCAACCTCGCGCCGGAGAAGAATAATCATGCCAAGACGCCGCAGCAACAGCATCGACCTGGGCCAGCTCAACCGCGGCTACCTGAACTGGTTAGAGCGGATCGGCCGCGAGTTTTCCATCGTCAATCCGACCTTCCTCAACAACGACCTCCACAACTGCACCACCTGCGCGCAGATCACCGCCAATGCCCTGGTGAACGGCACCGCGCCCTTCCTTGCCGGCGGCCCCTCCGCTGTCGTCGGCGGCACCAATCTCGGTTTTTTCACCGAAGACGATGAGAACGGCGTATGGGCACTGCTGCGCAACCATACCGTCCCGGGCGGTGTCTATCTGGTGGAGGACGAAGAGGACCACGTGTTCAACTTCGTGCGCGACTACGAAGGCTATCTGTTCCTGGTCGACTCCAACACCCATACCTTCCGTCCCGTCACGCGCCTCGACGACACCGTGGTCAGGGAAGGTGCGAAAACCTTTCGCTTCATCAATCCGGGCGACGAGGGCATGACCGTCTACTACCAGGGGCAGCTGCACGCCAACTGGACCTGAACCGAACCTGACCGGCCCCGAACCGGACGAGAAAGCGGCGCCGCGCGCAACTTCCCTTCGCGCACCTTCCTTACACCTTCCTCTATGCCGGCCGTATTCCTTCGCGCTCCGTCCGCCTCGCCGCCAGCGCTGCCTCCGGCTTTGCACGCCGGCAGGATGCGGACGGGTTGATCTACACTCAAGCCGTCGCGTCCGCCCCGCCTTACGCTTTCACCCCACCCTTGCGCCACCTCCCCTCCACCATCGCCCGCTGGCTGCTGCGCCATGCCGCTTCGTTCCTGATGATCGTGGCGGTGCTGCTGGCGATCAACTGGCTGATCGGGGAAGCGCGGCGCTACGATGTGCTGAGCGAGGAGGTGGCCGCGCTGCGCGGCGGGCGCGAAGCAATGGCGCGGCAGATCGGCGAGCGGCAGCACGAGGCGCAAACGCGCGTCGAGGCAATCAGGAACGCCGGGCGCGACAAGCTTTCCTCGCGCATCGCCGAACTGGATGGCGAGATCGCGGCCTTGCAGACGGGCGGGTTGCCGCCACTCTCCACGCCGCTGTCGAAAACCTTCGAGGACCATGCAAAGCGCGTCGCGCAGCGCAAGGTACTGGAGGCGGAGCGCGACTACCTCAAGCTGGCGCGCGGCACGCTCGACTACCGGCAGGCGCAACTCGAGTTGCACAGGCTGGAAGCGGCGGCAGCCGCCGCGCAGACGGAACTGGCGGTCAATCAGGCAGACCAGGCAGCGCTGGACAATGAGCACGGTGGCGCGCGCTTCGTGCCGGGCACCAGTGCCTTCAACCAGTGGCTGGTGCTGCGCGATGCGCAAGCACGGCTGCGCGCGCGCAGCGAGCAGGCGCAGGCGGCGCTGAAGGCGCGGCAGGGCACCATGCTGCCGGTACCGGCGGCGCTGCCCGAGAGCTTTGCGCTGGCGCGCGCGCAACTCGACGAGGCGCTCGCGCCGCTGGATGCGGCGATCCGCGGCAAGGAAGATGCGCTGCTGCGCAACTGGGTGAAAAAGGCGCGTGGCCCGGTGCTGGAGGTGCTGCCGACCGCGCTGCTCGTGCTGCTCGGGGTGATGCTCACGCCGCTGGCGATCAAGGCGCTGTTCTTTTTCGTGATCGCGCCCGCCGCCGCGCGCCGCCCGCCGATTCGCGTCCTGCCCGCCGAGGGCGCGGCGAGTGTGGTGGATGCACGCCTGCTGCCGCCGGATCAAACGCAATGGAACCCCTCGGCGGTGTCGCGGACCATGAGGGTGAATGCGGAGCACGAATTGCTGGTGCACCCCGAGTACCTGCAAAGCTCGGCGGTGCATGGCAGGAAGGGCACGCAGTGGCTGCTCGACTGGCGCTGCCCGATCACCAGTCTGGCGAGCGGCATGTTCGGGCTCACACGCGTCCGCAACGAAATTCGCAACGAGGCCGGCGAGGACGTGGTGATCTCGGCGATGGCCGACCCCTTGAGCGAGGTGGCGGTGCTCACCCTGCCCGAGGGCGCGGCGCTGGTGCTGATGCCGAGCTGCCTGGTCGCGGTACTCACGCCCACGGGGCGCCGCTTGCGCATCACGCGGCACTGGCGCCTGTTCAGCCTGCAGGCCTGGCTCACCTTGCAGCTGCGCTACCTGGTGTTTCACGGCCCGGTGCAACTGGCGGTCAAGGGCTGCCGCGGCGTGAAGGTGGAGGCAGCAGGGGCAGGCCGGCGCATCAACCAGGCCGCGACCCTGGGCTTTTCTCCGCACCTGGATTACGCGGTGGTGCGCAGCGAAGCCTTCTGGCCCTACGTGTGGGGCGAGGACGACCTGTTCAACGACAGCTTCGCCGGCGCGAACGGCTACTTCGTCTACGAGGAAGTGCCGCGCCCCGGCAAGAAGGGCGGCATCACCGGGCGCGGGCTGGAGGGCTTCACCGACGCCGTGCTCAAGGCCTTCGGCATCGGCTGATCCGCGCTGCGGATTTCGCGCCGGCTGCGCATTGGCCAACCCACCGGCAAGCCGCCCGGCATCGCGCATGCGCGGGCCCGCCGAAGACGGAAAACGGAGGATGGAACATGGTTGCGCAATCGCCTTGCGCGAACGTGTTGCCGCACTTACCTGAGGCACATTGCACTGGCGTGACAGGCCGCCATGTATCAGACATGATGCCTCGCACAGAGTGAAAATGCGGTTGCCAAATGCCCCCTGTCTCGTGCAACAATGCTGCACGCCGGCACGCGGCTCTCGCGGCCGGTGGTTCCACCCAGCCGCGCACCATAGCCGGCGGGGGAAAGCAAATCGATACAAGCAATTGCATGCGCATCCTGTGACACGGGATGAAGCAGGAGAAAGTTGTCGCCGCGTGGCGAGTGTTTCACGCGGTCCGAAGTACTGAAATCGCACCATCCGCCAAGCGCCCTCGGGCACGCGGCTTGCTGTTCTTTCATCGTTGCAGGATTCACCGATCATCAACCGGCGCGGCCGACGCGCCAAAGGAGATTTTCCCATGCAAACCATCGAACGTGAACAAAAACGCGAAGCCCTGCGCGCCGAGTTCCTCAAGGCGGACGATGCCGTGATCCAGACCCTGAGCAGCGACGCGGCCAGCTTCGGCTCCGGCGCCGACATGCGCGAGACGCTCAACCAGGCGCGCGCCCTGCGCGACTGGGCATTGCGCAATCTCGCCGCCCTGGACCAGCCTCACTAGCGCGGCCGGCCGGCTCGCGAAAAGAGGCGCCGCGGCGCCTCTTTTTCATTCCGCGTTTTGTCCCGCGTTTTATCCCGCGTTTTGTCCCACGCGCCCGGCCCTTCCTGCCGTCTCAGCCCTTCCTGCTTTTCTTGTAATCGGCTTCCAGCTTGTCCAGCGCCGCGTCGCGCTCGCTGCGGATTTTCGAGGCGCACTCGCGCTTCTCCTTGCCGGAGAACGGGTTGCAGTCGACGAAGCGGAAACTGTATTCCTCTTTCAGGCGCATCTTCTGGGTGCGATAGTCGCCTTCGTCCATCGCGAAGGCGGACGCGGCGAAGCTGCCGAACACGGCGGCGATGACGAAGGCGGTCAGGGTATTGTGCATGGCGGTGCTCCTGCGGTTGGGGTGACACGAAAATACGGCGCACGAAAATACGGCGCGAAAAAAGTCCGGGGTCGGCACTCATGGCACCTCGACCAGTGCATGCAGCTTAGGCGCGCACCGCGCGCGCGGCCAGCGGCGGCGGCGGATATGCGTGTCGGTGGATTCCTACAGGCGTCCTGGTCCGACGCCGGGTTGGTCGGTGCTCGATTGCGGATTGCGTATCGGGCACAATAGCGCGATAACAGCAACCATAAAGCGCCATGTCCGATTCCGCCGCAACCCCCGCGTCCCTGCTGCTCCGGCTTGACCTCGCGGCCCGCCTGCTCGACGAGGCGGCCGGCGAGTTGCGAGACCTCTCGCCGGTACAGCCCGGCATGCCCTCGCGCATCGAGCAGATCCTCGGCGTCGAAACCACGGCATTGCACCGCTCGATAGCCGAAAGGAAGATTGCGCGGCTGGGACGGGGGGATCAGGCTTAATGGGCGAGAAAGAAACTCCGGAGCGCAAGCCACCGCCGCGCGGCTTCCGGCGGCGCTTCGGCAACACGCTGGTTTTTGGCGCGCTGCTGGTGCTATCCTGTGGCATGCCCTTCGCCGGCTACCTCGGCGCGGTGTTCGGGGTTGCCTGGCTGGTGTACGGCGGCTATTCCCTGTCGAGGGCGCTGGAGCATCCGGCGGAGCGCCGCCTGCGCCTCGGGCGGCTATTGATCTGGACAGCGAGCTTCGCCCTGGTGTTCGGGCTGCACAAGTACTACGCGGTGCAGGCGCGCGCCGATGCCGAGCGGACGATCGCGCAGGTAAGCATGTTCCGGCAACGCCACGGCCGCTTTCCGGACGACAGCGCCGAGGCCGCTCTTCAGTTGCCCGGCATCGCGCCGCTAAGCAACGCGACCTACTTCATCTATCAGGGCAGGCACCTGATCACCTATCACGATCCTTGGATGCCGTTTACAACGATCCGCTACGACCTCGATACCTGCACCTGGAGCAACCAGAGCAGTTGAGCGCCACGGCCGGCGCCACTATCGCTTCACCTTCTTCGCCTCCGGACATGTCGTGACTCGACCTAGAGAGTTGAGAACGTAATATCCGGCACAATACTGCACGGTAGACCACCCTACGACAGCAAAACCAATGCGCCAGGCCATACATCCGCAGTCTTATATGGGAGACAGAACGTGAACTGGAAAGGCCTGGGCATTCTGGTCGCCTGCGCCACCGTGCTGGACGCGCTGATCGGCGCAGCGATAATCACATTCCTGCTGCAGGCTCCCGTGCTGGCGGAATGGCCTGGCCGGATTGCCAAAACCTGGGAGCTTTTTCACAAGCCGACCTCGGACGCATTGGGTGGCCTGCTTTTCGGGAGTGTTGACATACATCATCCCTTGATGCCGTACCTTGGGCTGGCCTATCTCTTCGGCTGCGCCTGCCAGACCGCCGTTCTCACCGCGCTGGCCGGGCTGCCCTTCTTCGGCATGGCATCGCGGATCCAGCAACGCTGAGCGCCGGAAATTCGCAGCAGGACGCAAGCGCGTTCAGGCTGCGCGCTTTTTCTTCTTCACCGGCGCCTCGCTGAGCACCCGCGCGATCGCCGCGCGCATCAGGGCGGGCACGTCCGCCAGGTTGCGTTCCTGGGTGACGGCCAGGGCCATCTTGGCGAAGTCGGCCTGGAATTTTTTCTGCGCGGCCTGTTCGAGAGCGAGCCAGGTCTCGCCGATTTCCTTGGCCTGGGCGCGCACTTCGGCGAGCGCGCCGGCGTAGACCTTGAAGGTGGAAAGGATGGATTGCGCGGCGTCGAAACCTTCCATGCTCGGCAGCGGCTTGAGGGTGAGGCGGCGCGCGCCGGCGGTGGCGCGGGCGAACTGCGCGCCGAGCGCCTGGGCGATGTGGGCGTAGAGCGAGGCTGCGGCGCCGGGGGGCAGCAGGGAGAGCAGCGAGGCGCGCGCGGCGGCGGCGTCCGCCGTGGCGGCGAAGCCGGCGGAGAGGGTGGGCCAGAGGCCGCCGGCGGGCTTGCCGGCAGGGCGCGCCGTCCTGGCTCCGGCGGGCCGGTTCGCGGCGCTCTTGTTCGCGGCGGGTTTGGCAAGGGCCTTGCGGGGCGCGGGCTTGGTGGCAGCGGGCTTTTTGGTCGCCGGCTTCTTTGCGGCGGAAGGCTTGGCCGCCGGCTTCTTCGCGGCGGCGGACTTGGCGGCAGACTTGGCGGCGGGCTTTTTCGTGGCGTTCTTTTTGGCGGCAGGCTTCTTGGTCATGGCGGGCGTGAAGTGGAAGGGCGCTGGGCGGAAAAGAAACTCGACTCCGGAACTCGACTCCGGCTGGGCGCATTATGCGCCAGCTTGCGCGTGAGCCGCCGCGCGCAAAGCAAAGGCCCGCCGGGGGCACCGGCGGGCCTGCTTGTTGGTGACTTGTTGGTGACTTGTTGGTGACTTGTTGGCGACTGGCTGGTCGCTCGTTGCGGCTTGAGCGGGAGCGCCCTAGCGCACCACGTTGCCGCCGAACGGGGGGATGGCGCCGCCGATCAGGTCGGGGCTGATGCGATTGGCGGCGGGCCCGGCGGCGCGCAGTGCCTGGTCGCGCGCCTCGCGGGCCTGCTTGCGGCAATTGCTGCGTTCGGCGCCCTGCATCTGCTTGCAATTGGCGAGCGCGCTGTCGTAGTCGCGCTTGGCGCTTTGGCGCGCTTCGGCGCTCGCGTCGGTGGCGTCGGCGGCGAACACGGTGGAGGCAAGCGCGAGGGCGCAGACGGCGGCGTAGGTGGTGAGGTGAGCGGTGCTGTTCATGTCGGTCTCCTGGCGCGCTGCAAGCCGCGGGATACTGTTATCTACGCGGGGCGGCTGGGCATGGATGAAGCTTGAGGCTCGCGGCCCTTGGGCGATGCAGGCGCGCGGCGCAAGGCGCTGTCGGTGCCGGACTACAGCCCGGTGCGGACGCTGGTCGGGGCATGGCCGGAATGCGCCAACCATCGGGGCATAGAGTCAGGGAACAGGGTCAAGGAACAGCGTCGCGGAGGCGCAAAGGCACGGATGCAAGGATACAGACGCAAAAGCCGCCCGAAGGCGGCCTTTGCGTGCGGCGGCTGCATCGCGCCGCCGCGCCAGCGCGCTTACATCGCGAAGCGCGCCTTGGCATCGGCCACGCACTTGTCCTTGGCGTCGCCGGCCAGGGCGTCGCAGCGTTCCTTCGCGGCCTTGTAGTCGGCTTCACGCGCGTCCTTGTTGGCGCTAGCGCGGGCATCGGCGACCTTGCCGTCGGCGGTGTTCATCGCTTCGGCGGTCTTGCGGTTGGCCTTGGCATCGGCGACGGCGCGCACGTGGGCGGCCTTGGCGTCCTGCACGCATACGTCCTTGGCGTTGCCGGCGAAGTCGTCGCATTTCTCCTTGGCGGTGTCGTAGGTCGCGTCGGCCTTGACGATGGCCGCGTCGGTGCGGGTCTTGGCGGTGGGCTTGTAGTCGGCGTCGAGCTGCGCGCGGGCGATCTTCTCCTGCCCCTTGGCCTGCACCTGGCAGACGTCCTTGGCGTTGCCGGCCAGGCTGTCGCACTTGGCCTTGTCGGCCTTGTAGGCTTGCGAGATCTGGTCCTTGTTGGCGTTGTATTCGTCCTTCGTCATGGCGAAGGCGGGGGCGGCGGCGCAGGCGCCGGCGATGGCTATCGCGATCAGGGTCTTGTGCATGGTCTATCTCCTCTGGTGGGTCGAATGGATTCCCGAAACGGGATGAGGAGAAGCATAGGCAGCGCGCCGCGCACCCGGCATCGGCGCAGGCGGATACGGGTGTAGGCGCTTTCCGACACCCGCGGCCCGCGATACGCCGCGCACGTCACGCCGGAGGCATAGGGGCGCGATCGCATGGGGGGCAGCTTGGTGTTATGTTGCCCCGTGCCGTGCCACGTGGCGCGGTTGCGCCGCCTCTCCCAGCCCAGCAACAGAAAGCAAGCCGCCATGTCATTCCCGCTCCCGTCCTTGCTCCCGCTTCGTGCCGCGCGAGCCGCCTGCTCGGCCGTTCTCTTTGCGATTGCGCTGCCCGCCATCGCGCAGAACACCGACACCGTCAAGGTCGGCAACCAGACCAAGCGCGCCGGCGGCACCGTCACCGACCTCCAGGCCGGCGACGTGGCCTGCTACCTGACGCTGAAGGACGAGCGCGGCGCCACGTTCGAGGAGATGGCCGACTTCTCGATCTGCGAACAGAAGCCTTCGCTCAAGGGCAAGCGCGTGGCGCTCTCCTACCAATTGCAAAAAGTGATGGCCGACGAGTGCCAGGGCAACATGGATTGCAAGAAGACCAGGACGGTGGCGCTGGTGACCGGGGCGAAGGTGATCGCCGCAGCCGGGCCGGCAACCGCGGCGCCCACCGCCGCATCCAAGGCGGCGGGCGGGCAGACCTCGTTCTGCACGCCGACGGAGACGGTGGTGTTCGCCTGCCGCAGCGGCGCCAAGCTGGTGTCGGTGTGCGCCTCGAAGGACGCGGCGCGCAACCTCGGCTATGCGCAATACCGCTTCGGCAAGCCGGACTCGCCCGAGCCGCTGGAGCTGACGGTGCCGGACGCATTGAGACCGCCCGCGCAGGTCGCGACCGGCCAGACCGAGGCCTTCTCGGGCGGCGGTGGGGCCTGGCTGCGCTTTCGCAACGGCCCCTACGCGTACGTTGCCTATACCGGCGTGGGCAAGTGGGGCCCGCGCGGCGAGACCCGCGAGAAGGCCGGCCTGGTGGTCGAGCGCGGCGGCAAGCAGGTCGCCAATCTCAAGTGCGGCGGCACGGTGTTCTCCGAGCTTGGGCCGGTGTGGTTCGAGAAGGCCGGCGTGACGGCAGGCAAGGACGAGTTTGATTTCCCGGATTGATCGGGGCGCAGCGGCGTCGCTGACGCGACGTGGACCGGGCGGTGTGTCGCCGATGTGGCGCGGATCGGGCGGCGCGGTCGATGCGCCTGACCGATGCTGCGTGAATCGAAGCGATGTGACCGAAGCGGCGTGAGCGATGCGGCGTGACCGATGCGGCGTGATCGAAACGATGTGACGATGCAGTGTGACGGAGAAGCAGCCCGGCCCCCGGGGTGCCCAGCGAGGCCCTGCCGGCGTAGCACAGTCCGCGCAGGACAGGCACCCGGCCGGCCCATGCCGCGCCCCCAAACCCTACCGCAGCGTCTGCGAGACGTCGGTGCTTTGCTGGCGCCGCACTTCGTCGCGCTTCATGTCGAGGTAGGCGGTGCGCTCGACTTCGTGAAGCTGGCGATGATACTTCTCGCTGCCGTCGTACCAGGCCTTCAGGCGCGCCTCCACCTGTTCGCCGGCAGGGGCGGCGAGCGAGTCCAGGTAGGCGTCGATCGCCAGGTAGTAGCGCATGGTGTTGCGCTCGACCACGCCGCGCGCCCCGCCGATGTAGTGCGGCGTGCCGTCCGGGGTGCGGTCGGTGACGGTGAAGCCGACCTTGCCGGCACCGATGGTGGCAAGGTAGGCGGCCATCGCCATGCGGCCGGCCACGCCGGATTCGTAGGAGTAGCTGAAGTGCAGGAAGCTGCGCCCGGCATCGAGGGGAATCGCCTCCAGGGTGATGCGGTAGTTGGAGGTCGCCATCGGCCCGCTGCCCGCGGCCAGTTCGGTGCGCAGGTAGTCCGCGCTTGAGGCGGCCGGGGTGAAGCTGAAGTCCAGGCGCGAGGCCTTCGCCGGCGCCTCGGGCTTCTTGCCGCCGATGCCCATGGTGAGCAGGCCGCGGCCGCCGGCGTTGCCCGGGGAGGCGCGGCAGTACTTGGTGTTCAGGTGCAGGATCATCACCTCGCACCACTGCGCCGGCGAGCGGAAGGTGCGGGCCACGGCGGCGAAGGGATGCTCCATCACCGCGTAGATTTCGCCGGAGACGCGCGTGCCGGCTTCCACCGAGTCCAGGTGCAGGGGCGCGCCGAACATGTTGGGCGCGCCCAGCTCGTGCCGCAGCTCGGCATGGCGGGCGCGCAGGGCATCGGCCGATTGGGCATGCGCGGGCAGCAGGCAGGCCCAGGCGAGCAGCACGGCGATGGTGGCCCGGAACGAAAGGAAGAACGGCTTGCGGGAGCGGCGCGGGATCACGGCGATGGTCGGGGGGATGGTCAGGAGGGAAAGACGCGGATGCGTCGACGCCCCACTATCCCCGCCGGGCGCGGCACGCGCTGTAGGCGGATGCTGATATTGTTGTCGGCAAGGCGCGAGCCAGGCGCTGCATCAAAGGAAGCCCCAAGGAGACCCGCATGCCAGCCAGCACATTTCACCCGGCCCCGACGGACTTTGTGCATTGCATGCGCCGTCTCCACGCGAGTCTGCTCGTGACCCGGTTCGCAACCTTCCTCATGGCCTGGTTCGCAACCCCGCCCGCAACCCGGCTCAAGCCCCCGCTTGCGGCCTTGCTCGCGCCACGGCTGGCGGGTTTCCCTGCCCTCCCCGCCCTCACCGTCTTCGCCACCTTCTGCGCCCTCGCCCTGCCCGCCGGCGCGGCGCACGCCCAGGCCGAACCGCTGGTGCAGGCGCAGGCCCTGCGCCAGGTGAGCGCGCATGTGCACATCGTGCCGGACGCGAGCGTGCCGCTGGTGCCCAATGTCGGGCTGGTGGTGGGCGAGCGCGCCATCCTGGTGGTCGACACGGGCCTGGGCCCGCGCAACGGCGCACAGGTGGCGGCGCTGGCGCAAAAGCTCGGCGCCCCGCCGCGCGCGCTTTATCTCGTCACCACCCATTTCCACCCCGAGCACGACCTGGGCGCGCAGGCCTTTCCGGCGGACACGAAAATGATCCGCTCGCTGGAGCAGCAAAAAGACATCGCCGAGTTCGGCCTGCAGCTGGCGAAGATTTTCGCGCAGCGCTCGGCCATCAACGCGCAATTGCTCGAAGGCGCGCAGTTCCGCCCGGCCGACATCTCGTTCGACGCGGAGCACCGCCTCGACCTGGGCGGGGTGACGGTGCGGCTGATCGCGATGGGCGCCAACCATACGCGCGGCGATACCGCCATCTGGGTGGAGGGCGACCGGGTGCTGTTCTCCGGCGATGTGGCGATGCGCCCGCAGCCGGCCTTCGCCAGCCCGTATTCGAGCCTGTCGCACTGGCTCGCCAGCCTGGACCGGATGCAGGCCCTGCAGCCGGCCCTGATCGTGCCCAGCCACGGGCCCACCGGCGGGGCCGAGCTGATCGAGGGCTATCGCGGCTATCTCACCGAGATCCGCGATCGCGCCCAGGCCGCCAGACAGGCCGGGCAGGGCGCGGACGAGGCGGCCCGCACGATCACCGAGGCGATGGGCGCGCGCTACCCGGACCGGGGCCGCCTCAACGGCGCGGCGCTGGCGGGCTACCGGGAACTCAAGTAGCGCGACGAAACACGATAGCGGCGCGCCGGGGCGCTACACTGGTGCGCCATTCGCAAACTCGCGCGCAAACTCGCGCGCAAACCCGCAACCTCGGCCACCGCCGCAGCCCCATGCCCGATTCCCCCACCCTCGACCTGATCCTGCGCCTGACCGTCGCCGTGGTGCTGGGCGGCATCATCGGCCTGAACCGCGAATACAAGCACAAGCCCGCCGGCCTGCGCACCCACGCGCTGGTGGCGCTGGGCGCGGCCTGCGCGACTTCGCTGGTGGCGTGGAGCGCGACGCAGGCGGGCATCGCTCACTACGATGCCCTGTCACGGGTGATGCAGGGCATCATCACCGGCATCGGCTTTCTCGGCGCGGGCGTGATCATGCGCGGCGAGCAGGGCTACACGGTGCACGGCCTGACCACCGCCGCCTCGATCTGGCTGGCCGCCTGCCTGGGCGCGGCCTGCGGCGCGGGCGCCTGGCTGATCACCGCCTGCGCCTTCGTGCTGATCATGGCGGTGCTGCTGGCCGGCGGCCCGCTGGAGCGCTGGGTGCTGGCGCGCTTCGACAAGCGCGTCAAGGAAGAACGCGCCTACGTGCCCGGCACGGATGATCCGGGCGCCGACTAGGGGCTTGGGGCCGTGACGCTGGGCCGCCACCGGCCGGTGAGGCGGGTCCGGCACCGGCCCGCCCCGGGGACAGGCCCGCATAGGAAGACTTCCTATAGCAAGTCGCGGCCCGTTTCCTATTCTATTTTCGCGAGTTCGGCGACAGACAGGGCGCGGGGCGCGGCCTACACTGGCTTCCATACCGCTGCGATTGCGGGCCATCGAAGCTAAGCCAACCGGCTTTTTGGGAGTGATGCCATGCACACGAATACCGAACACCTGAGCCAGATCATCGTCGGCCTGGCCGACCTGGTCCGTGAAGTGCGCCAACACGGCCGCACCGCCCGCTTCGACTCGCGCGCCCCCGGCCTGCTCGAGGAAGCGATGCAGGCGATCCGCACCCAGGCCGCGCAGCGCGCGCAGGCCGGCGCGACCCTGCGGGAAGAAGCGGTCGCCGCCTGAGTTCCCGTTCTCGCGCGCTTCGGCGCGTGGGGCATGGCGTGCGCTGTTTCGTGATGGTGCGTGATTGCGCGTGATTGCGCGTGATTGCGCCGGGGTGCTTGCGGACTTGCGTCAAATAGCCGTCATCGGCGCATTCCTACAGTGCAATCGGGCAGGCGGCGACAGCGTCCCCGCGCAGCGACGCCTACGATGTCTCCATGCCCGGCCCGTGAATCGGCCGACCAGACCAGCGGCCCGCCGGGAGACTGTGGAGTCCGCCACCATGAATACCAATACCCATCATCTGCGCGAAACCATTGTCGGTCTCGCCGACCTGATCCGCGAAGTGCGCCTGCATGGCCGCACCGCCCGCTTCGACTCGCGCGCCCCCGGCCTGCTCGAGGAAGCGCGCCTGGCCCTGACGCAAGCCCAGGGCAGCGAGCGCGCCAGCGCACTGCCCAAAGCCAAAGCGGCCTGACCCGGCACGAACGCGGCCAGGGTGCGGCAAAGATGCGGCGGTGACGTATCGGCCGCCCTAAACTACATCACGACAAAAGTACGATACTTCCTTTAAGGATCGGGAATGGCTACCCTTGCCGTTTCCGATCAAAGGCACGGCCCGGAACACCCATGCCATCGGCATCGATGCGCGCGCCGTCAAGCACGTTCGCTTGCACAGCCGAACCCCCGATCCCCCTCTTTCCACGCGCCTGTCATAGGACGCCGGCATAAGCACCCACTTGCTTGCCGATTCCACTCTAAAAATCACGTCCATACTCCCCACAGGGCGCTCCGATTGTGAAAAAATCCGCACCTGTAATTTATTGTGACACGCGAAGCAAAAGGGCGAGTTCAAATTTAAGGAACCGGCGCCGCTGCCCGCGGGTCACGCGGTACAACCTCATGCCGGAGCACGCTTTGTCAGATATCGACCAGTACATCCTCGACGCCATCAATACTTACGTTTGGTCGGGCTTCTATTCGCCCGCCGACGTGCAACAGGCGATCGGCGATCTGCTCGAGGAAGGTGCCGACGAAGCCATGCTGCGCGCCGCGGTGCTGCCCGAGTTCGAGAAAAAGGCCCAGGCCGAACTGGGCTGGCCGCCGGAGACCGACTGCGACCGGCTGGATGCGGCCTTCGAATCGCTCGAGGAGCAGGGCATCCTCGCCCTGCACAACGCCGGCAACACCATGAGCGACGGGCATGAGGACGCCGCCGCCATCCTCGAGGAATCGGGCGATGCCACCTTCATCGGCTACTGCTTCTATCACGGCCAGGACGTCGAGCGCGCGATCACCGGCGGCGGCCTGCTGATCGCCTTCGATCACGTCGAGGGCGACGTGCCGGACAAGAAGGTGATCGGCCAGGCGGTACAGGCCGCGCTCGAATCCGAGGGCCTGGCGACCGAGTGGAACGGCGACCCGGAGACGCGCATCAACCTGCCGGACTTCGACTGGAAGCGGCGCGGCGTGGTGTGAGCGCGCCGTCCGCGCTTTTTCCTCACCTTCACCCTCACCCTAGCCCTTCCCCCGCGCGGCGCCCCTTACCTCCTCACCCCCTTTACCTCCCCGCCGCCCGCGCCTACACTGCCGCCATGCGCACCGTGATCATCATCCTCGCCGGCTTCATCATCCTGGCGGCCGCCGCCTTCGCGGCGCGCCAGTTCGGCGGCGACAAGGTGATGAGCCTGGCCGCGCTGGTGTTCATCCCCTTGTGGCTCACCGCCGCGCTGATCAACATGTGGATAGGCGTGACCCGCGCCGGCTACAGCGTCGGCGAGGAACTGCCCATCATGCTGCTGATCTTCGCCCCGCCGGCGGCCCTCGCCGGCTTTTTGTGGTGGAAGTTTTCATAGGGAAGCTCTGCAAAAAGCTGCATGACGAGCCGAGGAGCGCCAGCTGGCGAGGCCGTAGGCTTTCACGTCAAAGGCTTGGAGTCGGTTCGCCTTGGAGATGATGCAGCCGAGAACGCTTTTGCAGAACTCCCTAGCGGCTTGAACACGCCGCCGCGGGTGAGGCCCGATGCGGCGGGCCTTCACGCTGCAATGCCTTCGCTTTGCCATGCCTCCGGCGCCCTTCGGACATGGCCGGCGAGGGCTCTGTTATATTTTCAGCGGCCCGGTTGCTTCACCGGTTGTTCCAATGGTTGTTCCGGGTCGCCTGACGAAGCGTTCCGCGCAGCGGCGTGCGCTGGCCGCTCCTACAGGCACTGATTGGCAGGTTACATGCAGCACCCATACCAATATCCATTGAAAGGGAGTGTCATGCGTATTCGCCTTGCTTCAGCTTCAGCGTTGTATCTGGCCGTGTTTCTCTGCGCGCCCTCGGCCCATGCCCACAGCAACGGCCACGAGTCGCGCACCACCGCCGACTGCCAGAAATTGCCCGGCACCAACACCACCGCCGAGCGCGGCCAGTGCCTGAGTTGCGTCTCCCGCAAAGCCAAGCATCACTATCACCCGGACTACCCCGCCGGCTCGCGCTGCCGTCCGGACAACGGCAAGCCCTGAACGCCAGGGGAATTTGAAGGCGGGCCCGGCTTTCCAGCAAGCGAGGGCCCGCCGCGCAACGCGGTCGCCCGCGTTCTTTAGTAGATCGACGGTACGATCATCTCGGCCGGCACCGGCTGGCGGTGATAGTCGGCGTGGTGCTCGCGCTCGGGGAGTTTCACCGGCTGGCGGCCGACCTCGTGATACGGCATCTGCTTGAGCAGGTGGGCGATGCAATTGAGGCGCGCCTTTTTCTTGTCCACCGCCTCCACCACCCACCAGGGCGACTCGGCGATATGGGTGCGCGCCAGCATCACTTCCTTGGCGCGGGTGTATTCCTCCCAGCGGCGGCGCGACTCCAGATCCATCGGCGAGAGTTTCCACTGCTTGAGCGGATCGTGGATGCGGCCGAGAAAGCGCGAGTGCTGCTCTTCGTCGGTGATCGAGAACCAGTACTTGATCAGCTGGATGCCGGAGCGCTGCAGCATCTTCTCGAACTCCGGCACGGTACGGAAAAACTCCTCGTACTCGTCGTCGCTGCAAAAGCCCATCACGCGCTCGACCCCGGCGCGGTTGTACCAGCTGCGGTCGAACAGCACGATCTCGCCGGCGGCCGGCAGGTGCGAGACGTAGCGCTGGAAGTACCACTGGGTGCGCTCGCGGTCGTTCGGCGCGGGCAGCGCGGCGACGCGGGCCACGCGCGGATTGAGACGCTGGGTGATGCGCTTGATCACCCCGCCCTTGCCGGCGGCATCGCGCCCTTCGAACAGGATCACCACCTTGTGGCCGGTGTGCTGCACCCAGTCCTGCAGCTTCACCAGTTCACCCTGCAGGCGGAACAACTCCTCGAAATAGATGCGGCGCGCTTCCTTGTCCGTGGCCTCTTGCGGCTTGCGGATCAGCTTGCCCTCGGCGTCGAATTCCTGGTCCTCGATCTCCATC
>Ga0307511_10001704_pt1 | contig 23130 bp, 21 predicted proteins | sample 13_EM_MG_FD_200266 | JGI IMG/M metagenome (GOLD analysis project Ga0307511, IMG submission 200266) | Populus trichocarpa ectomycorrhiza microbial communities from riparian zone in the Pacific Northwest, United States - 13_EM | ecosystem: Host-associated > Plants > Roots > Unclassified | place... | reverse complement strand
ACCCCCGCAGGCGACAACTCGCCCCAGATGGCACAATCTGTGCATGGAACACGACGGCCAACTCAAGCTCTATGCGGCAGTCGCGGACCAACTCAAGGAAGCGCACACAAGGGTGCGCGCACTGCAAGTCCCGGAGGGCGTACGGATGGCGCTGGCCCGGAAGCTGCTGGTCATTACGGCCGCGGCCAAGCACGATCTCGCCGACGCGACAAGGCGACTGGACCGGTTCACGGCCGACCTCGACGCGGGTCGATTCCCCGAAGAGGAACGCTGAACAAGTCCAGGACAGCCGAGTTCGTTGCGGCGCACGGGTGATTAGCCCGTTTCGTGTTTGATTTGCGGTATATATCTGCCTAACGTGCGGAAAAGCCTGAACACTTTCGTTCCGGCAATGTCTCCGAAGGGGAAGACGTGAACAAGGCGCAGCTCGTAGAAGCGATTGCGGACAAGGTCGGTGGCCGTCAGCAGGCCGCCGAGGCGGTCGACGCGGTACTGGACGCCATCGTCCGTGCCGTCGTCAGTGGGGACCGGGTCTCGGTCACCGGTTTCGGTTCGTTCGAGAAGGTCGACCGTCCGGCCCGTTACGCCCGCAACCCCCAGACGGGCGAGCGGGTTCGGGTCAAGAAGACCTCCGTTCCGCGCTTCCGCGCGGGCCAGGGTTTCAAGGACCTGGTGAGCGGCTCGAAGAAGCTCCCGCGTGGTGGCGAGGTCGCCGTCAAGAAGGCGCCCAAGGGCAGCCTGAGCGGCACCGCTTCGGCGACGGTCAAGAAGGCCGCGGCCAAGAAGACCACCGCCAAGAGGGCGACGGCCACCGCGAAGAAGACCGTGGCGAAGAAGACCGTGGCGAAGAAGACGGCGGCCAAGACGGCCACCGCCAAGAAGACCACGGCCAAGAAGGCGACCGCCAAGAAGACCACGGCGACGGCCAAGAAGACGGCGGCCAAGAAGGCCACCGGCACCGCCAAGAAGGCTGCGGCCAAGAAGGCCCCGGCCAAGAAGTCGACGACGCGCAAGACCACCGCCAAGAAGGCCACCGCCACCCGCTAGTCAGCGGAACGCAGGGCACTCACGCGCCGGGCCGGACTCCCGTTGGGAGTCCGGCCCGCGGCGTGTTCACGGCCCGTGCACGGGCGTTCAGAAGGTTTGCAGCGTCACCAGTGTGATCCTGAGCCGGTCCTTGGGCCCCTCGGTCTCGATCCGCACCCGCTGTCCCGGCCGCAGCAGCCGCAGCGCGCCCGCGTCGAACGCGGCGGCGTCAAATGGCACCGGGGTGCCGTCGTCGAGCAGCACACTGCCGGTGCGGGTCCCGGCGTCGTAGGTGTAAGCGGTCGCCTGCATGGCCGCAGCCTACTGCCCGCCCGCGGCCCCCGGCCGTCCCGGAATCAGCAGTCCCGCGGCCGCCGCCGCCGTGCGCGGCCCCACGCCCAGGGCCAGCGCCGCCCGGAGGTCCTCGCCGGTGTCCACGTCCTGCCGTACGGAATCCACCGCGTCCAGGGTGAGTTCGGCCGCGCCGGAGGCGCGATGGCGGGCGCGGGAATCGGTGCCGAATGCCGGGCGCAATTCGCGGCCCGCTCGCGCGGTGAGCAAGGTGGTGCCGATTGCGGCGGCGTCCGGGAGAAAAGCGCGGGGGAATTCCGCCGCCGCGTTCAGGACCCGGGCCAATTCCATGGGGCGCAGGGCCGGCAGATCGGCGTTCAGGGCCGCCACCGCGCTTTCGGGGCGGGAAACCCGTACGACCGCCGCCGCGTGCCGCAGCGCGGCGTTCAGACCGTCTCCCGGCTCGTCCGCGACGATACGGGCGCCCAGCGCGGCCAGTTCGCGGCCGGCCAGGGCGTCGCCCGTGACGACCGCCACATCGCGGACCGCCGGGCAGGCCAGCACGGCCGCCACGGTGTCCTGCGCGAAGGCGAGGGCGAGCCCCGGCCGCAGCCCGTCGCCGGCCGTGTCCGAGAGCCTGGTCTTGGCTCGCGCCAGAGACTTCAGGGGTATGACCAAGGTCCACTGCACGCGGGTTCCGTCCCTCTCTTGTCGCGGCCATTGTCACCCGGCGCCCCTGGCGTTGTCGGTGGCGGGGCGTACGGTGTTCTCGACAGACCGACGGCCTGGGGCGACACTTGTGCGGCCCCCCGGGTCCTAGAGGAAGGTGTTCGCGTGCCCCGCCGCAGAATCGGGTTCTGGTACCGCTTCGCAGCGGTCCTCTGCAAACCGCCGCTGGTGGTTCTGATCAAGCGGGACTGGCGTGGAATGGAACACATTCCGGCCGAGGGCGGATTTATCACCGCGGTGAACCACAATTCGCACGTAGACCCCCTTGCGTACGCTCACTTTCAGTACAACACCGGGCGCGTTCCGCGATTCCTCGCGAAGAGCGGCCTTTTCAAGAAGGGATTCGTCGGCGCCGCGATGCGCGGCACCGGACAGATCCCCGTCTATCGCGAGACCACGGACGCGCTGAGCGCCTTCCGCGCCGCGATCGACGCCGTGGAGCGCGGTGAATGCGTCGCGTTCTATCCCGAGGGCACCATCACCCGCGACCCCGACCAGTGGCCCATGACCGCCAAGACCGGTGCCGCGCGCGTGGCCCTGCAGACCAAGTGCCCGGTGATTCCCGTCGCGCAGTGGGGCGCCAACGAACTGCTGCCGCCGTACGCCAAGAAGCTGCACGTCTTCCCGCGCAAGACCAGCCATGTGCTCGCGGGCCCGCCGGTGGACCTCACGCGCTTCTACGGCAAGGACATGAGCCCGGACCTCCTCAAGGAGGCGACCGAGGTCATCATGGCCGACATCACACGCCTGTTGGAGAAGATCCGCGGCGCGAAGGCACCCGAGACGCCCTACGATCCGCGCCGCGAGCGGATCGAGCAGCGGCGCCGGACGGCCGCGGAGACCGAGCAGTTGGAGTCCAGGGCCGAGTCGGCGACCGAGCCGAAGGTCGAGCAGGAAGAGGGGCAGGGCACGTGAGCAAGCCGGTCAAGGCGGCTGTTTTCAGCGCCGGTTCATGGGGCACGGCTTTCGGCATGGTGCTCGCCGACGCGGGGTGCGAGGTCACCCTGTGGGGGCGCCGCGCGGAAGTCGTGGACGCCATCAACTCCGGCCGTACGAACCCCGATTACTTCCCCGGTGTCGAACTCCCGGAGAACCTGCGGGCCACCACCGACCCCGCCGAGGCCGCCGCCCACGCCGACTTCACCGTCCTGTCGGTCCCTTCGCAGACCCTGCGCGCCAACTTGGCCGACTGGGCACCCCTGTTGGCGCCCGACACGGTCCTCGTCTCGCTCATGAAGGGCGTCGAGCTCGGCTCCGTCATGCGGATGAGCGAGGTCATCGAGGATGTCGCCAAGGTGAGCCGGGACCGTATCGCCGTGGTCTCCGGACCCAACCTCGCGCGGGAGATCGCCTCCCGGATGCCGGCCGCAGCGGTGGTCGCCTGCACCGACGAGGCCGTGGCCCGCCGGCTCCAAGCCGCCTGCCACACCCCGTACTTCAGGCCGTACACCATCACCGACGTCGTGGGCTGCGAGCTCGGCGGCGCGGTGAAGAACGTGATCGGGCTCGCCGTCGGCATCGCGGACGGCATGGGGCTCGGGGACAACGCCAAGGGCTCGCTCATCACCCGCGGTCTCGTCGAGACGACCCGGCTCGGCATCGCGATGGGCGCCGACCCGCTGACCTTCTCCGGACTCGCCGGCCTCGGCGACCTGGTGGCGACCTGCTCCTCGCCGCTGTCGCGCAACCACACCTTCGGCACCAACCTCGGCAAGGGCATGACCCTCCAGGAGACCATCGCGGTCACCAAGCAGACCGCCGAGGGCGTCAAGTCCTGCGAATCCGTACTGGACTTGGCCCGCAGACACGGCGTCGACATGCCGATCACGGAAACGGTGTTCGAGATCGTGCACGAGGGGAAGTCGCCCGTGGTCGCCGTGAAGGAGCTGATGTCGCGCAGCGCCAAGCCCGAGCGACGCTGAGCGCTCCGCTGGGGGAGCCGCGGCGGGTTGTCGGTCGGGTGCGGCGCCGTCGTGGCTGGCCGCGCTCACGCGGCGGTAGCCGCATATCGATACAGCCCCGCGCCCCTTCAGGGCGCTGCACGAACCGCCCGTCGTCAACCGACGCTGTATCACAGCAGTACCACCGGGTACGCTCATCGCGATATGAGCACCGAGAATCTCTCCCAGAGCCCTGAGCAGCCGCCTCGCAAGCCGCGTGTGGCCGTCGTGTTCGGCGGTCGCAGCTCCGAACACGGGATCTCCGTGGTCACCGCCGGCGCCGTCCTCGCGGCCATCGACCGGACCAAGTACGACGTCCTGCCGATCGGCATCACCCGCGAAGGCCGCTGGGCCCTCACCGCCGACGCGCCGGAGCGCATGGCGATCACCGACCGCCGCACCCCGGACGTCGAGGAGCTCGCCGAGTCGAGCGAGGGCGGAGTGGTGCTCCCGCTCGACCCCGGAAACCGCGAAGTCGTCATCAGCGAACCGGGATCCGTGCCCAAGGCCCTCGGCGAGGTCGACGTCGTCTTCCCCGTCCTGCACGGCCCCTACGGCGAGGACGGCACCCTTCAGGGACTCCTGGAGCTGTCCGGTGTGCCGTACGTGGGCGCGGGTGTGCTCGCCTCGGCCGTCGGCCAGGACAAGGAGTACATGAAGCGGGTGTTCACCTCGTTCGGCCTCAGGGTCGGCCCCTACGTGGTGATCCGGCCGCGCGAGTGGGAGCGGGACGAGTCCGCCGCTCGCAAGAAGATTGTCGACTTCGCCGGTGAGCACGGCTGGCCGCTGTTCGTGAAGCCCGCGCGCGCGGGTTCGTCGATCGGCATCACCAAGGTCGACGACCTGGCCGGACTCGACGAGGCGATCGAGGAGGCGCAGCGGCACGACCCGAAGATCCTCGTGGAGGCCGCGCTGCGCGGACGCGAGATCGAGTGCGGGGTGCTGGAGTTCGAGGACGGGCCCCGGGCCAGCGTGCCGGCCGAGATCCCGCCGCCCCAGGAGCACGCGTACTACGACTTCGAGGCGAAGTACATCGACTCGACCCCCGGCATCGTGCCCGCCCCGCTGACGCCCGAGGAGACCGCCGAGGTCCAGAAGCTCGCGGTGGACGCCTTCGACGCGGCCTCCTGCGAGGGGCTGGTGCGGGCGGACTTCTTCCTCACCGAGGACGGCGAGTTCGTCATCAACGAGATCAACACGATGCCCGGTTTCACGCCGATCTCGATGTACCCGCAGATGTGGCAGGCCAGCGGTGTCCCCTACGGGGAGCTGGTGGACCGTCTGGTACAGGCCGCGCTGCGCCGGTCCACCGGACTGCGCTGAACGGGCCGGTCCGGTCGATCTAGTCGGCGATCCCTGCGGGGATCGCCTTCTGCACGGACTTCGCCAGGTCTACCAGGGGTGCCAGACCGTCCCCGGTGCGGTCCTTCGGGATGGTCACCTCGACGTACGCCTTGCGCAGCGTCGTGGTGAACCGGAACGAGCCGTCGTCCTGCTTCTGCAGCAGCCAGCCGACGCCGTTCACCTCGACGCCGTCGGCCTCCGGGTCGTTCATCTTCGCGGGTCTCACGACACCGCAGCGCAGTATGATCGCCGGGTTCCCCCAGCCCGCGGTCAGCGCGGACGCGGGCTCGGGATCCCGGCGGCCCCGGCCGTCGACCTTCGACGGCAACACCTTGTCCAGATTCCGGCACAGCCCGGTGACCTTCGCGCCCGGTGAGGGAACCGCCGCCGACGCGCTGTCGTCTGCTGAGGAGCAGCTCGCGAGGGTGATCAGCGGGGCGAGCACGGACAGCCCGATGACAGAACGGCGCCGGTGGCGGAGAGAGTTCACCGGCCAAGGGTAGACGGGGGCTACAGATGCACCACCGGGCAGGTCAGGGTGCGGGTGATGCCGTCCACTTGCTGGACCTTGGCGACCACCATGCGGCCGAGATCGTCGACCGTGTCGGCCTGGGCGCGCACGATCACGTCGTACGGTCCTGTCACGTCCTCGGCCTGGATCACTCCGGGAATCTTGCTGATCGTCTCGGCGACGGTCGACGCCTTGCCGACCTCCGTCTGGATCAGGATGTACGCCTGTACCACGGAACCTCCAGGGCGGCCACGAGGATCATGTGGGGAAAAGGAACGCCACGGTATCGCGTCGCCGCTCACCACGGGGAGACCCGCGGAGGTCCTGGCCCCCGTGCCGGGGCGCGGGCACGACTGAAGTTGACGGTCACCTCGACCGTACCGAGCACACCGACGGCTCGCGACCGGGCGCTGCCGTCACGAGAAGAGGACGAACGATGAAGGGCACCGTCGGTGAGTTGGGGGAGTTCGGGCTCATCAGGGAGCTCACTTCCCGGCTCACCACCACTCCCTCGGTCCGGGTCGGCCCCGGCGACGACGCCGCGGTCGTCGCCGCGCCCGACCGCAGGGTCGTGGCGAGCACCGACATCCTGCTGGAGGGGCGGCACTTCCGCCGCGACTGGTCCACCGCCTACGACGTCGGACGCAAGGCCGCCGCGCAGAACCTCGCGGACATCGCCGCGATGGGCGCCGTACCGACCGCGCTGCTCCTCGGACTGGTCGTGCCGGCCGAACTCCCGGTCACCTGGCCCATGGAGCTGATGGACGGCCTGCGCGACGAGTGCCAGGTCGCGGGCGCCTCGGTGGTCGGCGGCGATGTCGTACGAGGCGACACGATCATGGTGTCGATCACCGCGCTCGGCGATCTGCGCGGCCGGGAGCCGGTCACCCGGGCCGGCGCGCAGCCCGGTGACGTGGTCGCGGTGACCGGCTGGCTGGGCTGGTCCGCGGCGGGGTACGCGGTGCTGTCCCGGGGCTTCCGCTCGCCGCGCGCGTTCGTGGAGGCGCACCGGCGCCCCGAGCCGCCGTACCACGCGGGTCCGGCGGCGGCCGGGCTCGGAGCGACCTCGATGTGCGACGTCAGCGACGGGCTGATCGCCGATCTCGGGCACATCGCCGAGTCGAGCAAGGTCCGGATCGACATCCGCTCGGGCGCGATCGACATCCCTACCCAGATGCACGACATCGGGCAGGCCGTCGGCGTCGACCCCATCCAGTGGGTGCTCACCGGGGGAGAGGACCACGCGATCGTGGCCACCTTCGCCCCGGACGTGAAGCTGCCGGCCCGCTGGAAGGTCATCGGCGAGGTCCTCAACCCGTCGGCGCTGCCCCAGGTGACGGTCGACGGGGCGCCGTGGACCAGCAAGGGTGGCTGGGACCACTTCGGGGACATCGAGTCGTGAAGCCCAACGTCCTCACGGTGGCCGGCTCCGACTCCGGTGGAGGGGCCGGGATCCAGGCCGACTTGAAGACGATGCTCGCGCTCGGGGTGCACGGCATGAGTGTCGTCACCGCCGTCACCGCGCAGAACTCCCTGGGTGTGCAAGGCGCTTGGGAACTTCCGGCGGAGGCGGTGCGCGCCCAGTACCGCAGCGTCGTCGACGACATCGGCGTACAGGCCGTGAAGACCGGGATGCTGGCGTCGGCCGAACTCGTCGAGACGGTCGCGGAGTTGCTCGCGGGGACGGACGCCCCGGCGGTCGTGGACCCGGTCGGCATCTCGAAGCACGGGGACTCGCTGCTGGCGGACTCCGCGCTGGACGCCGTACGGAAGAAGCTGCTTCCGGTGGCGACCGTGGCGACGCCGAACCTCGACGAGGTGGCGCAGCTCACCGGCGTGCGGGTCGAGACGGAGGAGCAGTTGCGGGGGGCCGCGGCGGCCGTGCTGGCGTACGGACCGCGGTGGGTGCTCATCAAGGGCGGGCATCTGTCCGGCGACGCCGTGGACCTGCTCTCCGACGGCACCGAGGAGCACTGGCTGCGCGCGCCCCGGTACGACAACCGGCACACCCACGGCACGGGCTGCACGCTCGCCTCGGCGATCGCCGCGCACCTCGCGATGGGGCGGTCGGTGCCGGAGGCGGTGACGGCGGCGAAGGAGTACGTCACCGGGGCGATCGCGGGCGGCTTCGCGCTGGGCGGGGGGATCGGGCCGGTGGATCACGGGTGGGCGCTACGGCGTGGGCTTTCCTGAAGCGCGGGTTTTCTGACACGGCACGGCAAAAAGCCGGCCCACACGAGGTGGACCGGCTCGATGCAGCGAACCAGCAGTGGCCGCGCGCTCAGCAGTGCGTCAGCGCGAGACCTTGCCGGCCTTGATGCACGAGGTGCAAGCGTTCACGCGCTTCGGCGTCCCGCCGACCACGGTACGAACGCGCTGGATGTTCGGGTTCCAGCGACGCGGCGTACGGCGGTGCGAGTGCGAGATGTTGTTGCCGAAGCCCGGCCCCTTGCCGCAGACGTCGCAGTTGGCAGCCACGGGTCACTCCAAAGACTTCAGATGCACAGATGCACTTACGGATGATCCCGGCATGCCGGGATCAGGATCTAGGATCTGATGTGGCGCTGCCAGGGGGGATGGCCCGATCGGGATCGGGCAACCGGAGCAGCATACAACGACTGCGCCGGTTCAACGAAACTACCATGCCTGGTCGAGGGCCTGCTCCGGCCCTGCTCGGGCCCGGACCCTTCCGGGGTCTACGCTGCGTGCCAGTCCAGCAGCTCAAGGAGGCGCAGGTGCCGCAGGTGCCGCAGACATTCTTCGATGCTCTCGCGGTGCGTACCTGGTGCGGTTTCGCGCTGCGCACGCTGGGGCGTGCGCGCGAGGAGATCGACGCCATCAACGTGTATCCCGTGGCCGACGGGGACACCGGCACCAACCTCTACCTGACCATGGAGTCCGCCGTCACGGCCGTCGAGGCGGTGTTCGCCGCACACGGCACCCTCACCGAGCAGAAGCCGCCGCTGGCCGACGCCGCGCGGGCGATGGCCCACGGGGCGCTCATAGGGGCGCGCGGCAACTCCGGGACGATCCTCGCGCAGCTGCTGCGCGGTATGGCCCAGGTGCTCGCCGCCGACGGTGAAACGGCTCACACGGACGGGGAGGGGCTGCGGCTCGCGCTGCGGCGCGCGGCCGACTCCGCCCGGCAGGCCGTGGCCCACCCGGTCGAGGGCACGGTCCTCTCGGTCGCCTCGGCGGCGGCCGACGCGGCCGACGACACCGAGGGCGACTGCGGGACGGTGGCGCGGGCCGCCTACGACGGAGCGTGCGCGGCGCTGGCCGCGACTACGGGGCAGCTGGCCGTCCTGGAGCGCGCGGGAGTGGTCGACGCGGGCGGACGGGGGCTGGTGGCGGTGCTGGCCGCGCTGGTGGAGACGTTCACACGGGAGGCGCCGGTCTTCGGGGGGCACGCGCGCGTGGAAGCCGTTTCGGCTTCCGGCGCTCCCGGGGTCGACGACGTCCTCCTCTGCGAGGACGACGCGACGGCAGCCCAGGAGGGCGGGCCCGCCTACGAGGTGATCTACCTCCTGGAGGCCGAGGACACGGCCGTGACGCGGCTGCGGGACCGGCTCGACGCGCTCGGCGACTCGCTCGTCGTGGTCGGCGGCGACGGCCTGTGGAACGTCCATGTGCACGTCGACGACGCCGGCGCCGCCGTGGAGGCGGGCGTCGAGGCAGGGCGGCCGTACCGCATCCGGATCACCCACTTCGGGCTCGGCGACGTCCACACCACCGGTGCCGAACGACCGCCCCGGGAGCGCGCCCAGCGGGCCGTCGTCGCCGTCGTCCCGGGCGAGGGCCTGGCGGGGCTCTACGGCGAGGCCGGCGCGACCACCGTGCTCGCGCGCCCCGGGGAGCCGCCCGCCAGCGGGGAGTTGGTCGCGGCCGTGCGGCGGGCACACGCGCGTGAGGTCGTGCTGCTGCCCAACGACGCGGACCTGCGGCACACGGCGGCGGCAGCGGCCGAGCAGGCCCGGGCCGAGGGCATCCGGGTCGCGCTGATCCCGACGCGCTCCGCGGTCCAGGGGATCGCCGCGCTCGCCGTGCACGAGCCCGAGCGCCGCTTCGACGAGGACGTCGTCTCCATGACCTCGGCGGCCGGCGCGACCCGCTACGCCGAGGTCGCCGTCGCCGAACGCCAGTCCTGGACCATGGCCGGCATCTGCCAGGCCGGGGACGTCCTGGGCCTCGTCGACGGCGACGTTGCGGTGATCGGCGCCGACGTCACGGCCACCGCCCGGGCCGTCCTGGACCGCATGCTCGCGGCCGGCGGCGAACTCGTCACCCTCGTCCTGGGCGACGAGGCCCCCGAGAGCGTCGCCGACGTCCTGGAGGTCCACGTCCGCGAGTCGTACCTCGCCGTCGACACGGTGGTGTACCGGGGCGGCCGGCAGGGCGCCCTGCTGCTCATCGGCGTCGAGTAGGGACTACTTGTCGGTCTGCTCCTCCATCAGCTGGAGCAGTTGCTCCGCCTCGGCGCGACGGGCCTGTACCGTCTCGTCGCCGTCGTCGGCACCCTCGTAGGCCTCCAGCACGCCACGCGCGCGTGCCGCCGCGTCGGCGGGGCGGCCGAGGTCCGCCTCCAGCCAGCCCGCGGCGAGTTCGGCGGCGGTGCGCGTGTGCACGGCGCCGTCCCCGAGGGCGGCGAAGACGGCGACGGCCTCCGCGGTCTGCGTCAGGGCGTCCTCGAACGCGCCCTGGATCGCGGTGTCCTCGGCCTCCTCGGCGACCGAACGGGCCAGCAGCTCGCCGAACTGCCGGTGCGTGTGGCCGAGTTCACCGGTGAGCCGCTGCCGCGCCTCCTCGTCGTCCGTCACCAGCAGCGCCGCCTCGCACTCCTCGATCGCAGCCGACATCAGCTCTCGCGCGCCGTCCAGGCCCCGGTCCGCAGAGTCCGCGCGCAACGCCAGCCAGGCCCGGGCGCGCAGCGAACGCACCAGCCCATGCACGTTCCCCAGGGACCGCCACAGATCGCCCGCGCGCGTGTACGCCTGGTCCGCCTCGGTGTGCAGTCCCGCATGCCCCAGGGACTCGGCGGCCAGGTGGGCGAGCGTCGCGTGGTCGTGCTGCTCGGGCCAGTGCCGGGCGATCTCGGCCGCCTGCAACCGCCGTTCGGCCGCCGCGCGGTGCTCGCCCAGCTCGCTCAGACAGTCCCCGAGCCACCACTTCGTCTGTACGACCGCGCCGTCGCCGTGCGTCTCGGCGCTCAGGTCGGGCAGCGCCGACTCCAGCACCTCCGCGGCCTCGGCCCACCGGCCCTGACGCAGCAGGAACCCGCCCAGCTGGTGCCGCGCCCAGGCGCCCAGCGTCGGGCCCTCGCCCGCCTCGTCGGACCAGTGAGCGGCCTCCAGGGCGTGCTCCGCCGCCTCCTGGGACCGGCCCCGGCCGCCGAGCACCTCGGCGAGCTGGAGATGCAGCTGCGCCCGCCCCGGCGCCTCCAGGTACGGCCCACCGTGCTCCAGGGCGGCCCGCAGCGCCCGCTCCGCCTCCGCGATGTCCCCGAGGTGATGGGCGAGCCCGGCCGACCGGGCCTCGTACTCCACCGCGAACCACGGCAGCCCCGCCTCCACGAAAGCCGCCGAGGCCTTCGCGAACAGCCGGACGGCCGTCTCCAAGTCCCCGGTCCGCACCGCGAGTTCGGCCAGCATCGCCTGCCCCTCGGCACCCCGCGCGGCCAGCCGGACATCGTCCCCGGTGTGCCCCTCGACCAGGGCGAGCACCTCCCGGACGGCGGCCTCGGCGGCGGCCGGCACCTCGCCGTCGGGGGAGTCGCCCGGGGGGTCCTCGTGCACGCCCCTCATCAGGACGCGCGCCCGGCTCATCAGTACGCCCGCCGTCTGCCGCACGCCCGTGGCGCCCTCGGCGTACAGGGCGAGCACCCCGTCGTACGGCTCGGCGATCGCCGCGAGGGCCTCGTCGACCTCGCCCGTGAGAGCCCGTACGTACGCCCCACGCGCGCGTGCCGCCCACGCCTCCCCGGGGTCGCCCGCCTCCGCGTACAGCTCGGCGGCGCGCTCGAAGAGGGCGACGCCCTCGGGGCCCCGGTCCATCGCCTGGTGGTCGGCGATCTCGGCGCGGTCCAGGGCGGCCAGCTCGACGCCCTCGGCGGCCCGCGCGACGGCCAACCAGGCCTCTACGGCGTGCGGTTGCAGCGTGTCCGACAGCCGCCGCGCCTCCGCCAGCAGCGCGGAGAGGTCCTTCGCCGGGGCCGGTTCGGGGGCGGGGACGGTCACCGGTGCCGTGTCCGGCCGGCCCGCCGAACGCACTCCCAGGGGCAGCCGTTCCACCAGAGGACGCTGATCCATGCGCGCGCGTGCCCGGTCGCCGACATGGGTCGTGCCGTTGCGCTCGTCGAAGCGGGCGGCCAGCGCGACGGTCTCCACGCGCGCGTGGACGGCGAGTTCACGTGCCGTCCAGGGACGGCCGGTCGGTCCCGGCACCTGCTGGTCGCCGAGCCCCAGCTCCGTCAGCCGGTCCATCAGCAGCGTCACCACGGACAGGAACTCCAGCCCGCTGCGCGGGTTCCCGGAGTCCGTGAAATACGCCGGCCGCTCCGCCAGCAGCTCCAGACCGCGCGCCTCGTTGCCGCTCAGCGCGCAGAACTCCACATGGTCCGCGTACGCGCCCCGCATGCTCTCCATGGGCCGTACGAGCCGGAAACCCCGCAGGTGATGGGCGCGCGCCTCGTCGGCCCGCCCCAGGCGCAGCAGCGGGGCCAGGGAGGACGCGAGGACGGTGTGCGGTTCATGGGCGCAGGTGAACTCGCCCTCCAGGACCGGACCCCACAGGTCGAGGGCCTCGGCGTCCCGCCCCCGCTCGGCCTGCCACTCGCCCTGGCTGTGCAGCTCGCACGCGTGGCAGTCGGCCATGGTGTCCCGGTCGGCGGCCAGCCACGCCGTGTACGCCCGCTCGGCCCGCGCCAGGTCCCCGACGTGCGAGGCGACGCTGAACTCGGCGCTGCGCACGGCCCGTTCGGAGTGCCCGGCCAGCCGGTAGCGGTGCTCCATCTCGGTGAGCCACTTCTCGATCGACGCGAGCGGGATGTGCGGCTGGCCGAGCATTCCGGACGACATCCACTTGAAGACCCAGTGCAGCGAGTGGATCTCGTACTCGTCGAAGTCCTCGGGCCGTTCGTCCCACATGCGCAGCAGGCGCGCGAAGGGGACGAACATCTTGTCCTTCTCGGAGCTGTAGTTGTAGACCTTCAGCTGGTGTCCGAGCGCCTCGATCACCGCGAGCGGGATGTCCAGCTTCTCGGCCTCGGCGAGCAGTTGCTCCGCGCGCGCGTTGCGGGCCGGTCCCTCCGGCTCCTCGGCGTTCTCGGCCATCGCCCGGCGCAGCGCGTCGAAGTCCGTGATCCCTGTCATCAGTGGTCGTTCTCCCCGTGTGTGGCCCATTCCAGGAGGCCGATGAACGCCCGGTTCAGGAGCGCCGAGTCGGCGGGGCGCAGTGGTCGCTGCGCCATCAGGAGTGCCTGCCCGTAGAGCGACTCCGTGGCCGTCCCGATCAGGTCGCTGTCCTTGAGCGAACTGATCCGCCGGATCAGCGGGTTGAGATGGTTCAGCACCAGACGCGCGCGGGGTGCGCTGCCCCGCAGCGAGCCCAGGATGCCCGCCCACAGGTCGTCGGCCTGCTCCTCGGCCTCCGCGCGGGCCTGCTCGTGCCGCGCCGAGCGGTCGTCCAGGTGCAGCGCGGGCACCGACAGCGGATGGAACGCCCGGAGGACCACATCGCAGCCCAGGGGGTCCAGCTTGGCCCGCGCGGCGGCCAGGAAGTCCGCCAGCGCCAGCTCCTCGGCCGGGTCGACCGAGTCCAGGTGCGCGGTCACGGTGTCCGAATCCAGCTCGGCGACCACCGTCCCCGGGCGCACCGACGGCAGCGCCTCGACCAGCTCGCCGTCGTAGGTGTAGCCGCCGTTGATCACCCCGATGCCCTGGGCGGACGCGATCGGGGCGACCTGCCGGTACTCCTCGACCGTCCGCGTGAAGTGCACCACCGCGTGCCGCTGTGCGAACTCCTCCAGGGAGACCCGACCGTCGGTCGTCTCGAAGGGCAGCCACGGCAGCATCGTGCGCAGCATCTCCGGATCGTGCCGCGCCAGGGACTTCACCCCCAGGTGGTGCACCGACAGGAACGCGGCCAGCCGTTCCGGATCGCCCGCGGCGAGCCCGGTCAGCCAGGAGCGAATCCTTTCCCCCAGCGCCTCCCGTACGGCGGCCAGCGTTTCGTCCTCGTACAGCGCCTCGCGCGAGGCCGTCGGCCGCAGACTGTCCGTGTCGAGGACACAGCGCACGAAGAACGCCCAGTCGGGCAGCAGCTGTTCGGCCCGCTCGGTCAGCAGCATGCCCTTGAGATGCACCCGGTGCGTCGCACGCTGCGCCGGGCTCACCGCCGACGGCAGCACATAGGCCACCCCGCGGATCCCGGCGAGCGGCACGGACAGCTCGATCGAGTCCAACGGCGTGAACCCGAACAGCTCGTGACAGTGCCGGGCCAGCGCCACCCTGCGCGCGCCGGGACTCGGATACGACCGGTTCCAGGGCGCCGGCAGATCGGTGATCGCCTCACCGTCCACCCGCACGTCGTACGGCAGCAGCGCCCCGAAGTCTCGCGCCAGCGCGAGCACCCGCTCCTTCGTGAGCCACTCGCCGGCCCCGGCGCGCGCCACCAGGTGCACGGTGGTGCCCGGTTCGGGGTGCTCGGCGTCGGGCAGCGTCCGCACGGTGTACGAGCCGTCGTCCGTCGCCGTCCACTCCACGGGCGGCGCCTCGGGCGTACGGGCGCTGCGGCTGACGACCCGGATCCGCTCGGCGACCACGAAACAGGCGAGCAGCCCGATGCCGAACTGCCCGAGGAACTCCGAGCGGGCCTCCTGGAGTCCGTCGGCGCGCTTGGAGCTACGGCCGATCGTCGCAAGGAGGTTGTGCACGTCCGCCTCGGTGAGCCCGACGCCGGAGTCCTCGACACGCAGGGTGCCGCCCTCGGCGTACAACCGCACCAGGGCGGGGGCGTCGGGCTGCTCGGCCCGGCGCGCGGTGATCGCGTCCACGGCGTTCTGCAGCAGCTCGCGCAGATAGACCTTGGGGCTTGAGTAGAGGTGATGGGAGAGCAGGTCCACCAGACCGCGCAGGTCGACCTGGAACGTGTGAGGTGACTGGGATGCCTGTGATGACTGTGAGGTCTGGGAGTCCATCGTCGCAGCGCCGAGGTGGGGGAAGGTGCGAACGGCGCGAGGGTCGGGCGGTCCCTGTGAGGCGGTGACCGCGGGGGATGGCCGGAGCGCGCCATCCTAGAGCCGGAACGAGCCGCCTGACCAGGGGTTTCGCGAGACGTATACGGCAATGTCAGTGGCGTGGTGTGCAATGGATCTCGTGCCCGCACTGGAAGAACCCCTGAAAAAGGTGCTCGGCCCCGCCACCGCGAAGGTGATGGCCGAGCATCTCGGCCTGCACACCGTGGGCGACCTCCTGCACCACTACCCGCGCAGATACGAGGAGCGCGGCCAGCTCACGCACCTGGCCGAACTGCCGATGGACGAGCACGTCACCGTGGTCGCCCAGGTCGCCGACGCGCGTCTGCACACCTTCGCGTCCAGCAAGGCCCCCCGGGGCAAGGGCCAGCGACTCGAAGTCACGATCACGGACGGCAGCGGCCGGATCCAACTCGTCTTCTTCGGCTCGGGAGTTCACAAACCCCACAAGGAACTCCTGCCGGGCACCCGCGCGATGTTCGCCGGCAAGGTCTCCGTCTTCAACCGCCGACTGCAACTCGCGCATCCGGCATACGAGTTGCTGAAGGGCGACGCCGAGGAGACGGTCGAGACCTGGGCGGGCACCCTGATCCCCATCTATCCCGCCACCGCCAAACTGGAGTCCTGGAAGATCGGCAAGGCTCTCCAGACGGTCCTGCCCAGCGCCCAGGAGGCCGTCGACCCCCTCCCGGACTCCCTCCGCGAGGGCCGCGGCCTGGTCTCCCTCCCGGAAGCCCTCCTCAAGATCCACCGCCCCCACACCAAGGCGGACATCGCCGCCGCCCGAGACCGCCTCAAGTGGGACGAGGCCTTCGTCCTCCAGGTCGCCCTCGCCCGCCGCCGCCACACCGACGCCCAACTCCCGGCGGTGTCCCGCAAACCATCGCCCGACGGCCTCCTCACCGCCTTCGACGACCGCCTCCCGTTCACCCTCACGGACGGGCAGTTGAAGGTCTCCAAGGAGATCTTCGACGACCTGGCGACCGAGCATCCGATGCATCGGTTGCTGCAGGGGGAGGTGGGATCGGGCAAGGCCCAGCCGCTCGACTCGCTCGTCCTCACGCCTGCAGGGTTCCGCCCCATGGGAGATCTGGAGGTGGGGGACGAGGTCGTCGTGCCGGACGGGGAGATCGCGCTGATCGACGGGGTCTTCCCCCAGGGAGAGCGTGAGGTCTGGCGCTTGGTCCTCTCCGACGGAAGCCAGGTGGAGTGCGACGACGAGCATCTCTGGATCGTCGGCACGAGCTGCGGGTGGCACCGAGGACAGGCTCCCAAAGTCATGACGACCAGGGAGATCCGCCTGGACCCGTTCAAGGCCGACGGATCTTCGAAGTGGTATCTCCCGGCAGCGGCTCCGGTGGACCTCGGAGGCGACTGCGGACTGCCGATCGATCCCTACCTGTTCGGTCTCCTTTTGGGAGACGGCTCATTCCGGCACAACCTGCGGTTTTCCACGATGGACGACGAGATCCGTGATGCTGCGGCGACAGTTCTGGCCCCGGAGTGCCGAGTGGTTCCGGTGAAGGGCTCCCGTTGTGACTTCACCATTCAGCTTGCCCACCGGGCCGGAGGCGTTCGCAATCCCGTGATCCAGGCCCTGCGTGGGCTGAATCTCTGGGGTGTCACTTCCCACGGCAAGTTCGTTCCCGACGAGTTCAAGAACACATCGATCAAGAACCGCTTGGCTCTGCTGCAAGGGCTGATGGACACGGACGGCACCGTCGATGCGGACGGTTTCAGCATCTCGTTCTGTTCTGCCTCGCTGGCACTGGCCAACGACGTTGCCTGGCTGGTGCGTTCACTCGGCGGGCGAGCGCGTGTCCTGTCGAAGGAAACGGCCTTCGACGTCTCCGTGGCCCTGCCTGATGAACATGCCCCGTTCAGGATCGCCCGCAAGGCGGAACGGGTGAGGACCAGGCCGAAATACAACACGTTCCGCCGCGGAATCCGGGCGGTCGAGTACGTGGGCCGCAAGCCTGTCCAGTGCATCAGCGTCGCGCACCCCGGCCACGCCTACGTCACCGACAACTTCACCGTGACGCACAACACCATGGTGGCCCTCCGAGCCATGCTCACCGTCGTCGACGCCGGCGGTCAGGCCGCGATGCTCGCGCCCACCGAAGTGCTCGCGCAGCAGCACCACCGTTCCATCACCGAGATGATGGGGGAGTTGGCCGAGGGCGGGATGCTGGGCGGGGCCGAGCGGGCCACGAAGGTCACGTTGCTCACCGGGTCCATGGGGACGGCCGCCCGCCGCCAGGCACTCCTCGACCTCGTCACCGGTGAGGCCGGGATCGTGATCGGTACGCACGCGTTGATCGAGGACAAGGTGCAGTTCCACGACCTGGGCCTGGTCGTGGTCGACGAACAGCACCGCTTCGGTGTCGAACAGCGAGACGCCCTGCGCGGCAAGGGCAAACAGCCCCCGCACCTCCTCGTCATGACCGCCACCCCCATCCCGCGCACAGTCGCCATGACGGTCTTCGGTGACCTGGAGACCTCGGTCCTCGACCAACTCCCGGCCGGCCGCTCACCCATCGCCAGCCACGTCGTCCCCGCCGCCGACAAACCCCACTTCCTGGCCCGAGCCTGGGAGCGGGTGCGCGAGGAGGTGGGCAACGGCCATCAGGCGTACGTCGTCTGCCCCCGCATCGGCGACGAGGAGGACGACCCCAAGAAGGCCGGCAAGAAGAAGTCCGCCGAGGACGAGGCCGAGAAGCGCCCGCCGCTCGCCGTCCTCGACATCGCCGCCCAGCTGGCCAAGGGCCCCCTCCAGGGCCTCAAGGTCGAGGTGCTGCACGGCCGTATGCACCCTGACGACAAGGACGCCGTGATGCGCCGCTTCGCCGCCGGGGACACCGACGTCCTGGTCGCCACGACGGTCATCGAGGTCGGCGTCAACGTGCCCAACGCCACGGCGATGGTGATCATGGACGCGGACCGCTTCGGGGTCTCCCAACTCCACCAGCTGCGCGGCCGAGTCGGCCGTGGCTCGGCGGCCGGTCTCTGTCTCCTGGTCACCGAGATGCCCGAGGCGAGCCCGGCCCGCCAGCGCCTCAACTCCGTCGCCTCGACCCTCGACGGTTTCGAGCTCTCCCGCATCGACCTGGAGCAGCGGAGGGAGGGTGACGTGCTGGGGCAGGCCCAGTCCGGCGCCCGTACCTCGCTGCGGGTGCTGTCGGTCATCGAGGACGAGGAGATCATCGCGGAGGCGCGGGAGGAAGCGACGGCGGTGGTGGCGGCGGACCCTGAGCTGACGGCACTTCCAGGCTTGCGGACAGCCCTGGACGCCCTCCTGGACGAGGAAAGAGAGCAGTACTTGGAAAAGGGCTAGAGGCCTGCCGACCTGCTTTTAGGGGCGCGGGGAACTGCGCGACCAGCCACAATGAACCTGAAGCGACCCACGAACAAGGACCCAAGATGACCCGCGTGATCGCCGGCACAGCCGGCGGACGTCGACTCGCCGTGCCGCCCGGCACCGGTACCCGCCCCACCTCCGACCGCGCACGCGAGGGACTCTTCTCCACCTGGCAGTCCCTCCTCGGTGCCCCCCTGAACGGCGAACGGGTCCTCGACCTGTACGCGGGCTCAGGAGCCGTAGGACTGGAGGCCTTGTCCCGAGGAGCCGGCCACACCCTCCTCGTCGAGGCCGACGCCAAGGCCGCCCGGGTCATCAGGGAGAACGTCAAGAACGTCGGCCTCCCCGGCGCCGAGGTCAGGGCGGGCAAAGCCGAACAGGTCGTCCGGATGCCGGCGCCGACAGAGCCGTACGACATCGTCTTTCTCGATCCGCCCTATGTTGTCGCAGATCACGATCTTCGGGAGATTCTCCTCACACTCCGGTCGGGGGGCTGGCTCGCGCCGGACGCTCTCGTCACCGTGGAGCGCAGCACCAGAGGCGGCGAATTCGGGTGGCCGGACGGTTTCGAGGGGATCCGGGCCCGTCGTTACGGCGAGGGGACCTTTTGGTACGGTCGCGCCGCCTCTACGTGCGAAGACGCACGATGACCGGACCGGAGAGCGAGGGAAATCAAGTGCGCCGCGCTGTTTGTCCGGGGTCCTTCGACCCCATCACCAATGGCCACCTCGACATCATCGCCCGTGCCTCCCGGCTGTACGACGTCGTGCACGTCGTCGTGATGATCAACCAGTCGAAGAAGGGCCTGTTCACCGTCGACGAGCGGATCGAACTGATCCGCGAGGTCACCGCCGAGTTCGGCAACGTGCAGGTCGAGGCCTACCACGGCCTCCTCGTCGACTACTGCAAGCAGCGCGACATCCCCGCCATCGTCAAGGGCCTGCGCGCGGTCAGCGACTTCGACTACGAGCTCCAGATGGCCCAGATGAACAACGGTCTTTCGGGCGTCGAAACCCTGTTCATCCCGACCAGCCCCACCTACAGCTTCCTGTCGTCCTCGCTGGTCAAGGAGGTCGCGACCTGGGGCGGCGACATCTCCCACCTGGTGCCGCCGGTGGTCCTGGACGCGCTCAAGGGCCGGATCGGCAAGGCCTGAGGGACTGACTGTGCGTCACCCGGTGTCGGGCGGGACGGGAGTGGTCGTACAGTCGACCCGTCCGTCTCCAACACGTCGGTAGAGAGTGGCGAGCACACGGTGGACGTGCAGAAGAAGCTCGACGAGATCGTCGCCTCGGTCTCCAGCGCCCGGTCCATGCCCATGTCGGCCTCCTGCGTGGTCAACCGCGCCGAGCTGCTCACGCTGCTCGAAGAGGTGCGCGCGGCACTGCCCGACTCGCTGGCCGAGGCACAGGAGCTGATCGGCGGCCGGCACGAGATGGTCGAGCAGGCCCGTCAGGAGGCCGAGCGGATCATCCAGACCGCGCACGCCGAGCGCGGCTCGCTGATCTCCGACACCGAGGTTGCCCGCCGCTCGCAGAACGAGGCGGACCGCATCCTCGCCGAGGCCCGCCAGGAGGCCGAGGAGGTCCGCGCGGAGGCCGACGACTACGTCGACTCCAAGCTCGCCAACTTCGAGGTCGTCCTCACCAAGACCCTCGGCTCGGTCGGCCGGGGCCGCGAGAAGCTGCTCGGCACGGGCCCCGGCATCGACGACCAGGGCTACGAGGACGAGGACGCCCCCGAGCGCAGCCACGACCCGGAGACCCTGCGCCGCGACGCCGACGCGTATGTGGACGTCAAGCTCGGCGCCTTCGAGGCGGTCCTCGCCAAGACCCTGGAGGCCGTGGGCAAGGGCCGGCAGAAGCTGCACGGCCGGATCGCCAGTGACGACCTCGGCGCCCTCGCCTTCGACGACGACGGCAGCCAGGTCCAGCACACCAGCGACGCCGACTACCTCGCCGACCTCGCGACCGTCACGGACACCCCGGTCTCGAACACCCCGCTCCAGCCCGAGCAGCAGGACTACGCCCCGCAGGCGGCCTACGACTACCAGCAGACGGGCCAGCAGCAGGACCAGTACGGCTACCAGCAGCAGTACGCCCAGCCCCAGCAGCAGGACCCCTACGGCTACCAGCAGGCCGACCCCTACGCCTACCAGGGCTACGACACCGGCCAGCAGCCCGTGTACGACCCGAACCAGATGCAGCAGGCCCAGCTCGACCCGCAGACGCAGCAGGCCCAGGCTCAGCAGGGTTACGCCCTCGACGAGACCAGCCTCTTCGACACCGGCATGATCAGCGCCGAGCAGCTGCGGGCGTACGAGCAGGGCCGAGGCCTGTAAGGGACCACCGGATTGGGCCGTGAGCGAAAGGTCCAGTATCCTGGCTCTTCGGTCGCGTGTACGTCCGCGATCAACGCTGCCCGGAAGCACCGAAGGGCAGCGCTCCTTGAGCTCAGCAGACCGAAAGACAGGAATGGCTCTGAACGCCCGCCTCGACCACCGCAACCCTCTCGTGTTCGACACTCACGAGCTGGGGCGGCGTCCTGGTGCGCTGCAGCGCCTGACCCGTTCGATCGACGCTCCCAAGGATCTCGGGATCCAGGGAGTCATCGGAGTGCCGGAAGGCGCCCCGGTGAAGCTCGACCTCCGCCTTGAGTCGGTCATGGAAGGGGTGCTTGTCACAGGCACCGCCCGTGCACAGGCCAAGGGGGAGTGCGTAAGGTGTCTGGAGCCGCTGGAGCTGTCGCTCGAAGCGGACTTCCAGGAGATGTTCTCGTACCCTGACGCCGACGACCGTGGCCGTGTGAAAGCGGAACCGGTCGACGACGCCGAGGAAGACGAGGACAGGCTCTTCATCGAGGACGGCCTGTTCGACCTCGAACCCGTGCTGCGCGATGCGGTGGTGCTCGCACTGCCGATGCAGCCGGTGTGCCAGGACGACTGTCTGGGCCTGTGCTCCGAGTGCGGGGTACGGCTTACGGACGACCCGGACCACCACCATGACGCCGTCGACATCCGTTGGGCGGCACTGCAGGGACTCGCCGGTTCACTCGAAGACGGCGAGAAGGACGAGATCAGTGGCGAAGCGCCCCGACCGGCGCGCGCCAACGAGAAGCAGGAGAAGTAGCCGTGGCTGTTCCGAAGCGGAAGATGTCGCGCAGCAACACGCGCCACCGCCGGTCGCAGTGGAAGGCTGCGGTCACCCCTCTGGTTGCGTGCGAGCGCTGCCACGAGCCCAAGCAGCAGCACATCGCGTGCCCGTCTTGCGGCACGTACAACAAGCGCCAGGTCCTCGAGGTCTGAGCGGCTGGTGAGAGGCTCCATGTCTGACGTCAAGGCGGACTCAGTCGCCAAGAAACAGGCGGACACGGCCTCGTCCCACACGCTGTTGGAAGGGCGGCTCGGGTATCACCTCGAGTCCGCCCTTCTGGTGCGTGCGCTGACCCACCGTTCGTACGCGTACGAGAACGGCGGTCTGCCGACGAACGAGCGGCTGGAGTTCCTCGGGGACTCCGTGCTCGGCCTCGTCGTCACGGACACGCTGTACACGACCCACCCCGACCTGCCCGAAGGCCAACTGGCCAAGCTGCGGGCCGCGGTGGTCAATTCTCGTGCGCTGGCGGAGGTCGGTCGCGGTCTGGAACTCGGCTCCTTCATCCGGCTCGGCCGGGGCGAAGAGGGCACGGGTGGCCGGGACAAGGCGTCCATCCTCGCCGACACCCTTGAAGCGGTGATCGGCGCGGTCTATCTCGACCAGGGCCTCGACGCGGCCTCCGAACTGGTGCACCGCCTGTTCGACCCGCTCATCGAGAAGTCCTCGAACCTCGGTGCCGGCCTGGACTGGAAGACCAGTCTCCAGGAGCTCACCGCGACCGAAAGCCTCGGCGTGCCCGAGTACCTGGTCACGGAGACCGGCCCCGACCACGAGAAGACCTTCACTGCTGCCGCCCGCGTCGGAGGCGTCTCGTACGGCACCGGCACCGGCCGCAGCAAGAAGGAGGCGGAGCAGCAGGCCGCCGAGTCCGCCTGGCGGTCCATCCGGGCCGACGCGGACGAGCGCGCCGAGAAGGCGAAGGAGGCGGCCGAACAACAGGCCACCGAAACCGCCGCCGAGGCCGCTGAGCAGCCTGCCGAGGGAAGCGCCGACACGTCGTCGGCGTCCGCCTGACCGAACAGCGCGACCCGAGCGCCCGTCCCCACCGAGGGGCGGGCGCTCGGTTCATCCACCCGTGTCCACAGGGGATGCCATGCCCGAGTTGCCCGAGGTCGAAGTCGTCCGGCGAGGCCTGGAGCGCTGGGTCGCCCAGCGCACCGTCGCCGACGCCGAGGTGCTGCATCCGCGTGCGGTACGGCGTCATGTCGCCGGCGCCGACGACTTCGCGCACCGGCTCAAGGGGCATCAGATCGGTACGCCGAGCAGGCGCGGCAAGTACCTGTGGTTGCCGCTTGAGGACACCCACCAGTCGGTGCTTGCGCACCTCGGGATGAGTGGTCAACTCCTGGTGCAGCCGCACGAGTTGCCCGACGAGAAGCATCTGCGCATCCGGGTGCGGTTCGCCGACGGCCTCGGTACCGAACTCCGCTTCGTCGACCAACGCACCTTCGGTGGGCTGTCGTTGCACGACAACACCCCGGACGGTCTGCCGGACGTCATCGCGCACATCGCGCGTGACCCCCTGG
>Ga0307511_10001703_pt1 | contig 23140 bp, 25 predicted proteins | sample 13_EM_MG_FD_200266 | JGI IMG/M metagenome (GOLD analysis project Ga0307511, IMG submission 200266) | Populus trichocarpa ectomycorrhiza microbial communities from riparian zone in the Pacific Northwest, United States - 13_EM | ecosystem: Host-associated > Plants > Roots > Unclassified | place... | reverse complement strand
AGCCTGAGTTACCCCGCCAAGAATAGACCGACAGGGATTCGGTGGGGGCTGTTGCATTACCCGGTGATGTTGCATAACCCCGTGATGTACTGTATGCATCCACATAGTTCGATTTAGTATATCACCCAGTTTAACTTGATATCAGTGGATTATATAGGTACAGTGAACTCTCTGTATGGGTATGCTCGATATGAGCATATAATCAGGCCGTCCTAGTAGTCTATCGGGTCGTAGAGGTGTGCATATAGGTATTTTCGGTAGAGTGATCTGACGGGGGGTAATTATTAATGGGATCGAATAACTTCCAACACGTTACTTCTGCTCCAATGGGGACCGAATAATGTGTTAGGGTTGTACAAATCTCAGTTCACGTGCTGTGTTGGCAGATCCGGCGAATTCATGCACGATGGGTAGTGTCTCAATGGGCACTGAGATGGACTTTTTTTAATAAGGTATAGCTCGGACTACAGAATCCGACAATCCAATAGAAATACGCTGCTTGAATGTCCAATCTGTTCCCATAACTCAGTAAGGATCCCAGATGCAGTCCATTTCTCACGACAGTGCGGGGACACTATTGCAACAACAGCATGAAGATATTCACCCCTACGACAGGGCGACTTTATAAGTTGGACAGAGTCATTTACAGGTTTCTGAGACACAACTACCTACACATGACAACTTGGAAACGCGATGGGTGGATAGTGACAGACATACACGCGGTTAGTGGCTAAGAGTGCTGGGCATAACGAAGAGCTGAGGCGGCTTGTAATAACGACAGAGACAGACCCCACAATAGACATCGCGAGCTTCAAGGGTCAAGAACTTCTTCGGCATTATAGCACGCAATACCTAGTGCAATGGGACCTGCGAGGGTAGGTATGTGTTCCGAGGGGCTTGTGCCAACCAGACTAAGGTATGTGCTTGAACGGTTTAATATTCGATTCTCCAGATACTGATAAAATTCATTAGATTCGGATTTGCGGAGTGTGTAGAGTATATGGCCGTGGGCATTGCAGAAGCCTGTCCAAGTACGGAGGCACAAAAAGAAGCGCTTTCTTCCCTCCAGAGCCCCCCGCACAACTATTTCAACCTCCCGTTATGAAATACTAGGAGTCATGCTGTACCTAGGTATTGCATCGGGTTGCCTGTGATCTGCTACGGGGTTATTTGTTTGTAGCCAGAATTGCACAGAATGAACAAGACTTCTGGGAACCTCTTAGGGGGTACCCCTGAGATTGCTAGTCCTAATTCGTGTTCTATTATCTTTAAAAGGACCGAAACCACCCGACCACCTAGGGTAGCTATCAACATCAATTCAGAGCTTTTTCGACCTTTGAAACTTGCACGTAAGACTGCAGTCTTAAAACGGTACAGTCATGCAACATTGATGAATATATAGTGTTATCCACAGCTAGGGTAATATCTCCGACACCGACAACACCGTGCAGGACGAGCCCACTTGGTCGGTCTCGACAACCAGAGGGTTTCCGATGTCGGAGATAACAGAATTCGACAGGGCGAAGCAAGCACATCACGAATATCCTGTTTTCGTGGCGATTTGAAGAGAACTACAGAATCCCGCCGATGGTCAAGTTTCTCAAGTACTCGAGCTGAACTGGGACGATTCTTCCGAACGTTACAACCGTGTTCACCCGCGATTGATGGGTGCAACAAACAGGGATTCTAAAGGCGAAAGTGGCACGTTGCAACCCATATAGCAGCGTAAGATCTCGGTGTCACCTTGAGCAGCGGCTCCACAATTTTGGGGGGAAATTAGAAAAAGATGCCAAAGCACCGAAAAGGCAAAGGAAAGGCTACAGCCCCGATGGCTGTCCCAGCTCTAGACAACAGACCGAGATACCGCACTCCGGAGGTGCAGGTGTCTGTACCTCAATCACCTACACCGGAACCCACACCAGCTAGCAAGACTGGAAACCGGCAGGTATCAGTGGAGAGGAAGTCGGGGGTGGAGATGGCGGTGTCTGTTCACGCTCCCCTAGTGAGGGTGCCTAATGCCATTGTGCGAGAGGCACTAGCACAGGTGGACTTAAGGAAACAAGTAGGAAATGTCCATGAGGAGGAGGAGGAGGAAGGTGCTTGTGGGGAGATCAGTGACAGCGATGACGACTACAATTTTAGTGGTCATTGGGTGTCAAAGGGAAACCCGAACGGGTTTCTTGACAGTGAGGATGAGGAGATCTTGGACCGATAGGACCATGATTGGATGGTGAGTAGGAGGCGGAGGATGACGGAGTATGAGTGGAAGAATGTTGCGGATTTTCTGATAGCATACACGGTCAGCTTCGTGGATTCAGAGCTCCTGAGAGGAGACCAGGAAATGAAAGAATTTGACCTAATGCTCAGAATTATCGGGGAGTCTGGAGCTGTGGATGGGGAGGGCCAAAAGCGAAGTGCCGACGCATATGAGAAACTTGCGAGGGACAGGGGTGAGTTCCATGGACAGCAAGATGATGTGGAGGACAAGCTAGAGGCACGAGACAGGTTGATTGCCTGACTCAGGTAGGAATTGAAAAGCTTGACAAAAAAGGGGGGTTCCTCCGGTTTGGAATTGCTACTAGTGACCAAGGCTCTTAGGATTGACATGTTTGTGGCACAGGCAGACCGGATGAAGGAGAAGCTGAAGGCTACTGAGCGGAAGGCGGAGGAGGTAGAAAAGGAGGTGGAGGAGAGGTGGGAGGCATGGGCGGAGAAGGAGGCACAGGTGAAGGCAGGGAAGGCAGTGTCAGCAGAAAGGAAGAAATGGCAGGCAGAGGGTAAGGCACTACCAGTCGAGACGGTAACGATCACCACCCAGACCGACCATATCCAGAAACCGACGGTGGTACAGGTGGATGATGGTACTCAGACGGATGTAGCCTTGGAAGTGTTGAAGAAGGCCATGGAGAAGAAGAGAGCGAAGAAGGGGAAGGGGAGAGCCAAGAACAGTGAGGATACGGTGATAAAGGACGGGTCAGACAATTCTGATAGCTATCAGGAGATGTACGAGGACCTATCCGGCTATGAGGATGAGGACGAGGCTCTAGTAGCAGCACCTCCAGCTACAAAAAAACATGCTGCCCCACGTTCAGCAGCAAGACCGGCTGGGAAGCGACCCCGACCGGCCAAAACACCCCCTTGGAGCACATCACCTGACGACAACGGACCGTTAGTTAAGGCGATAGTGATCCATGGGGCCCCCTGGCAGAGACCCCTGGCAGATACGATACAGGATGGTGGAGGGAAGGGGATAATGGGGCCACGCTGGCTCTTGTGAGGCACACGGAGATTGGGTAAAGCCACCAGCTCCGTGGTGGTGTTTTTTAACAGGAAGTTAGCACTCGGGAGCCACCTGAAGGTGAGGGGACGCTGGCTACAGATCGAAGCCTACGACTTTGAGAGAGTAAGGAGAAGAGTGGAATGCAGTGACTGGTGATGGAGGACTTTCAGTGTTGGCTTATACCACGTCTCTATCACTCCGACTGGTTTCTTTCTTATATAGCGAGTTCGGGTCTTACCCAGTTTGTATGTAGTTGGTTTTTTCGGGGGCCGACCGCTCCCAATTAAGGCTCCGTCAAAGGTTCCAGGCCGTCGCATTGCCTAAGGCCGATCAGGTGTATAGACTCAAAAAAAAAAAAGAAAAATGTGTCCTGATACCATGCCAAGGCTACTATAATCGCAATGGATATGGCAGATCTATGCGTTTATCTCCGCATATGCACTATTTCTATATAGGAAGGCGGATAATACTTTTGTTGCGGACATCCGTATCTATACCGTAACCAGACTACTATACCGTATATATCGTGTGTGTTAGGTGCGGTATTCTAATCTAATAAAGGACTATCAAAAGAAACACCACCGAGTGGACTTAAGATATCCGATTGCAACTAAGCGCCCGCCCTCAATCATCTAGTGAACACTCGCATGCCGCATGTACAAGTACCTCAATCTAATCCGCCCATCTACCTTCTGGTGCCAATTCTCAAACTGACTATAACCATCGACAGAATGTGCTAGATCATTCAGCACGTCTTCTGCGAGGTGAAGGGTATGGGTTGGAATCGTATGGCCCTTACCATACATGCCTCAGGAAAACACTGCAGGTTCTCCCGGAAACCATACCCCCGAGAGGAAATGCGGGAGAGGTTTGGTGCCTGGATGACGGTGTTCCAATCCTCACAACCTAGACAAAGTAATTGGTACACGACAGCTCGAGCAAGGGAGTATTACTCGTCAAACTACACCTCGGGTGGTATGGCACCCTGATCACCATCAGGTACGAAGGGATTTGTGGGGGAGTGCACTGCCACTCTCTGGACGGAGGTTATGTTAAAAGGATGTACTAGACAAAGTTGGCTAAGTTTTTTAATTCTCATGTATTGAATTAAGCATTGCTAATGGTGGGCATTAGTGCCACTAGCATCCGTCGGGTTGGTCAGAACCTCTGGTTCTCGATATCTACAAAGTCCAAAGGCTTCTACGAGCGATCTCCCCAGGGGCGTGGGAGCCTTTGGTGGCTAGACTATGCACCATTCGTCTGCCCCCCCAACGTGAGGTTCATGAACCCCGTTCTTCCAGGCTTCCGACCTTTCCCACTTGAGCCTCTACTCGGTTACCACCGCCTCCAGGATATCGTCCATCTGTCGCGGCTTCCCCACCCCCACCGAGTCCACGTCATCAAGGTACGAAAGCGGGCTGAACGTCCTGGGTTTCTGCTTCCCCTCCTCCGTCCTCAGAACCACACCGTGTCTGTTGCGCTGTCTCCGTTTCCGGTATCTTCCGCTCCGCCTGCCACGCCATCGCCGACATGTAAATCGTGAAGAGGGTGGGGAGAGCAGAGAGCCCTGCGGTGTCCCCCCCTTCATCGTAGTGTTGCCGATCGCACTCCCATCCGCCTTGATGTCGAATGTCCTGGTCTCAAAAAATAATCCACGCACTCCCTCGCCTCTTGATGTTGCCGGAGCACTGTATACATGATATCCCGTTTTAGGCTGTTGAACTCTGACTTTATCTCTCTCCCATACACTTCCCTTCCCGTCTCTCTCCTCAGCTCGTCCAGGATCATGACCATCTTCATCTGTCTCCACTCCTCGCCGTAATACCTGTTTCCTATCTCTGCCATCTGAACCACGTCCTCCAGCACCGCTTTCCCCAGCTCCGTGTCTCTAATCGCCTTCATCAGCCTCTAGGTTACCCCGTCTGGGTCTGATGCCGACCAACGCTTCGTTTTTCGGAGCGCTGCCCTGACCGCGTACATCGCTGCCTTGGGTTGGGGCATTAGCCGAGTCTCCCTTACGGGTTATTGGGGAAGGGGCTCTCCACTGGAAGGGGTTAATGGAAGCGAATAGGGCACGTAAGATGTTGTGAGTCGTCGAACAGGAGAGCTCCATATAGGCGGAAGTGTGTCTTCCTATGGCATAATATGTAATAAAGTTGTCCTTGTTGACTAGTAGTTGGAGTGTGGGAATACTACCCACGCATGTATTCGTGAGTCCATATTCGCTGAGCCAAAAGTCAGTCATTATTCTTGCCACGATCTAGTGTGGTTATCATAGCAACGCTACTAGAGAAGGTTGAGGGGTTCCACAAACCGTCTTTGCTACCCTTATACAGGGAATCCAAGTGGGAGTCTCGAGAAGCATTGTGGGCAGGGACATTGGTCTCAAACCTTTTGGACAGCGAGCAACCGCAATCACTCTCCAATGATGCAGGTACAGTACTGGGGATTTGTAGGATAATAACGGGGTAAAGTCTTCTCAGCCATCCATTATATACAGGTTGCGACACTGTCTCACAAATATCAGCCCGGCGCAGCAAGTGCCTTGACACGTTTCGTCTCTTACATTTCGTTCCCAGGTCTAGTGAGTCGTAGTCTGGTTCGAATACCGAGAAAACTGGGAAAAGGGACTCCTTGTCCGTTTTTGAGACATCAGTGTATAATTGGTCACAATCCGAGCCAAGGTCTCCAATCTGCCCACAAAGAGTAACGCGGCTACGAAAGGGCAAGATCAAGATTTTCGAGGGGTCTCGTGTCCCAGTTTTCCAGGTGAGGCGCTCTTGGAGCGGTCAGTGTCTCTCGTGCGTATTGTTGTTTTGGGGGTTTGTGTACTGGGAATTGGGTAACACACCCTGTAACTCGTCATGACTCACCATTACCGTCGAGCTGAAGATATGAGTCATTTCTCATGGTTTGTGCAAACAAACGGGTATCTATTTGAGTCTTCTCCCCGTTGATCATCGCTCTCAATAGTTCCTCTCAATACTCCATTCAATAAGTATTTCTATCCCAGCCTTGGCAAGGTTTACTTAAGACCCAGATCACGCTAGCGTCCAACCTCAAGTTTGCCTAGCGTCCGGCTCCTCTCTTATACTCCCTTCGTCGCCCTCTCTTCGCAGTTGCTCCCACAAAACCTACATCGTCGAGAGACCAAGCAAGAACGGCAAATATCTACTGTGAAGAACCAACGTTGAAGAGAGAGATCTGGCAGGGCAGTGATCGTTGACAACTAACAACGGTAAGTGAGCATTCTGATGACACTTTTGTATCTCCACTCGAGGCGAGGGGTTGGATCTGGATCTGTCGTAAAGCCTGCAACTTGAGGTCTTCGCCCTCCTGCCTCCAACCGACAAGTATCATGGACTTTTCACGGTGCTGACCATCCTGTCTGTCCCGCTCGCAGTTCGCAATAAGCAGTCCTCAACCCGAGATCTTTAATTCCGGCCACACACATACGTTTGTTTCCTTCCACCTTTGCCTCTTCTCTGACCTGCAAACCTAAGTATATATTGAGTCAGGCCACAGGCAAATAGAGTTATTCAAAATGGCGAGAGATCCTAACTGGCACAATCCGTTGCAGTTCATGCTGCCGGGGGATGTAGTGGAGTGTTATTTCTTGGTGAAGAATGTAGGGGGGAGTTATGGAGTGGCGATGCTGGGGGGAACGGTGGCGATGGAGTTGTTAGCTAGGAGGACGGCGGGGTGGGGGCTGGTTAATTGGTAAGTTTGACTTGTTCCCTGTTCTTGTCTGTTCGAACAGAGGGCAATTCTACTCGCTACTTCGGCCTCCTTGTCTATGCAGTCTAGTTAGCAGTTTTGGCGAGAGGAGTGAGGATGGTGGCGACCTCGCCTTTTCTTTGGTGATGGGTGGCTAACGATGTTGTGTTTGGTGAAGCTTGTTTCTGGCTCTCGCTGCGTTTTATATGGGTGGAGTAGGAATGTGGTCAATGCACTATCTGGCTAATATGTGAGTGTGCCTTTATAAACCCTTTGGAACTTGAATCCCAAAGAGCTTGATGTCATTCTATTGAAACAGGCACGAATAAGTGCTAACACCCGGGTTCTATAGGGGTTCAATCTTCGGCTGGGGTGATGAGTCGTATCAACCGGTTCAGAGTCGTCTCTCCTGTGTTGGGAGCCTATTGGCGCCGATAGCTGGATATGCCCTGGCGTTTGCCTTACTTGGGGCGGCAGAAAGACCTCGCACCTGGAGAATTAATGGGGCTGGGTTGGTGGCTGGGCTTGTGACCATTGGGGACCATTTACTGGCAAGTGCTAATTTTGGCAATCACTTTCTCCGTTGACTTTTAGGAGTCCAGTGGACGTTTTGAGTGGTCTTGTTAACTAGTTCTGATTTCCCTTGATAGGCCCAACATGGAGTTACGAACTACGACCTTGAATTTAAACCCGGGTACTTTGTGGGCTGTGGTCTTCTAGCAACGTTTGTCTTTACCGTAGTGTTTCACAGTTTGTTCTTCATCAGGAGACACTTTCAGAGAAGATGGTACCGGGTGATCTTCCTGTCCTTCTGCTTGGCGTTGGCCACATCTGGAACTCACTGGATCGGTATCATGGGTACCACATATCGTTACAAGAAGGATTCGTCCTTTGCGCAGAACTTTAGGTTCTTGCATATTATTGCGCTAGGTGTTTTTAGTATGGTATGTTTACTAATCTTTGGTCGCCTTTAGTTTCTTTCCTATGCTATTGTTCTTTCAAAACCAGAGAAAAACTAACTAGAGGCGGGGTTTAGATCGGTATTGGTGGTTTGGCAGTGGTGATCATAATCCTTTTTGGGCGACGAAGAGATAGGAAAACGAAGGGGCAGAGTCTTAAGGTTACTCTAGCTTCGGCAACGTTTACATATGATGGAAGAATTATGGTAAAGGAAGATGGAACACTTCCAATTAAGACTCTCTGTGTGAATCATGACGATAGGGTATGTAATCATCTAATCGTTTTATAAAATTGGTAACTAGCTAACTGTGTGTTGAGACTATTGACGATGCCCTTGACGCTCGTAGTCCTATCTTCCAATGGATGTTCAGGGTATCCATGAACTGGAAGTCGATCGAAGGCATTCTTAATGTTATGCATTTTCACCTTCAAGATTTTTTAGACAAAACAGACGAAAACCCTGTTTACTGGGACAACCGCACTTTCAGTACCTTTTTCCGCGAATCGTTTTGCCTTACAGCAGGAAAGCTTGCCAAGCAGTTGAGGATTCCAATTACAGGATTAGGCACCCTGTACGAGAATGTTTATTTGACTGGACAACCACTTGCTTACAAAGAAGAACGCGATGCCGGCGAAGCTGTTGTTGATCCTGAGAGTCAGCTAGAACCTAGGAGACCACACAGAGGAAGAATGCTTGTCGTCAATCGCGTCATTTCACTAGAAGAAGCGAAGAAAATGGAACCTATGGGATACAGGCTTACAAAACTAGAAGAGATCATTGAAAAGCTAGCTTGGTCGACGCAAACCACTAAAGTGCAAGTCTCCAGGTTCATGGAAGAGGTTAAAGAACGTTCTTTCAACGAGTATACCCATCACGTCGGCGCCGGAGTTTATATGGGCTGTTTCGTGCTTCGTCCTTCAATGGCTGGTGGATTCGACGTCTGCGTCGAAAGGAAATGCCATGGTCAAATTCCTATGAAAAGGCTTAAAATCGGCTCTGTTACTTATGATCATTTAAAGTTCATGAGTACCTTCGACGGCAAGAAACTCGTTGATATTTGGCCACTTTTCAAGTCTCGGTATTATCGGAGTCGCAATCCTGACGAGAGGTTGTTTCTCAAGGAACTCAGCAGGACACTTCAGGCTATTGTGCACGAATTTCCTCGCGAGCTCTGGGAGACTTCAAGCTTTATCGCTACACCGACATTCTTCCCATGCAAAATGAATGCAGTCAGCACCGAGTTAAACGGAGCAGCCGTTATATTTGGCTTGCGCACTATGCTTCCTGTTTCTGAGAGTTCTGAAAAATATGACTTTGTTCCATTCCAAATAGCGAATATTTCTCAGAAGCGGAAGGCAAACGAGTGCACCCACTTTCTTCAAGCAGTTATTCGTGAGTTTACCAAGATGGCTAAGGATGCCTATGATGAAAATCAGATAAATGGTGGGGGGGGGAAGGGTTTGATGGCGGCTTTGAACCGGGTTATGACTCCTCTCAGTTTCAGAAAAGGATCATCGTCAACAGCCACATCGAGAATTTCAGATAATACTACTAGATCGAGGACCTCCGACCCTACTACAGTACCTCATGGCTCGGAGAGTTCGAGCTGGACTTTGGCTTGGACTTGGAGCAAAGACTCTACTAATCCGTTGGTTTGCCCTAAGAGTGGAGATTGGGATCCAGTGATCCCGAGTGAGTTGGAGGCGAAGGACCCAGAGGGGTGGCTGGAGAAATGGTTTACGATTACCACGGAGGCGGAGAAAACAAGAGGACCAGCTACTGCGGCGAAGTTTGGTGCTTTTAGGGCGAGAAGTTAGGTCACAAACTGGTCCTTAAGGGGACATAATGTGGAACATCAGATTAGCATACTATATATTGGGAGAAGGGTGTCGCAGGTCGACCTGGCATGTGAGGAGTTGATGGGGCCTTATGGTTGGTTGTATGGGATGAATTTGTTGTTCGTGGCTCCACCGGTTTTGTATTTCTTTGTTTCTCTTTGTTTCTCTTTCTCCAAATTTTTGCTATTTGCTACTTCCCTGCTGCGTCTCTGTAGTAGCTGCTATTTATCTGGCCTTGACCGAGCACCACGATTTTGTTTGCTACTTGGCTGCAGGTTGGTTTGTGTGTACTATTGGAGCAATTTATTCAGCTTCTCAATTGATTACCCTCAACTTGAACTACTTCGATCGCTCCCCCCCATGTGTCGCAATAACTGAGAAGAACCTTGTCTCCTTCTACTGTAGCAGCGGATTATATATGAACATACAAGGGTCTTACTTCTGAGTTCTACATCCTAACAACAGAAAGAAGAATAAAAAACTAGTCTGATCATGTTATCCACCATGTCTGCCGTAGAGAGAGTAGGAAAGATCCTTCAATATCCTCAAAGCAATGTTTATGAATAGTTGTACCAAGTAAATAATCTCTGCAGAATGTAAGTGACAAATTAGATATTCTGTTGGTTGCAAGCCCGATCCATGATCCCGACTAAATAATATGTGCTTATGGCTTCTTGTACAAAGGGGACTTGGAGTTTATCTTTAGGTAAAACACATTATACTTGTCCTGTCGTTGAGTGAAGATTTATTATGGGTGAGAGCTGAAATTGTAACTGGACCGGAGATGGCTAGAAACCACAAGCTGGATAGGGGTATCAAAAGCCTCAACAGTTAACTGGGAACTAGCAGGAATCCGTCGCTCTGTACACAGAAATGGTCTCAATGTGCACCAAACCCTCGTCATCAGGCCCAAGACATATGTACATACCGCGCTAGTTACTTCCTCGGCCTCTTTTTCTGCTTGCTCTTTAGCATTGTCATGGTCTCCTCCCCAAATTCCCTACATGCCCCATACACATCAATCTCCCCACGGAGATATGGGTTGTACCTCGAGCAATATACTTCCTAATAACCTACGGAAATTAGCCCGGCATTACACCATGGATCCCCACTCTACCCCCCAGTATCCCTGCACAACAATAAAACTTAGAATTATTTTCGTTAATCCCACCAAGTACCCCGATTGCAAACTCGCTGTCTATATGCACCGGAAATAACCCACCCGAATAGATATCATCCATATCTTGGGTTACAAGTCACTAGGGACCTGCAGGCTTGAATGTCGCAGGGTAGAGGCTGGGCGCTGGCGGCGGCAACGATATTGCGAGGTCCTGAACCTTTGATTGGTCAGGGTGCTCATAGCACGGAGAACAAGGTAATAGTGCGGGCAACAAGGATCCATGCCCTTTCAAAATGGGAGGTTGGGATTTGTTGCCAATTTTATTGCCGCCTTCGGATGTAGAAGCTTCAGCATCATAGCAACCCTGGTCTCTTCACAATGTCCTGAAGCCTGTTTCACATTGACCAGCCAGGCGGCCCGCAGTGGGTTGATGCTAAACCCCAGTGTCTCCACTCACTCTTCATGCTCGGTCAATGCGGTGTGCCTCTTTTGGCTGGATATTGATTAAGAGCCTGTTGACTGCGTATAGACGAATTCATCGCTCTGCTGAAAGTTCGGGCTGTTGTCGTCCTGCCTGGGAATGGAACTAGGCTGAGGTAGTGGAGGGCGCCAGGCCCTTTGCAGGTAGCGGAATAGGGTGCCTATCCTCCACCAACATGTCTCTCAAATATATCCGAAGTTGCACTCTCACCCTTTGGCTGGGGAATAGAGCCTAGGATATCCTACCCCTCGTCCCAGAACGCATAAAAAACCAGTTCTCACGCTACTGAACCTATTCAGCAAGCAGAAACCCTCACCAGCTGTGTGGCAGGGTGACGAGGGTCGCCAAGAAGTGCGAAAGCCTCCACGGCTCTCTAAATCTCGCTGTGGAGCGTTTGTCAGCTGTTAGCAGTGCGTTAACTGGTTATCGGAAGCTAGTCTGGTTATCGGAAGCTAGAATTAGTGTAAGCATCTGGTTCTTGCGGAGTATAGGTTTAGGACAGGGGGGTGCAAACTCGATGCACGCCTGATTCTACAGTCCCATCAATTAACCCCATATTCCTTCTTGGACACTGTATGATGAAGCCCCAAATAGTTCATGTGGGCCAGAAGAGCGAGATATGCCCGCAGAGTTGTAAGAGCCGCGGGAAATCCAGATTTGGCAGGTCGCTGGTCTAAAGGAGGAAAAAACGAGTTATGCGACCCATGTGAATTACTATGTGCGTGATGGGAAGCGTAGGGTGCTTAATATCCATAATATCGCTCATAGACACTGGCTTACGTGCGTGCGTAGCAGGGATTAAGACACTGCGTACGAGCGTGCCTAGAATAAAATCGATAGATAATAAACTCGAAAAACACACTAATGAGTTGAGGCAAAGTAGCTATAACAGACAGCACGAAAACCCAACCCAAACCCATCAGTACATCACATATCAATGATTGTCCGTGGCATAGTACAGTTGAACCTTTATAAATGCGTCCCCTCTAAGCGCAAATCCGGTGAAAATGTATCACGACCGGCTGACGAGTTTTTTTGTCAGGGCCAGCGTCTAATATCTCACGAAAAAACTGCATACCTCACAATTGCAAGCATCAGCCCGAATTAATTCCCAAAGGTGACTTTAGTGTGTGTCGACGCTGCGGATATGCATAATTTAGGCTAACATTCCGGATATTATGGTGTGTAGTGAGTCCCTTCTGTATGGAACCTGTAACATATGTAATAGGTGTGAGCCATCTTTTGACCGATCCATCAACCAAAGTACCGTTTCCGGTATGCTGTGAAAATTCAATCAAGATTCCCATTTTGCTTATTACAGCAGAGACTACGCAAAAGTCCGATAAGCAGAGAGAAGTCTTTCGTCCGGAACTGGAATTTGCGCTGTTGGAGTGGTTCTTGCAATATGAAGAAGTCAGCCCCAATCAGTGAAGAGCATCTTCGACAAAAGGCAAGGAAATTATATCATCTCATGTATCCAATGGATGAGGTACCACTCCTGAAGTTCCCCAATGGATGGCTGGGTAGTTTGAAAGCAAAACATGTTCAGGAATACAAGCGACATGGGGAATAACTGAACAACAACCGGAGATTGCAAAAATTCTCATATCTCAAGAGTATGAAGATATCTATAGTCTGGACGAAACAGGTATGTTCTAATTAAGTGTATACATATATCCATATTAATACTATTTTTAGGATATCCTTGGAAACAACAGTCAGATCCCAGTCTTGCCATGGAATGATATGAAGGGTTCAATAAAAGGCAAGAACCGCCTGCGTATTGTATTCGCTGCAAAGGCAGCTGATGAGATAAAGCCCCCCTTGGATTATTGGAAAGGTTGCACGCCGATGATGTTTCAATGCAGTCAATCTTCTGCACATGCCATATCGCAGTAATGGAAAGGCTTTGGCTTACGATGATATTATTCCTTGGGTGGCTGAAGTGGTTTTTTTTTTTAAATCAGTTCTCGTATTCATACTAATGTACACGACGAGGGCCTGCAAGCTGCTGGATTGTCCAACCCCTGGGCCATCCCCACCCGCTAGCTAAATACTACATACACCCATTCCTTCCTCTCCCGGGACTCAATAGCGTCTCTAATCACCCAAGGGCGAGTTACCAACGGGTAGGGAAAGCTCTTATTTGGGATAAGTAAGCTGTTCTGGTAGCAGTGTAGGAGTAAGGAGCGATGTATGGAGCGCATGACTGGTTTGCCCAAAGAGTTGCGTGGAGGTAAGAAGGATCATCAGTCCCGAGTTGAGGAGAGCGTGTGTACGGGGTTGTTTCAATGGATATGGAGGACTGGAATGCGGTAGAAGTCGAGGTTGAATGTATAGTGTTGTTTACCATGTTGATAAATCTTGTGCCTTATTGCTATGTGTTGCACTTCGTGCTACTCAGGGGTAGTAGTAGTCCACTTGGGAGGGGGGATGAGCGAGAAGACGATTCCAAGCGGGTTGGGGGTATGATTAGAGGTGGGTTGAGGTTGTCACAGCGCATGCCCCAAGGCTGGGATGCACAGGGTCAGTTGATACGCGGGCTTAGTATGCGAGGGTTTCCTATATTTGATGGTTTGGGCCGACAAGTATGCATGGGATCGAGAGCCCGCGGGTCCACCCCACCGGCCCACTTGTGATGACGGATCCTCTATATTACTCTTCTATATTACTTTACTCTATTACTCTCCTTCCCTCTTCACGCAACGTCTTGTATCTCACAAAGCGGTTGTGGTTGTTTCTCTTATTTCTCGACTGAGGGGATTCCCGCAAGAAGGTGGATTGATTATTCATATAATTAAATATATTAATTTAAGGGGCATTTTTTCCTAAATCTCTAATATCATTATCAAGCAATGGCTTCTGCGATACTGTAACGAATATCCTGGGCATACGAGACTAGCACTGTAGAAAAATTCCCACAAATTATACGTGAGAACCTGGATTTGTGGGTCTCAAGGGTGTGATCTGCATTCCTGTTTTGATCCGTAATTATCGTGCTGCCCAGCCCTAGCGAATTCGAAGCTCTTTGTTCTTGCGAGGGCGTACTTGGATATGCATGGCTGTAGGAAGTGATGTCTTTGAAACCAAAACACAGGTATTGGTTGAAGAGGCTGAAGTGGTCTATCACGTCGGTTTAGGCGGTACTTTCCTTAGCAAAGTTATTGTAACTATTGGTAATAGCTGGCGACTTTCGCTACTAATGGCTCGTGTTCCTCTTGACTCCTTTCGTAAATCATGACCTGTACTCTGTGATTGGTTGCATATTGAAGTTTTCCTAGCTTCCAGCTGAGCAATCCTTTCACCGCCCAGTGACTGCTACCATATCCCAGCCACAAGTGCAAAGACAATCTAATTATTTGACCACACGAATATCAGTCTAAATGAGGAATATATCATAACTTCAGCTACAGCTAGTCTCATGATTCACTCTCCCCGTGTACTAAGCTACCGGTATCACAGCGCGTAGATGGACAATCCAGTGTCATGAGCGCCTACTGGTACATAGCCCGAACACTCCACAGGCCAACGAACTTGAGATACAGCGTTGGTGGGTGTCGGTGTAGCCTGTTAACAAAGAAACCAAACATCAAAAAGTTCAAATTTCAAAAAAAGAACTTCCCCCCTCTTGGAAATTGTGACCGATCAACTGATTTCTTTTAACTATTTCATTTTCATTTATTGCCTTTTTCCCACAGTTAAAAGAATACCAAGCCCTAACCACTTGATCCAAGTGTAGTGTCCTGAATGGAATACCAGACAAAGTACCCTGAATCATTTTTGTGTATCTAATTTGCGTCCGATGCTCGGCGGTGGGGGATCAACCCTCGCTTAGAATATGTCTGCGCGTGCCAACGGCTCTGTAGGAAACCACAGTGCCTTCCTAGGTCCGCCAGTCAAAGCAGCAAGAGTCGTCCGATTGCCAAGATCCGATCGTCTCATTTCCAAAGTAAAGAATCCACCATCATAGCCATTGCCCCTGTATCCAGTACAACTATCTTCTGTATTGTCTCGGCCTTGGTGATTATAGTTATCTTGTGGTTCCACCGCCATCTCAGTGTCAGACTCTGCGTCCCAAATCGTGTCACAATCATCGTCTAGATCAGAGTCTTCTTTCTTCTCTGAATTTTCAACTGCAGTTAAGGCAGTGACGGAGGTTGCGAGTGATGAAGAGGCGGTGTGGAGCGTACGTTTCCCCATGTACATGTCTGGAGGTTCTCGATCACAGTTGGATTCAACAGTGATATCATTCGTTTCATCATCAAGGTATTGTGCGGCACGGGTTCTACCATCGGGCCCTCCATGAGACTGTCCTTCGTACCCCACTTCAGACCCCCCTTTCCAAATGCCCCTGTAGAGTAATGGTGAGGGTGACCGGGACCCCTTGGACAACGGTGAAGTTGGTAGATATTCTTGCTTATCCTCCATTTCATCATCACCGTCATTGCCACCCCCCTTTGTCGGTGATGATGACCACGATAATGTAGCACCTACTTTGCCGTCTAAAGTTTTACCCCTTCTCATTAGTAGTGAAGGATCCATCTCCCTCGCGCCTACTGCATCGTCACCTTCCTCCTCCACCTGGTGATAACCTTCTTCAAGCAATTTCGCATAATTACACTGCCAACGAGATCTGCGTTTGGAGGTCGGTGGGGTTGGGTGGTCTGCCACCCCAAGGAGCTGGGCATCATTGTAAGGGCAGCCGTGGAGATGGTTCCCAAAGAGATTACGGCAGACAGGTTTTTCCGGAAAATAAATGGGTTTGGTAGCCATCAATTTTGGAAGATTGGGACGGACCGGAGTCTTGGGGCTAGCTGGAGGAAGGCGAACAGGTGAAGAGCTCCGAGGAAGCACTGGCTCTAGCGATGGCCGTACGAATGACGAGGGATAGCCAAATGTGAGCTGTGGGAACGGAGTCCCTGGGGAGAAGCTACGTTGTGCGTTTGGCTGGCCTGCTGGGTGGCCTCCGCGATTCATTATGATGGGATTCGCTCGAGTGGCTGGGTTTGCTAAGGGATTGGTATTCTGGTGTTTGCAAGAAAACAGGCACCAGACTGGAAGAGCCAACGGCTGGAATAGACTGCCGGACAATTTCGAATGTTCGAGGGGTTGATGGGTGTCGTTTAAAATGCTATAGTTGAGCACCTGGTGCGGCTCAGAAGGTTTCTGAGAGGGCTGGATCTGATAAGCAACCACTGGGAATTGGGATAAGCCTCACTTGCGACACAATGTAGATTGAGTTGTCTCCAAGGCTGAGAGTGACTACTTCTTTTGAAAGTCGAGTTTAAATAGCATACCTCTAGCATGAACTCATGCAAGCACTTTAAACTTTCGTATCCGTTCAACTTCCACCGCCCGATGTCAGGACAATATTGCCTCAAGATTGAGAACAGTATCACATACTGTATGTCAAGTGTCTGAATGGTCTCAAAAAATATATGTTCGGGCCGCTCCAGGGCATCAGCCGCTAGGTCGGCATCCACATTGCCCCGCTCACGGGCACTTTACATAATTTCTCGGGTTCGTGCATAATGAATATACTTGGATCGATAAATCTCTGAGTACTGATTTACAAAATAATAAAAGGAATTAAACAAGATATCTGCAATAGATCGATATATATCCTACTCGATTTCTCCTCTAAAGGTCTACTTTGTGTTCAACCAAGCTACAACTGTGGTTACCACCGCCAGTATCAGTTGACTCTTTCGCATTCAATAAATTGATCAATCTTAAAGCATCTGCATAAACACGAGTAGTTGTATGTAGATGTCTGGGTAGCAACATTGGCCAATGTAATTGTGGTTTCCTGTAACAGCGCAAGGTTTCGTGGCTCCAGGGAGCGCTCATGATCTGTGACTATGAGAGAAACATATGTATTAAGAGTATATACAAGACCTTACGTGAAGAGGGAAGCAAAGTAGGAGAGTAAGGAAATACGCGAGGGTTATATAGAGGTTCCGCCGTTGCAGCTAGCCAATAGAATAAACCCATGAAGCCAACACTCAGCCCTCGATCCCATGCATGCTTATCAGCTCAGCCCCTCCAACCTAGGAAACCTCGTGCAAACTGAGCCCTCGTATCGACCAATCTCGTGTGCTGTGACATTTCCCTAGCAGTCGGAGTCTATAGAATGTCATTCCTCCAGGCCGATGAGTTGTGGAGCTGCTGAGGGGCCTTTCGTGATATAAAGTTAAATACACTAGACTTATGTAACAATTGATGAAGTTTAGGATATTGTTGTTGCTGTATACCTTATCCTTCAGCCAGGGATCCGCAGAGACAACACCGTGCAGGACGAGCCCGCTTGGTCGATCTCGACAACCAGTAGGTTTCCGAGTTTGGAATTCACAGCATTCGACGTAGAGAGAGAAGCTGAGCAAGAATATCTGTCTCTTGCCGGAAATACCTCACAACCACAAACCCCCCCGAGGTTCAAGTTTCGATCGCTGTTTAATTTGACCAGGCGATTTCTGTCAAGGATTCTTCACGTTGCAACCAGCTATTGGCTGGCAATCAAGTTCTATTTGAAATGGGTACTAAAGCGGCACATTTCAATGCTCTTTTCAGAGCAATAGGTAAAGGCAGCAATAATCATAGACCAGAACCCAGGCAATTCTCAAATCCAGCGAAGCACACTGGGCTTGTCTACGAGTAAGGCTCCTCAGCCGATAACAGAGCTCACAAGGACGTTCAAGGGGTTGGAGCTAGTGGAAGAGGAGTGAAAGCTTGTCCGGGTGGATGGTTTAGATGACAATTGGAGTGCTTCAGCCAAAGGCCCCAGTCCGAGAGTGAAAAGGACTCCTTCCGGTCCATGGTTTACAACGGGAAATGCGCTAGCGTATTCAAACTAATATAATGAGCATTTATTGGGTAGTTAGGGAGTAAAAGCCATCAGGGGGAGAAATGTGACAAAGTATCAGTGGGGATGGGAGAATTTCCCTTGGTAATTGTGGGAGACGTTTTGAGTGAATCACCCACACCCAGGGACAAGGGTTGATAAGACAGATTTTAGGTGGGGTGACATGGAAGGAGAGATGGGACATCGCAAGCACATGGTCTAACTACTTGCGGAAGAGTTGGCAGAAGTTATAGAAGAATAATACAGTTTGAGGAAGAGGTTTAAGTTTTTGGAGCTAATTGAGAAGATTTATCAAGGGAAAGAGAAGGCAGCAGAAGCACAGATTGAAGGATTAAAATTAGAGAAGCTGTCTAATTTTGGTGAAGGTTTTGTCCACTGTGTGAGAGGAAGACCCCTGGAGACGCTAATTGGGGCCGTCAAGGACTACTTAGAGACTTTGAAATGCGAGACCCTAAATTCAAGAATCTGAAGTCTGAGACAATGAGGAAGACACAAGTTGACGAAGGTAGAAGAGGACCAGGAGGTCACAGCGGAGGGGCTATTCTCAGTAGGAAAGGCGCTCAAAGCAGGTGAAAGCTTCAGTTACAACACAGGACCCATCTGAGACAAAAGTTGTAGAGGTTGGCATGCACGTATTTCCGGGGACCTGGTGGATGCATCAACCGAAGAACGGAAGGAGCAATTGGTTGAAGCAATAATTAGGAAGGCAGAGACAAAGGAGAGGAAGCAGGAGGGGAAGCAGGACAGGGAAAAGTTAAGGAAGCAGAAGGAGAAAGGAAAAGAGAGGGCGGATGGAGGGCGGGCGTGGTGGTGGGGATGTCTTGGATAATGGCAGGTTCTGCCCCTATAAGGACTGCTCTATGAGAAAGAGATAGAGGATGTGGCTCGCTGACAAAACCACCACCCCACCGCAGCTCCATTATGCTCACCCCAAAGCATTTTGATCGCATCATGATGTATTTCCTTGTTAAACGTCCCCACCTCCGTCCGTGTGCTAACAAGGTCCTTCACCATCAGTTGCGTAAGCTCCAAAGGCTTCCGAATAGATAGATATTGGGATGCTTCATATGCCAATATTGCCCTGCGAATGGTTCTTTCCCATTGGGTTTCCGCGGTCTACTGGCATTGCTTAAGCTTTCCCATCACGCTTTATTCCAATTAGTTTGCCATTACTCTCATTATTTGCGTGTCATAAACGGCCAGTTGCTATATTTAGACCAGGATCTTTGCTTAACACCACCTAATTTTCGTAGCCGCCTGTAACAGCTTGAGGCAGCCCTCCAAGTGATTCCGTATCCTTTTGTGAGTACTTGATAGGACATTCCATCATCAACTGGTGCCGTGGTTGCCTCGTAAATATCCCACACCGATCACCGTTGCGGTAGATCCACATGGACGTGAAGGTCCGGCGGCCGTATGGTAGTGCCCTCTCAGGTGTCGTTGGACTATCCTGAGGCTCTTCTGAGAACTCTGGTGGCATGAGAGCTCTGTGATTTATGTGACCTAACAGGATATCTGCCCTCAGTTTTCCGCCGGGGTTAGTGATCGGGTTCGTAGGCCCCTGAAATTCTAGGGTTCCTCGTTGTGCCCCCGTAGTGGGAGGCGTTGTCAGTGAAGGCAGTCGTGTATTGTGTAGTGCAAGCCTCTACTTGCGTTTGTAGTCGAGGGGGTTGATATGTTGCCTGTTGTGGTGGAGTGACTTGGTCCATGCAGATAGCTTGCTTGTGCTTGGGCTCGGTGGGTGGTTGTGGTGGCCGGGCTGTCAATATGTCTGGTGGCGCTGGTACCACTATCAATGCTTGTCTGGGGAGGGTCTTGACCAGCTCTAGTTGGCCCATTGTGGTCTTAATAACCTGTCGGGTCCGAACATTTTCCTGTGCTTCTCGCTACTGAGCCCACTTTCGAACCCCCGCGCTTCACGTCTGTTAAGTGTCAAAGCAGTTCGCCGAATTCCCTCCAGAGTTTCTTTAGTCCATCACTCATTCTGTTTGCAACCACCCACCCCTTTGGTCATCCATTCCAGCGTCTTGATCTCCCTGTAAAATCTCTCTCTCCTCCTGCTCCCTTCGTTCCAGTCGTAATTCGGTTGAGTAGCTCGTCTAGTTTGTTGGTCATGTGGTCCAGGGGAGTTCTCGTTTCCGTCTGGTTCTTATGAATGTTCATTTCCCATATGCTGATTCTGGTGTATCTCACTGGGTTTACCTCGCATATCCCATAGCCTCTGCTAAGTCTCCGTGGTTTTAGGAAGTGGAGGCAACTCCACTGTGGATACGAGGTCACTACGTACCTCACATATGAGCTCACTCGCCATGCGCTCATATCTATGTATATATAGGTTCTTCTGGGCGGCTCGCGGGCATCGGCTGCCCACGGGCAATTAATATAATTATTTAATTTGGTAAATGTCAATGGAATAAAACACTCCGCTACACTCAAAATTCCCTACGAAATTATTTCTGACCGACCCTATCCACATCACGTACCCTTCCTTTTAGGCAGAGGGAGACGACAGACATAAAATAAGAGGAGAATTCAAGGAAAATTACCTCAGGTCCTTTGAGTGAAGAACGTGCTTATGGCGGTAACAACTGATCACCTTCATCTCTAATGAGATATGGAATGCAGACTGAATTCATTGCTATTGTAGAAACCTACAATGTTTCCTATGCAATAGGCATTTGAAATTCATTTCTTATCCACAGAGGGTTTGAATCCACAGAGGTTCTTATACATGAGAGCCTTATGGTTCGGCAATCAGGTCAGACCACCTAGTGCTGAATATTAAAGTGATGCATGTTATTCAGGGAAGTTTAGAACAATGATAATATCTTTTGTCTACATCTTTCTTGTATGCGGATTTCTACGGTACCTTCAATTCAACAATTTTAAACCAAATCGAAGCAGGTTCTACACTTCTGCAACGGTTAGATGCTGTTTCGCTGTATCGTACGCAGCCGGATCAGGACCAAATGGCAAACGCTTTCAGATATGTTATGTTTTTGAAGTTGTGATATTTTTCTTCCCTTTTTTTTTAATACACAAATACTCATATGCGGCCCCGATTGCAAGATGAGCCAGCCGGAAACCCGACTGGGGGTAGAGAAGACAGGAAAAACCACAGCCTGAACTCCATTAATTGTTAACCAAGACTGGGGGATTTAACTTTTATCCAACTAATGACCTCTCACCATCTAACGACGTTATGGGGCCGGAGAATGACGTTCCAAATACTCCGACTACTAGGCAAACCACAATTACATCAACCAATGTTGCTCGCTGGGCATCTGCAACTGCTCATGTTTCTGCCGATGTTGTAAGAATGATTAATTTATTAAATGCGAAAGCGTCAATGGATCATGTCGGTGTAACATTCTAGTTCTAGCTGAATGAACAAAAATTGGACGTTAGAGGAGAAATTGACTTGGAAATATATGGATCTATTGCAGAGCTCCAGCTACGTATACCCTTATTAATTCTTTTTTATATTTTGTAAATCAGTACTCGTAAAGCTTTATCAATTCAAATACGTTATACACCAAATGGAGGAATTAACTAAATTGCCCATGAGGGGCACAGTGGGTATGCAGCCCGGGAGAGGCCCAGAACCTATATAGCTTATATATTTCCTGTCTTCTGTTAGATAGATCACTACGCTACACACAGTTCAACATAGTCGATAGTCTGGTTCACAGCTCCTCTCATCTCTGCTCACTCTTTGCCCAGTGTAGAATTTCCTAGTCAGACATATGCCTCGCCGCTCTCTGAGCCAAAGTTATATTTTTTTACCTCTTTAGCCTTTGCAATGGCTGAACCTGGAACCACTACACGAGCACGAGGAAGGGGAAGTAATAACCTCCCTCCCGACGGAGTGGAAGAGGTAATTCGAATACAATCTCCTCCACTACACCCTCCTCCACAATTACTTTTGCCCAGCGGCTTTAGGTCAAGCGTCAAAATTGAGAGGCTTGCCATCTTACATGGTTCAAATAGCTACGGAATCTAGGCTCAACCCTCTTAATGGTATTTTATGCGTTGTAAGTCAACACCAGTGGTGTTTCTCAGCTATGAGCCACCAGCTGGAGCCTCACCTGTAGAACGTGCTTTTATGATCACATTGCCACAGAATCACTTCTCCTATTAATTCAGGTGATTCCCGAGCCTATCATGCTACAGATAGCCAGGCAAAGAACAGCACATAATATATTGCAATATCCCGGAAAAAGCTACTCCAATGATAGACCTTTATCCTTCGTACATGAGATTCAACCCTTTAATTCTCTCTCCTCCGCAATCGGTAGTTCCAAATCTATCAGATTTTAACAATGAATTTGAGATACGCTAGCTGCGCCTTTATGCATATACATCTAGTGCTCGCCCAGGTAGCTTTAGAGCTGTATATCGTATAATGCTTGAGCTGGAAGAGCCTAAACGAGAATACCTCCTCGCAGCCCTGGTTAAGCATTACCCAAACATCGTGGATAATTTATCCACCAAAGGGTGGTCTTTCCTAGGAGGAACTCAACCTAAGGCTTAGAGGCTTAGTACGTAACCACCAGCTAAACAACCACAACGGTGGTAATAATCACAATGGTAACAATATCAACCCGGCCTTGCTCGCCGAAATACCTACAACCCCAGATCGAGGAATACTCAACAGTCCAAACAAGAGCCCTCAACGCCTGGCACCAAATCTTGTTCCTACTGCAAAAGACATGGCGGTCGTCACACCCTGCTAGTGGGTGGGTGGTACGAAAATTCTAGTCTGGTCTTCCTGGAGAGGTTCCGTCTTTTTCACTCCTTATGGGTCCGTGACCGAGCCTGGCTTCGGGACGCAGCATGGCGTGCACAGTTTACGGACTTGGAACACGAAAGAGAGGTGTG
>Ga0307511_10001702_pt1 | contig 23150 bp, 14 predicted proteins | sample 13_EM_MG_FD_200266 | JGI IMG/M metagenome (GOLD analysis project Ga0307511, IMG submission 200266) | Populus trichocarpa ectomycorrhiza microbial communities from riparian zone in the Pacific Northwest, United States - 13_EM | ecosystem: Host-associated > Plants > Roots > Unclassified | place... | reverse complement strand
CAGCCCGCCCCCCGCTGACCCCGCGGCATCAATCCGGCCGGAGGCGCCGTGGCCACCAGGACCAAGCCCGCGGGACCCGGAGGCACTACCCTCAGGGCGCGGCAGCTATTCGCCAGGTGCATCCGTGACACGGCACGCCCGCGGCGGCAAGTACTTCACGAGGCGCGTCGGTGCTACGACATACCGAATGTGACGACATGCACGTCGGAACATCGGTATGCCGTAGCACAGACGCGGGTGCGATAGCGCGACAACAGCAAGCGTTGAACGCACCGCCTCTTCCCGTGACCTGCGCCCAGGCCCTGGCTACCCCCTCCGTCCATCGAATCTTGAGCAACCCGTCCCGTTTCCCGCGTCAAGCACCGATTGCAGCCGGGACCGGCGCTTCAAATCGCTCGTCGGCATCGATGCCCAGCCACGCAATGGCACCGGCCACGGAGAAAACTGCACCAATGACGAACGCTGTCGTCCACTGACCGTGCTGGGAGAGGTAGGCAACAATGGGAATGCAAATCAATCCGCCTGCGTTACCGCCTGTGTTCAGGACGCCCGTGGCGGACATGGTGTCGGCGCGGGCTACGAACATCGTCGCGGCCCAGAACGGCCCCTCACACAGCTCGACGATCGCGTAGGCAAGTGCAAGTGCGGCGACTGCGGCGTACGGATTGCTCAAGTTCACGGTGACGAGAAGAAGGAGGCCCGATGCGGGCAACGCCACCATCGGCACCAGCCTGAAACCCCACCTGTTGCCGAATCGTGAACGCGTAATGCTCACCAGCGGTCCACCGAGCCCGGCACCCAGGCCAGCCGCAAGGGCCGGCAGGGTCGTCAGCCAGCCACTCTGGAGCGCGTTGAAATGCCGCTCCTGCACCAGGTAGAGAAAACACCAATTGCCAATCAGGTAGAAAACATAGTTCATGCAGATGTACGAGAACGTCGCCAGCAGAATCGACCGATTGGTCAGCACATGGCGCAATCTGCGCCAATCAATTTTCGCCGGCGGTGGCGGCAATGGCTCTTTGCCGAGCTCAGCGATTTCCTCCGCTGTGACTGACGGATGCTCGCGCGGAGAATTGCGGGCGTACCACGCCCACAACACGATGACGACGACAGCCGGAAGAGCGGGCCAGAATAATGCCTGCTGCCAACCCAGCGTGCTCATGAGGTACGCCACGATGGGTGCTGTCGCCGCGGCAGCGAACTGCAACCCCATCGATTGCACACCCTGGATCAGGGCCCACCGTTCCGGCCGAAACCAGGTCTCCATGACACCGGAACTGACTGGAAATATGGAGCCTTGCGCGAGCCCCATCACCAACTGCAGTCCAAACAGCGCGACAAAAAGCGCCTCCCCACCCAATACAGCCGGCGCGACTGGCGTGAGAACGGTCGCCAGGAAGGCCACCGAGCTGATCAACGTGAACATACGGCGCGCGCCGAGGCGCTGTCCGATCACTCCACCGGGGAACTGGAAGGCCGCGTAGCCGAGCACGAAGGCCCATTCCAGCCAGCCGATCTGCATCTGGCTGAAGCGCAGCTCCGGCATGATTCGTTCGGCCGCAATCGTGAGCCCCTTCTGTTGGAAGTAGGCGATGAAGCCGAACGTGAATAGAAAGGCGTAGATCCGCCAGCGGACTCGGTGAGTCAGCGCGTACACAAATCCGATCCCAACCGCTCCTTGACGTAGCGACGGATGTCGAGACTGTAGTCTTCCATCGGCGCGTAGTAGCCGTACTGATGTACGCGGCTCCTGATGCCGCGCTGCACCGATTCGCAAATTGACCAGTCCTGGCGGTTGGTGATGTCCCAGAATTCAACCGCATCCCCGGGGTTGAAGTCCGGCTTCTGGATCTCGCACGGCTCGAACAGGAAATGGCAGACGACGTCGGTCAGTTCAGGGCCGCGCGGCTGCAGGATGAAGGCCGCGACATGATCGCGGGCGAGGCTCACGAACAGGTTGGGATAGATGACCTCCCCCTTGTGACGCTCGCGCTCGTCCTGGTTCAGGGCCGGAAACGCTCTGCGGATGGTCGTGCCGCTGTAGGTAAACGTGTTTGCACCCTCACGATGCGGCACGCCCCGCAACCAATCCAATCCGGCCCCACCCGCCTCGCGAAACGCCGGTACGACCGAGCACAACTCAGGATGAACTCCGCCGCAATGATAACACTCGTTGTAGTTCTCGCAGATTGCCTTCCAGTTCGCCGCAACCTGATACGTGATGGAATGCCCGATCCGCAAATCGGCCAGCGGATAGCGCCGGGTGCGCTCCGGGATCTCACCCAGCTGAGCGCCGAAGGGCCGCGCCTCGGCCGGCGTGAGATGCAGGAAAATGAATCCACCCCAGCATTCGACCCCAACCGGATACAGACTGATTGAGCTCTTGTCGAAGCCTGGAACACCAGCCATGTGCGGCGTGGCAACCAGGTGTCCATCCAAATCGTACGACCACTGATGGTAGGGGCACAGTATGGATCTGGCGGCAATCACACCGCCGTTGACTGCCATGCCCACCGGTGCGGATTCGTCAGTGCGACAGAGCCTGGCGCCACGATGACGGCATACGTTATAGAAGGCCCGCAACGTTCCCTGACGGTTGCGCACGAGGATGATGCTCTCGCCGACAACATCCAGAACCCGAAAGTCGCCCGCCGCCGGCAGCTCTTCCTCCCGTGCCACGCACAACCATTCCCGGCAGAAGATGCGCTCCTTTTCGAGCGCGTAGACATCATCGCAGTAGTACCAACTCGAGGGCAGCGTCTGCTCGAGTCCGCCAATAGGTGAAACGGATTCCGGCTTCATCGAATAGTGCGCTCCTCGGTTCCATCGTCATAGACAGACGGCAGATGCTCGACGATCGGTGCATCTCTGCGATACAACTCACTGCCGTGCTCCATGTCGAGCTCCCGCGCATATCGGTGCCCACTGTGTACCGCATGAGCGATCGCCCCGGGCGCCTGTGCGTCGCCAATGCGATCGACCGAAATGATTCCCGCCGGTTGCAACTCCTGGGTTCGCATCATGAGCGCCTGATACAGCTCGTCACGGGCAGTACGGGCCCCCACGATCACGAGCGAGCGGCACGGCAAACGCCGCTCCTCGCCCGTGAACAGATTGGCGATCACGACCTCACCCAACTCGAAGCGTACGACACGCGACAGTGTATGCAGCTGGACACCCGCCTTCGCCAGCGCCCGGTGTACTTGCGGCTGCTCGTTGGTCATGATCGTCCAGGCCGATGCATGTCCGGCGGGCGTCACATAGGTCACGCTATCAGCGGCCTGCGTCAGGTGCTCCGCTATCGCGCCGCCCATGTAGTAGTTGTCGAAATCAAAAACCACGATGGGACCATCGAGATAGGCGCCCGCCGCGACATCGTCGGGCGTATAGACATGGGGCTGCTCCAATTCCCCGACCGCAAGCTCCAGAGGCGAATACAACATTCGCGTCCACCGCGCACCCGTTGCGACGACCACGCGTTGATGCTCGAGCTCGAGAATGTCATTGACCGTCAACTGGTTGCCGGCATACAAGGTCACATTGGACAAGCGCTGCAGCTGGCCCAAACGCCAGTCGAGCACTCGGCCCCAGGTGGCAAGTCCCGGCAGCGTGGTTTCAAATCGTAACCTGCCGCCAAATTGGTCCGCGGCCTCGGCCAGGGAGACCATGTATCCGCGCCGGGCAAGGCTCAGCGCGCATTCGAGTCCGGCGGGACCGCCTCCGACAATCAACACGGTTGACGTGCTGCCCGCGGCAGCATAGCGCTCCGGATGCCACCCGCGGCGCCACTCCTCGCCAATGGTCGGGTTCTGCGTACATCGCACCGGCACACTGTCATGCCAGCTCGAAATGCAGATGTTGCACCCTATGCATTCGCGAATGTCCTGCTCGCGACCCTCATCGATTTTCTTCGGCAGGAACGGATCGGCGATGGAGGGCCGCGCGCCGCCAATCAGGTCCAGGACCCCGCGCCTGATCTGGGAAACCATGGTGTCAGGCGATGTAAAGCGCCCCACGCCGACGACGGGTTTTTTCGTAATCTGCTTGACGAAGTCAATGATGGGCTCGTGGCTGCCCTCCGGCGTAAACCGTGAAGGAGCGCAATCGGTTGGGCTCGAGTCCATCTTGACGTCCCACAGGTCGGGTACGTCGGCGAGCAGTTCCACGACCTCATGCGCCTCGGAAGCGGCGCGATCACTCACTCGGCCGCGCAGCTCTTCAAGGCTGATTCGCAGCGCCACCGCGCATGTGTCGCCCACCGCATCCTTCGTGACCTCGAGGAGCTCCCGCACTATGCGGACCCGGTTGGCGACAGACCCGCCATATTCGTCCGTGCGGCGGTTCCATTCCGGCAGCAGGAACTCGTACGGCAGGTAACCCATTCCCGCATACACATACACGATATCGAAGCCGGCACGTTTCGCTTTCCGTGCCGCTTCGGCCTGCCAGCGCAAAAGATTTCGAATGTCGCCGGCATCCATCGCCTTCGAGCGCTGGTTGCCCATGAACCCTACATGCGTGGCCATCCATGACAGGCCGGAAGGCGACAGTGGCGGCAAGCGGCTGGTCTTGTTCGATACGGAACCTCCGCCGTGCCACAACTCTATGCCGGCCAGTGCGCCGTGCTCATGAACGGCATCCGTCATGAGCGCGTGCGAGCGGACATCGTTGTCGTCCCACAGAGTTGCGTATGGAAGTGGCGAATCGTCAGCCGTCGGGTGCACGGAAACATACCCAGTGCAGACGACGCCCCATCCACCTTCGGCTTTCGTGGCGCGGAAACCTGCGCGCATGCGAGGCATGGTGTTGGTCATGCCGCTCGCATGCGGAACGGCATAAAAGCGATTGGGAGCGACGACCGGACCGATACGGACCGGCTCGAAAAGAACATCGAATCGCGTATGACGCGCCATACCAGACCCCACGACGCTTGCGCGCAGCCAGTATAGAGGCAGTCCCGCACGTCGCGCCACTATTAAGCGACCGTTCAACAAGGAATTCGGTAGCTCCACGACCCGGCCTGCGCACCCGGCCCCCCGCGGTGCGATTACAATGGCGGGACGGAAAGTCACCCGAAGCGGAGCCCTCGTGACAAGCCAACCCCGACGCACACTCGCGCAGTTAGCCGATGACCTCGGCGACTTGCGAGTTTCCAGCCGCGATCTCGTGACCGACTGCCTCGCACGAATCGCCTCAGTCACCGGCGAGGGTTCACGTACCTTCCTGAAGATCTACGGCGAGCAGGCGCTGGCGACCGCGGACTTCTACGACCGCATGCGGCAACAAGGGGCCCGGCTCAGCCGCTACGCAGGCATTCCGGTGTCGGTCAAAGATCTGTTCGACGTTGCTGGTGATACGACCCTCGCGGGCTCGACCGTGCTCAAAGGCGCGGCGGCTGCGGACCAGGACGCCACTGCAGTTGCGCGGCTCAGGGCAGCGGGACTCATAGTCATCGGACGAACGAACATGACGGAATTCGCGTTCTCCGGTCTTGGCATCAATCCGCACTACGGCACGCCGCTGAACCCCTGGGACCGCACGACCGGCAGAATACCCGGTGGTTCGTCATCCGGCGCGGCAGTCTCGATCACCGACGCGATGGCTTTCGGGGCGTTGGGGACGGACACGGGAGGGTCGTGCCGGATCCCGGCAGCGATGTGCGGCATTGTCGGATTCAAACCAACGGCGAGCCGGGTTGCGCTGACGGGTACCTATCCGTTGTCTGCGTCCCTCGATTCCATTGGCCCGCTGGCAAACTCCGTCAACTGCTGTGTGGTACTCGACTCAATAATCGCAGGACAGTCGCCCTTTGAGAGTTCCTCCCAGGCACCGCGAACCGACCTCACTGCAAGTGACCTTCGTCTGGCCGTGTTGACCAACTATGTCACCGACGACCTCGACGAGGCCGTTGCAGCCAGTTTCGAACGGGCCCTGCGGGCACTGAAAGGAGCCGGCGCGAGGTTGACCGAGGTGACGTTGCCGGAGTTGCGCGAGTTGCCTGAGATCAACCGCAATGGCGGCCTGTCCGCTGCGGAGGCATACGCACACCACCGGGCGCGGCTGGCGACTGAGGGCTCCCGATACGACCCGCGCGTTTCGGTACGCATTCTGCGCGGGAGCAAGCAGGATGCCGCCGACTACATCGAGCTATGCAACATCCGCACGAGCTTCAGGGAGCGGGTTGCCGAGCGAATTCAGAAATTCGACGCTGTGCTGATGCCGACGACGCCAGTCACAGCACCTGCGCTATCGGATCTTGTGCCCGATGATGAGGCGTACGTACGGACTAACGCGCTGGTGCTCCGCAATCCGAGCATCGTGAACTTCATCGATGGCTGTGCCATCTCGATACCGTGCCAGGAGCCCGGCACGGCCCCGGTGGGGTTGTCATTGTTTGGACTCCGAAACACGGACCGGCAGTTGCTGTCAGCCGCTGCGGCCATAGAGGCTACAATGGCAACCGGCGCGTAGCCGCAGCGAAGGACGCCTCGCTGGAACAGGAACCGACCGCGCATCGGGTGACAGAGGGGTTTGGCAACACCGGCGCAACAGCCGGCTCAGGGAGTCAACGTGGCCCACTTATGACTGTCGCGCGTGGTACAACATGGCCAGCACGTCCACGTACCACGATTTGAAATTATCTTGATCGGTCATGGCGGGCTCCCCGGTAGACTGCTTATGGCGGAAGGGGTGGGATTCGAACCCACGGAGGGATTGCTCCCTCGCTAGTTTTCAAGACTAGTTCCTTAAACCGCTCGGACACCCTTCCGCACTTTGGACTTACTATCTGCTTACCGCGCCATTATACGGTACGCGTAAGTAGCTGTTTTCCCTACTGGGTCCGCACCCTATTCTGAAGTTTTCAAGACTGGAGCAATCAACCGCTCTGCCACCTCTCCGCGTGTAAATTCAAGCGCTTACAGAATATTCTTCGCACCGTCTGCCCGGATCAGGCGCAAATGCTATGCCGCTCGGCGAGGCGGTCCGCACGCTATAGCGTGCCTTCATAGATCTGCGCCAGCGGAACCGAAAGCCCGATCGACCGAAAGTCCACAGTAGCCTGCGGACCTGAGTACACCTGCGGGCGCCAGTTCTCCGCCCGCCGCTGCACGACGACCCTGTGTTCGTCCTGCGCAAGCAAGACGTATTCTTCCAGCGATGCGATGCGCCGGTAAGTCATCGCCTTCTCTCGTCGATCGATGTGTTGTGTCGAGGGGGACAGAATCTCGGCGACGAGCTTCGGGTTGCGCACATAGTTTGGCCCCCAGTCGTCGCGCTGACAGGCGATCATCATGTCCGGGTAGTAGATGACATCGTCCGTATCGGATCGTATCTGCAGTTTGAGATCGGTCGAGAACAGTTCGCACGGCCCTCCGCGCAAGTGCCCTATAACGGCCACGACCAGTTCTCGCGCAATGCGAGCGTGGGCCACACTGACGCCGTTCATTGCATAAATGGCGCCGTTGACATACTCGTGTCGAACCGGGCTTTTCTCCTCGAACTCCATATATTCGTCGACGGTCATGAAGGGCGGCTGCACGGCCGCGTACGAGGATCGGGGCTCTGCGACTGTAGACCCCGGCAATTGAGCATCCGTCAATTTTTGAAGCCAGTCCGCAATAACCTCACGCTCACCGATCGAAAGGCGCTCCAGGGCGTGTTGTATCTGCGTAATCGTCTCCATCACGGACCTCCATCCAACATTGCTGATTTCCGTGCAGTGTATTCCGAGAATGCAATTAATCCCAGTAGAAAAGGCTCTGCGTTTCCGCAGAAATTACGGAATCCCCTCATCTTGAGTTGAGTTTGTTATGCGGCAATTTCCGAAATGTATGTAGTGCAGAGAACGTCAGCGATTGACGTCCAAAGGTGACGTAGGCAGTACCGTCTGCAACCAGCGTCGGTGACCGACGTGGTGTGAGTACGTTTGAGTACGCGCCGGAGGGAGACACTTCGCGACCGCTTCAAAGTTCCTTACATTTTCTCACTATGGGATTGGAACAAAGTACGTTGTGCGCTGACCAACGTCTGGGGCCCGATCCGATTTGACCGAAAGGCGAAAGTGACCCATTTATGCCCAGGGAACTTTATCTGCAACGTACGGCGCGTGAATGCCTCGAGAGCGGACGGCTGCCCAGGATGCATTCCCAATGCATCTGGGGTGGCTACGGCCGCGGGGACGTCTGCTCGCTATGCGGCGAGCCGATCCGATCGACCGAGGTGGAATTCGAAGTTCCGGAGCCTGAGGCCGCGGCTCTGCATCCAGACCACTGGCAGACCGCGCTCGGAACCGCCCTGAAATTCCACATCACGTGCCACGCCGTCTGGCAGCTCGAATGCGCCGACGAACAGACCGCTGTCGGGGCTGAAAACAGCGATTGAAGTGCCCTTGAGCCGTTGGCGTAGTTTCCGAGCAGGTCACATCGGTCGGTCTCGAAAGGCTGGCGACCAGGCCCTGCGCCAAGTCGCCCAGACCGTACAGAGATTCGTTCGCCGCCCCCTGGATATCCTGGCGCGCTACGGCGGCGAGGAGTTCGCTGCGATTCTTTACGACCTCGAGCCAGGCCAGGCGCAGGATGTTGCAGAACGAATGTGCCGTGCGGTCGCGGAGTTGGCCATCGAACATCGTGACTCCCGTACCGCAGCCGGGGTGACGATCAGTGTGGGCGTTGCCGTCGTGAAGGCAACCGGGCAGAGAAATCCCCGCGGCGCATTGCAACTCGCGGACCAGGCGCTCTACGCGGCCAAAGTGAGAGGCCGTAACCGGGTCGAGCTGAGGGAGGATGAAGAGTACAGGATGCTGGTGACCGGGGTATTTGCGAATCCTTCGCGCGTCAACCAAAGATGAGGAAGGTGGACAGCTCAACACGCCCTCCTTAAATTAGACGCGGCCACAACAAGAAGGAATCGCCATGCAACTGAGCAAGCGCCTCACCGCGGAATTCATCGGCACTCTATGGCTGGTACTCGGCGGCTGCGGCAGCGCCGTACTGGCGGCCGCCTTCCCGAGCCTCGGGATCGGATTCGTCGGCGTCTCCCTGGCATTTGGCCTGACTGTGCTCACCATGGCCTTTGCCATCGGCCATGTCTCCGGCTGTCATCTCAACCCAGCCGTTTCCGTAGGGTTATGGGCAGGTGGCCGCTTCCCCACCAGCGATCTCGTCCCTTACATCATTGTTCAAGTCCTCGGAGGCATTGCCGGCGCCGGGATCCTGTACATCATTGCATCCGGCCACCCGGGATTCGATCTGTCGGGCGGATTCGCATCGAATGGCTATGGCCCACACTCCCCTGGCGGCTACTCACTGGCGGCGGGACTGGTGACGGAAATCGTCATGACCTTTGGTTTTCTGTTCGTGATATTGGGCTCGACACATGGCAATGCGCCCAAGAATTTCGCACCCATCGCCATCGGCTTGTGCTTGACGCTGATACATCTGATCAGTATTCCGGTGACCAATACGTCAGTGAATCCTGCGCGTAGCACCGGCCCGGCCCTGATCGTCGGTGGATGGGCCCTGTCACAGCTATGGCTGTTCTGGGTCGCGCCGCTGATCGGTGCCGTGCTGGGCGGTGTGATTTATCGCTGGGTGGGTGGTGACGAGCCCAAGCCGGTACCGGTGACCGGCAAGCCAGAAGCCTAGCAGCCGGCGGTCATGCCCGCCTCGCAGCAGAACATCCGCCCTGACACACCGATGGGCGCGAATCTCGTGGCCGGCGGCGCAACTTTCCGGACCTGGGCACCCAACGCAACCGCGGTATGTGTCGTCGGCGATTTTAATAACTTCACCGTCCAGGACGACGCAACCCTGGTGCCGGATGGCAAGGGGCACTGGCTCGGATTCATCCCCGGCGCTGCCGAGTGGCAGAACTACAAATTCCGGATTACCGGGCCGGACGGGCCCGGATGCAAACGCGACCCGTATGCGCGCCAGGTCAATGGGCCAAGCTGGAATTGCGTCATCCGTAGCCCGGAGTTCCCCTGGCACGACACAGGGTTCAGCACGCCCCGCTTTCCTGACTTCGTGATTTATCAGCTTCACGTGGGCGCCTTCTACGCGCGGCGCGGCCCGCGGGCCAGGGGCACGTTTCTCGATGTAATCGACAAAATCCCTTACCTGGTCGACCTCGGCGTGACAGTGCTGCAGCTCTTGCCCATCCAGGAATTCCCGGGCTGTTTCAGTCTGGGTTACAACGGCACGGACTACTTCGCCCCGGAGTCGGAGTTTGCGGTGGCGGACGCCGGCCTCCCCTCCTACCTCGCGCGTGTCAATCAGTTGCTGCAGGGGAAGGGCCTAGCCCCGTATACCCGGAATGACCTTCGCGGCGAGGCGAACCAGCTCAAGGCTCTGGTGGACGTTTGTCACGTCTACGGCCTGGCGGTGATTTTCGACGTGGTGTTCAACCACGCTGGCGGAAATTTTGGCGCCGAGAGCCTGTGGTTTTATGATCGCCAGCAAGGCTCGACGAGCCAGCCGCCGCTCTTCTGGAACTCATTGTTCTTTTCCGACCAGGGCTGGGCGGGCGGCAACGTATTCAACTTCGGGTCGGATGGCGTACGCCAGTTTCTCATCGACAACGCCAGGTTTTATCTCGATGAATATCGCGCGGATGGCTTCCGATTCGATGAAGTCAGCGTCATCGATGACAACGGCTACGGTCACGGATGGGCCTTTTGCCAGGCATTGACCAGCACCCTGCGGGCGCACCGTCCCACGGCAATCCAACACGCCGAATACTGGCCGGTCAATTCATGGGTAGTCAAAGAGACCTTCAACGGGGGAGCGGGCTTCGACACGACGCTGACGGACGGATTGCGAATAGCCGTGCGCCATGCGCTGTCTATCGCGGCTCAGCCAAACAGCACTGCGCTCCCGATGAATGATCTCGCAGAGAAACTGGCGGCTGTCTATCTGCACGACCTGTGGCGCGGCGTCCAGGGTATAGAGAATCACGACCTGGTGCTGCAGCCGAAGGATGCGAATGATCGTGGCCGCGTGCAGCGGATACCCCGTGCGGCTGATCCTTCGAACTCCCGCTCCTGGTGGGCAAGAAGCCGTTCGCGCGTCGCGACAGGACTCGTGTTGACGGCTCCGGGAATCCCCATGTTGTTCATGGGCCAGGAGTTCATGGAGGACAAGCAATGGACTGACGACCTCGGAGGCCATCCGGAGCTGCAACTCTACTGGGACGGCCTTACCGCATCGGATCCCACGTTGCGCGATTTTCTTAGCTTTACGCGCGACCTCATCGCGCTCCGATGGCGGCTGCCGGCGCTGCGAGGTGAAGGCTTCCGGGTCGTGCATGCACACGACGACAATCGCGTGTTGGCGTTCCACCGGTGGGTGCCTGGCGAAGGCTACGACGTGATCGTCGTGGTAAGCCTGGCTAACTTCAATCAATATGACTATCGGATCGGCTTCCCTGCCGTTGGCTCCTGGCGTGAGGCGTTCAATAGCGATGCGTATGACAACCGGGTCAACCCGCAAGTGACCGGCAATCACGGCGCCGTTGCTGCGGACGCAACGCCAATGCATGGCTTCGATTATTCAGCGCCCGTGACGCTCCCGGCGAACGGTCTGTTGGTGTTTGCGCGCTGACCTGCGCCTCTACGCTGCCGCCAACCCCCGGGTCATCGCCCAATCCAGGCCCCTGCTCACCCACCCGCCACCAAGGCTGGCGCCCGTCACGTCGTCCAGCCGGTAGGGAACACCGTCGAGGATCGACTTCGCCGCCCGCTGCCCACTGCGAATTGCAGGCCCGATTCCCTCCGCCATGTCGCGCGTCGCAAGTCCCGCCGCATCGCCCGTAATGAACGCATTATCGCGCCGGACAACTTCAACACGACCCCGCAGAAAGTAGCTGTACCCTGTGGGCTCATACCGGGCACCGGGCGCCAGCGTTCGATCGAGCGTACCGATGAACCGATTCCAGTGGTGCTTGATGTCACCACCTCCGGCCTTCATGCGATCCGCCATTCCCCCGATACCGACATTCAGCCAACCCTTCTCCTTGGGCACGTACCAAGAGTAGCCGGGCAACCCCTTCTCGAAGAACCACAGGTGGCAGGTCGGATCCTTCCAGTCGTACTCGATCTCGTGCTCGAGTGTCACCGTCTGAAGCTCGCTCACGCGCGGATTCAATTCACGGAACAGCGTACGGTAGACCGGGCAACGCGTTCCGCCGGCGCCGATGAGATAGCGGCACCGGAACTCATCGTCGATCACGTATCCATCAGCGTCCGCCCGAATGTTCCGGACCGTGTGCCGCACGAAAGGCGCGTCTGAGCGCTCCAGCAGCCACGAATCGAACTCGAAACGGCGGATCGAGTGCTGCACGCTCGGGATCCGAAAGTGCAGCCCCTTGAGGTGGATGTGCAGCCGGTTGAATGTCAGGAATCTATGCGGGTACGACGCAACGTCCATCTCGAGGTCGCGGACGACCTCGGGCGTGATCCATCCCGCACACAGCTTGAGGCGCGGAAAAGCCTCCTTGTCGAGCACGAGCACATCGACGCCGCGCTGCCTCAATTGCCGCGCCGCAGCGGAGCCCGCGGGCCCGCCGCCGACGATCAGAACATCACACGTCCGCACAGAGCCTCCCGGATACTGGCTTACCGCGCGTAAATGTAGTCACGTGTCCACGGAACATCGTTGTTGACCCCAGGAGCAAACAACACCTGGAACAACTGCAAGGTGCCCGTAGTGAACCCGGCGATGGAGCCTGCGAGGTACAGCCGCCACATGCGCACGAACTTCTCGTCGAACATCTCGGCCACGCGCTCGGTCGCGCCTTCATACAGCTCCAGCCAATGCCGCAGCGTGCGCGCGTAGTGCAGGCGGATGTTCTCGACGTCGAGGATCGACAGATTCCAGGGCTCGAAAATCTGCATCATCTCGCTGAGCGACGGCGGATGGGCCCCCGGGAAGATTCGCTTCTCGATCCAGGGATGCATGGCCGCGGGCTGGTTGCGCCCGATCGAGTGAATCAGACCCCTGCCCACGTTGCCCAGGCATTGCTGGATGACGCGGCCCAACCCGGGGTAATTCTCCACGCCCACGTGCTCCAGCATCCCAACAGACACGAACGCGTCATACTTGCCGGTGATGTTCCGATAGTCGTCCTCGACGAATTCAACGGCAGAGCCGAGCCCCTCGCGCTGGGCTCTCTCGCGGGCAAAGGCAACCTGCTCGTGCGAGATGTTGAACGCGCGGACTTTGACACCGTAGTTCTGCGCCATGTGGATCGCGAGACTGCCCCATCCGCAACCCGCCTCGACGACACTCTCGCCGGGCCGCAGCCGCATCTTGCGGCAGACGTGATCCATCTTGGCCACTTGTGCCTCATCCAGCGCCGCATTTGGCGTTGGGTAGTAGGCGCACGTGTAGGCCATGGTTTTGCCCAGCCACAGCGAGTAAAACCTGTTGCCGATGTCGTAATGGTGATGGATGTTGTGGCGTGATCCCGGCAGCGTATTGATGCGCCTGCGGCGCATCAGCTCCACGCCACGGCGCAGCACTGAGAAGCGCCGTTTGCTATTGGGGCCTGCCTTGTAAACGGCCTCCAGCACCTGGACGAGATCGCCCTCGACCGTGATCCGGCCGTCGCTGTAGGCCTCGCCGAAACGCACCTGCGGGTCGGCCAGCAGCCCGAAGAGAGCCGCTCGATCCGCTATGTGCAGGCTGGCCATGGGATCAGCGGCGACCGCAGGGCGCACGCTCTCCCCCGTCCACAGGACGAATTCCAGAGGAGGGTCGCCAAGAAAGGCCAAAAGCCGCGACAAAAGTCGGCCTTCCACGGAGCGGCCCTTGCGCTCCAGCGGCCTCACGATGACACCCGCCACCGGGGGTGGCGGCGCGCTTCTGCCCTCGGAAGCGCTATCGGATTCGGAAGCTACACAGTCCTCGACTGCATTCACCGCTATTCTCCCTCCGTCTGCGCAGGCATTCGCCTGCTCGCCTTCGGTCCAGGGAGCCTTCGCAGGCCCCCGTGCAACGCATGCGTTGCACCCATCTACGCAGGCATTCACCTGCTACCCCATCCAGGCCTCTAATTTAGCAATGTACGGACCCGCTGTAATCGTTCTGTAGGAGCCTTGGAGCGGGCCTGGTGAGAATGTGCCTCAAAGTGGATGTCGCAAGCAATGGAGGACCCCCTGTGCATAGACGCTTTCATCCATTCGCGTGTCTTTTAGCTGTCACCCTGTTAACCGTTGCCCTGCGCGACCGGGCGCTCGCCGGACCGGCGCCGCCGGGTGGGCGCGACCCAGCACTGGTCCTGATCTCGATCGACGGCTACCGGGCGGATTACCTCGACCGGGGCCACTCGCCGGTGCTGGCCGCGCTGGCGGCGGATGGCGTGCGCGCCAAAGGGCTACGGCCGGTATTCCCCTCACTGACCTTTCCAAACCACTACACCATCGTCACCGGGCTCTACCCGGACGAGCACGGCATCGTGAATAACACCATGCACGATCCCGCCCTGGGTAACTTCAGTCCGCCCGACCGGGCTGCAAATATGGATGGACGCTGGTGGGACCAGGCGGAGCCGATCTGGGTGACAGCACAGAAGCAAGGGCGACGCACCGCGTCTGTTTACTGGCCTGGGACGCAGGCAACGATCCGCGGCGTCAGACCGACTTACTGGCAGCTCTTTGAGCCGAGCGTTCCACCCGATGCGCGCGTCGACCAGGTACTGGCGTGGCTCGATTTGCCTGTCGAGCAACGGCCGACGTTTGTTTCGCTATATTTCGAACACGCCGATGTTGCGGGCCACAGCTATGGGCCCGATTCGTTGCAGGTGGACGAGGCGCTCGTGACCATCGATGCAGCTCTCGGCCGCCTCGTTGCAGGCCTGCGCGCGCGCAACCAATACGACACCACCAATCTCGTGATTCTCTCCGATCATGGCATGAGCGCCAGCTCCCCCGAGCGGATGGTCCTCTTGGATCAGATCGTCAACCCGCAGCACATCGAGCTTGCAAGCTCCATTGTCAACGCGGGCATCAACCCGAAGCCGGGCTACGCCGCCGAGGTCGAACACGCCCTGCTCGCAACGGATGCCCGCCGCCCCCATCCACATCTGCAATGCTGGAAAAGGGAGCGCCTGCCGAAGAAGTTCCACTACGGCAAAAACCCGCGGATCCCGGCGATCCAGTGTGTGACGGACGACGGCTGGATGGTCAGCACCGCAGCCGTCGAGTCCAAGCGCACACACGCACTCCTCGGCGAGCATGGGTATGACAATGACGATCCGCAGATGCGCGCGCTGTTCGTCGCTCACGGCCCTTCGTTCAAACGACATCTGACCGTACCCGTGTTCGACAATGTCAACGTCTACGAATTGTTGGCGAAGCTCATCGGTCTGCAGCCACTGCACAACGAAGGCAATCCGGCCGTCACGGCTGGAATGCTCAGTATGGTAGCGGTACCATCGGGCCCATGACCCATAACATTGTCGCAGGACTCTCCAGGCTGCTGCTGGCCGCTGTGATCATCGCCGCCGCCGCGGCGCACGCGGAAGACGGTTACGATCTGTGGCTGCGCTATCGACCCATGACAGGTGTTTGGCTGAAGTCCTACCGGCTGATGGCGCGTGAGCTCGTACCGGGTACACCGTCTGCAACTTTGAATATTGCGCAAGCGGAGCTGGCGCGCGGCCTGGGCGGGCTGCTGGGCGTGCAGTTGCCCCTATCGGCCCAACCGACCCGCGATGGCAGCATCATCTTCGGGACGCCCAAATCCTCGGCTTTGATCGCCAGACTTAAGTTGGACCGGGGCGCGTCAGCCGCGGGCGCCTTAGCCGGGGGCGCCGGCGGCCTGGATCGAGCCGGCAACGAGGGCTTTGTGATCCGCAGTCTGCGCTATGAAGGTCACCGCGTGACCGTCATAGCCGCCAATACGGACATCGGAGTTCTTTACGGTACCTTTCAATTCCTCAGACTGCTGCAAACACATCAGCCGCTGGAGCCGCTCGATCTCGCCTCCGCGCCGCGCATCCAGCGCCGGATCCTCGACCACTGGGACAATCTCGATCGTACGGTGGAGCGCGGCTATGCCGGCGAGTCCATCTGGGATTGGCACAAACTGCCTGACTATCTGGACCCTCGCTACACTGACTACGCGCGCGCCTGCGCTTCAGTGGGTATCAACGGCACCGTTCCCACGAACGTCAACGCCAGTCCGATTGGCCTCACCCGGCCATACCTGCGCAAGTATGCGGCGCTGGCCGATGTGTTGCGGCCGTACGGGGTGCGGATCTACCTGACAGCGCGCTTCAGCGCGCCGATTGAGTCAGGTGGCCTCCAGACCGCGGACCCTCTCGAGCCTGCCGTGCGGGCCTGGTGGCGAGCCAAGGCTGACGAGATCTACGCACTCATCCCGGACTTCGGCGGCTTTCTCGTAAAAGCCAACTCCGAGGGTCAGCCGGGCCCGCAGGATTACTCCCGGACGCACGCCGATGGCGCCAACATGCTCGCGGAGGCGGTGGCGCCCCATGGCGGCATCATCATGTGGCGTGCATTCGTGTACTCACAGACCCAACCCGATGACCGCGCCAAACAGGCGTATGCGGAATTCGTGCCGCTGGACGGAAAGTTCCGGGACAACGTCGTGCTGCAGGTGAAGAACGGTCCGATCGATTTCCAACCTCGCGAGCCGTTCCATCCCCTGTTTGGCGCGATGCCCCGGACACCTTTGATGCTCGAGGTGCAGATCACGAAGGAATACCTCGGTTTCGCAACACACCTGGTGTACCTGGCGCCCCTGTTCGAGGAGACACTTCAGTCGGACACGTACGCCAAGGGAAAGAGCTCCACGGTTGCGAAGGTCATCGATGGCTCATTGTTCGCCCATGATCCGCGGACCACAGGCATGGCGGGCGTCGCCAACATCGGCTCCGACCGCAATTGGACCGGCTCACACTTCGATCAGGCCAACTGGTATGCGTTCGGCCGGCTGGCCTGGGATCCCACACTCGCCTCGCGCGCTATCGCCTCAGACTGGGTGAAGATGACGTTCTCGAGCGACCCGGCGTTTGTCGCACCGGTTGTTGCGATGATGATGGGATCGCGCGAGGCCGCGGTCGACTATATGACACCCCTGGGATTGCATCACCAGATGTCACGCCACGGCCACTACGGTCCCGGCCCGTGGGTCAGCGGCGGTGCGCGCGCCGATTGGACGTCCGTCTACTTCAATCGCGCCGATGCCCGGGGAATTGGCTTCGATCGGACCGCGACGGGCAGCAACGGCGTCGCTCAGTACTCGCCGCCCGCAGCCGATCAGTTTGCGGACCTCAAACGGGTGCCGGAGAAGTTTCTGCTCTGGTTCCATCACGTGCCCTGGGACTACCGCATGTCCTCCGGACGTACGTTGTGGGACGATCTCGTGGCTCACTACAGCCACGGCGTTCAAACAGTGACCGACATGCGGAAAACCTGGGCGGGCCTCGCCGCCTTCGTGGATCCCGAGCGCTACTCCCAGGTGAGCGCATTCCTGGCCATTCAGGAAAAAGAGGCCAGGTGGTGGCGCGACGCGAGCATTGCGTACTTCCAGACGTTCTCCCAGCGGCCGCTGCCTGCCGGCTACGAGCCTCCGGAGCACGATCTGCAATTCTACGAGGCGCTATGTTTCCCGTACGTTCCGGGCATTGCGCCCAAAGCGTCGGCTACCTGCGAGTAGTCACCCATCCCACCGCCTCCCTTTTAGAATTTTCCGCGTATGCCCAGCAGAATCTGATAGCCCGGGTCGTAGAACGAGTTCGTGGCATTCGGGTACTGGAACGTCGAGCGCTGCTTCGAGTCCGTGAAGTTGATTGCGTTCAAGGTAATCTGCGGGGAGCTGGGCAACCAGGGCAGCTCGTAGCTTGCCGACAGGTCCCACTGGCCATAGGAGTCACCAAACAGCTGCGCCGCCCCGATGCCATTCTGGTTCGGAGTAGAGGAAATCTGCCCCGCGTTCCATACGTAGGACACCCGGATCGAGGCACCGTACTTCTCGAAGTAGACGGTCCCGTTGTAGCTGTTCGGAGAGACCCCGAGCGCCTGCGCCGGAGCGCCCGTACCGTCGCCATGCTGAGTGATATGGGTGTGGTTGATCGTGTACCCGAATCCATCGAGCAGCTCAAACCAACGGCCCAGGGGTTGAACCCAGTTCGCCTCGAGGCCGCGAATCGTCAACAGGCCCGGAGCATTCACCTGCTGCGTCACGGTGACCAGGGCCGCGTCCGGTCCCCCTCTGCCATCGATGCTGTCCCGCTGGGCCTTGGAGAGACTCGCGTACGGAATGCCGAGTGCGCTGAACGGAACCACCGAATTGCCGTTGACGGTGAAGCCGGTCAGCTTCTTCTGGAACAGCGCGAGTCCGACATAGCCCTCTGCTCCCGTATACCACTCCCCGCCCAGATCGAGGTTCTTGGACAGGTACGGCGCAAGGTTCGGATTCCCCTGCGTCGCGGCCTGGGCCGACTGATCGCCGAACCCGGTATTCGGGATCATCGCGCTCGGATTCGCGCGCGTCATGGTCTTCGAAGCCGCAAACCGGGTAACGATGTTGCTCGTAAGGTTGTACGTCAGGTTGAGCGCCGGCAGGAAGTTGTTGTAGTCCGTGATCAGGTTCTGCCACGGCCCTGGTTGAGCCGCGCCGGCAATGATGTAGGGGCCTGAGATGATCTGATTTGTCGTAACCCAGCGCCCGCCCCCGTTGACCCGCAGGTCCCGGCCCCACACCTGGGTGTGGCCGTTGAGTTCGACGTAGGCGCCCCACGTCTTTTCGAAGATCCCGCCGGTCAGCGCGCCGGTGTTGGAGCCGCCCGCTACCGGCGCGTTGGTGGTGTACGTGGCGTAGTTCGAGTCCGCAAAGAACCTGTTGTAATCGACGGAGATAAATCCTGCCGGCCCTGGTCGCAGGTACGACGCGAGGGCCGATTGCGGAATCGCCGAGCCCGGCCCTCCTGTGCACGCAGGCTGTGGGTTCGCCGCCGGATTGAAAGTGCCCCCGCCGCCGCAAACAGCCTGTTGCCATGCGGCGCTGTTGTCCAACCCGATGATCTTGCGCGAGGCCTGGTCGAACGCGCCGCCTACCTTCACGTTTATCGGATCATGGCCGAACTGCACGTCCATATGCCCGCCCTTGGTCTCCGTGTCGCGATGTTCGTCCGACACGTTCACGCGCCCCCCGGCCCAAGTCCAGCCGGCATTCGGGTCATCGAGATTGATATTCGCGTTGGATGAGGTCGGGATGCCGCCGTTGTTGACATAGTCGACGGTGACGCCCTGGCCCAGCGGCGTGTTGACGAGAATGGTGGGCGTGTCGCGATAGTAGGTGCTGACGCTCCGATTCAACTGAAAATCCACGCCAACCCAGGAGAATGGCTGGTAGTGCATCCCCGGATTGAGATTGTAGTAATTGATGTACTCCTTGTAGGGACGCGCCTCGAGGAAGTACTGCGCATTGGCGAACGTGCCCTGCGTAACGACGTCGTTGGAGTCGACTTTCAAATTGAGCGGAATGATGCCGCCACTGCGGCCGACCAGGTCGATGTCTTCCCGGTTGTACGCACGGTGCGCCTTCGCGTACAAAGTATCGAGGTAGAAGCTCAGGGTATCCGCGGGACGGTATTCAAAGGACAACAGCGCGGCGACGCGATCGCGCTTGCCGCTGACATAGACGGGCCGGCCGAGACGCGGAATCATCGCGTCGCTGATCTGCTCGAGCGTAAGGCCGGGATTGTGGGCCAGTAGAAACGCGGCATCGATCGGTGTGCCAGCCACCAGTCCTGCGCCGGCTCCGGCAGGAACGACGCCAATGCCCGTAGTATCGCTCACTCCAGGCAGCGACCAGCCGTTACCGCCCGTTTGGTTGCAAGTAGGCGCCACGGCGGCATAGTGTTGCACGCCGTTTATGACAGGCGGCGTCGTACCGCACATCCCATAGCTGATGGCCGGATTGGTCCAGCCGACGGTTTCATATCCGGATGTGCTCGTCTTGTTGTGCACGGCCGCAAGCCCTGCCAGTACACCGAAAGTGTCGTTGGTCCAGCTGGCGGTTGCAGCCCCCCGCGGGCTGAAATTTCTGCCGATATTGGCGTAGCCCTCCTGGACCTGGTAGGTGAAATGCGTGCCCGGATTATCGAACGGCCGGGTGCTTCGCATGTTGACGGTGCCCGCAGCCCCTCCCTCGAGTATGCTGGGCATCTGGGTCTTGTTGACATCGAGCCGCGTGAACAGCTCCGTCGGAAACAAATCCAGGTCGACCTCGCGGTTCTGCTCACCGCCGGTGATGGGTCCGTTGTCGGCGACGGCGACCGGTGTGCCGTTCAGCAGGACCTTGGTGAAGCTCGTGCCGAGACCGCGGATGGCGATCTCCTGGCCGTCGCCGTTCACATCGCGCACCAACTGCACACCGGGGATACGGTTCAGCGACTCGGCGATGTTGAGATCGGGAAACTTGCCGATGTCCTCGGCGAACACCGAATCGGTGAACGTGACCGACTCTCGCTTCGCGGTAGTAGCCTCCTGAAGACTCTTGCGATAGCCGGTGACAATAACTTCCTGCAGCTCGCCCGGCGCGGCGGGGCGTTGTGAGCCGTTGTCGGGTGGGCCTTGCCCTTGCTGGGCGAGAGCGGCTCCAGCACCGAGGCACAGACCGATGAGGCCCAGGCTGACGAGGCCCGGGATTGCGCGCGCACGAGACTTCCTACCTTCCATGATGTCCCCCTCGATGGAAAGATTGGCGACACCGGGCGGTGTCGTGCTTAAGACCGGAAAAAAACCAGCGCGGGGTCGCGGGACCCCGAACCGCAAGTTATGATAGCGCTACCAATTTCGCAAGCGCAACATCCGCGGCGCCCGCTGTGTCGGATATGTCATGTGGGGGAAGTTCGGAATGAGGGTACGGGTTATCAAATCGGCGGTTACCGCCCTGTTGGCGGCCACAGGGCTGTTCTCATTGACAGCGTTGGGCGGGAACGCCCCGGTGTACCGCGATGCGTCAGCCCCTATGGAGCAACGCATCGAAGACCTGCTCGCGCGCATGACTCTCGAGGAAAAGATCGCGCAAATCACCGCTGTCTGGGATCACAAGCGGGAAATCTTCACTCCAACCAACGACTTCAACGCGTCCAAGGCCCGTCAGGTGTTTCCCGCCGGCATCGGGCACGTGACCCGGCCGAGTGACCTGCGGGGTTCCGGCAGCAACCCGTTCGAGCAGCCGTTCCGCAATGCCCGCGAGACTGTTGCGCTGGTGAATGCCATTCAGCGCTACGCCGTGAAAGACACGCGGTTGGGCATTCCGGTCCTGTTTCACGAGGAAGGATTGCACGGCTATGCGGCGCGGGATGCCACCAGTTTCCCGCAGGCAATCGCGCTTGCCAGCTCCTGGGACCCCGAGCTGTTGACTCGCGTTTTCACGATCGCGGGGCGCGAAATCCGCGCGCGCGGCGTGCAAATGGTGCTGGCGCCCGTGGTTGACGTCGCGCGCGACCCGCGCTGGGGACGAATCGAGGAAACCTACGGCGAGGACCCCTATCTCGTGGGCCAGCTCGGAATCGCTGCCGTGCGCGGATTTCAGGGCGACTCCCTGCCCCTCGCTCCCGGCAAGGTGTTTGCAACGCTCAAACACATGACAGGGCATGGACAACCGGAGAGCGGTACCAACGTCGGGCCCGCCAGCATCTCCGAGCGAACCTTGCGCGAAGTGTTCTTTCCTCCCTTTGCAGCGGCGGTCCGCTCGACCCATGTGTTGAATGTCATGGCCTCGTACAACGAGATCGATGGTATTCCGTCACACGCCAACCACTGGCTGTTGCACGATATCCTGCGTGGGGAAATGGGATATACCGGAGCCGTCGTCAGTGACTATGAGGGAGTCGAGCAACTCCAGAGACTGCACCACGTCGAGCCAGACCTGCTGCACGCGGCCGTGCGAGCGTTACACGCCGGCGTGGATTTCGATCTGCCGGACGGCGAGGCCTACGCAAAACTGCCGGATGCCCTGGTTGCCGGGCTCGTCACTCAAGACGAAATCGATACAGCCGTCCGACGCATGCTGCGCATGAAATTCCTTGCGGGCCTGTTTGAGAACCCTTACGCCGATGCCCGCTACGCACAAGACATCACGAACAACGCCGAGGCACGCACGCTCGCGGAACAGGCCGCGCGCGAGACAACGGTGCTTCTCAAGAATGACGGTACTTTGCCGCTGCGCGCGTCGGGTCTGAAGACCCTCGCCGTCATTGGACCTAACGCGGCCACGGCGGACCTGGGAGGCTATTCCAACGTGCCGGCACACACCGTCAGCGTTCTGGACGGCATCAAGGCAAAGGTGGGAAATCACGTACACGTCGTGAGCGCCGAGGGTGTGCGGATTACCGAGAAGGGCAATTGGTACTCCGACGAAGTCGTACTCGCCAAGCGGGACGACAACCTCGCCAGAATCAAAGAGGCTGTCAGCGTTGCGCAGGACGCGGATGAGATCGTGCTGGTCATCGGCGGCAGCAGCGCGACCAGCCGTGAAGGCTGGGACAAAACCCACCTCGGCGATCGCGCCGACATCGGTCTCATCGCGCAGCAGGATGAATTGGCCCGGGCCCTGTTCGACTTGCGCAAACCGGTCGTCGTGCTGCTGATCAACGGCGCGCCGCTGGCGATTCCCGCCATTGCCGAGCGGGCCAACGCCCTGGTCGAAGGCTGGTATCCCGGCCAGGAAGGCGGCACGGCGCTGGCCGATATTCTGTTCGGTGATGCCAATCCGGGCGGCAAGCTGCCCGTGACCATTCCGCGCTCCAGCGGCCAGCTGCCGCTGTTCTACAACCAGAAGCCGAGCGCGCATCGCGGCTACCTGTTTGACTCCAAGGACCCTCTGTTCCCCTTTGGATTCGGGCTGTCCTACACCACGTTCGAGATCAGCGCGCCGCATCTGTCGGCAGCGCGGATCAAAGCGGATCAGCCGGTCACAGTGTCAGTGGATGTGCGGAACACGGGGAAAGTCGCTGGAGACGAGGTCGTGCAACTCTATCTGCATGACGTCGTGAGCTCCGTAACGCGTCCCGTCAAGGAGCTGAAGGGTTTCCGGCGGGTGACCCTCGCGCCCGGCCAGAGCACGACGGTTCAGTTCACCCTGGACACAGATGCTTTCGCACTCTGGGACGAG
>Ga0307511_10001700_pt1 | contig 23180 bp, 18 predicted proteins | sample 13_EM_MG_FD_200266 | JGI IMG/M metagenome (GOLD analysis project Ga0307511, IMG submission 200266) | Populus trichocarpa ectomycorrhiza microbial communities from riparian zone in the Pacific Northwest, United States - 13_EM | ecosystem: Host-associated > Plants > Roots > Unclassified | place... | reverse complement strand
CCCCCCCCCGGAACACAACGAGAAAATAGATGGTGGTAAAGCAATTGAATAAAAGAGCTAAGGTTGGCCCATGAAACCCTCTAACTGGGATTCCCACGTTCACACCACTGATATATATGCATTCTAACCTAAACAGAGATATTGTAAGAATACGAGGTTATAAGCGGAGGAATCTTGAGAGAGTAATATAGCTGTATTCGTCAAAGCTATGTAGAGATCGCTATAGTAAGAATGCTATGGTTCTACTGCCTTGTTTTTCCTTTTTTGCCAGCGAGTTCCAGCTCTTTTTATCCTTCCCGACATATCCAAATTGTCTCCATTCGGTCGCCCTTTTAGCTCTTCATACGGAATTGTCTCCATTCCTACCATGATCGCCAATGCTTATCCTCGTGATCCTGTGCCACTGCGAGAGTATTTTCCTACAGATGTACCCTCCGGTAAAGAATATAGAATGGATTCTATTCTCATCCACCATGAGGAATACATATGTTATCAGTGAACTCGAGGACCAAATTATGGTTTCTTGGGGATTGTGCTGAAACAAAAGGTCGAATTAATGCTTGAGGAAACAGATATGGTATAACCCCGTTTCTTCTATAAGATATAGTGTATTGATACTAACTCAAAATGAGAGGATGAAAGAGTGCAAACATTTCTCCCATAGATCCCACTGACCGGTCAAACCGATTCGCGGGCCACGTGTATCTTCTCCAGATAGTTCCAGTAGTAATATACATGGGCTCTCTTGTGCTTTTTTGCACAAACTCTTATACATATATACAATGGTCCCAAAATTGGAGCCCATTGGGTTGGATGCTGCATCGAAACCGCCAAGTGGCTATTTGATCTGCTTCCCCGTGAAGGATGGAATAGTACTGCAAGGCACTATTGCCCTGTGAGGATCCCCCAGGATGCTCGAGCTGCCATCGGTAGTGTTCCCATGAACATTTGGTGAGGCGCCTGCCGGTCTTTTGGCATGATACAATTTATCAAATTGCAGAACCAGTTCACATAAGGGCACCAGTGGGCCCCCGCCAATGTCCTAACTGGGGGGATATTTGACGACCTGTCCAAGCACCCACATCTCCCCTGAACGACAAAAGTCCAGCAAGCAATTAATCAAGGTGCCAAAGAACAATACTACGCAAGGACATTTCAACAATTACGGACTCCGAGGCTCCTCCACTAGTGTAGGAAATACCCTCGCTCTCAGGTGGGGCAACTCATGAAGTATACGGGATGGCCTAATGTAGACAAAGTTGGCAACGGATGGGATATGGAAGCAGCGGAATTCTTCATGTATTCTCCGGTTGTTAGAGCAGTTCTTCAATAGCAACGAAGTCTGTAGCAATCAGAACAAACTCTCGCTGAATAACCAATATTCCAAGTACATTGCTAGATACCTCCATCATTTCATGCCAGTCACTACCGCATAACATCCTCCAGCAGTGTGCTGCCTTGCAGCCCGCGCCTCATACATGAGAGGAGTAAATTGGAAACAGGATTAATTTCTACTATGCCCTTGAGGCCGAATAGGTTAAGAATTGAGATATACGGAGCTTGGACAAAGATTTGCATGATCTAGGGGCTACGGAACATGCTGGGTTTAAAAAACTGCATAGGGGTGCTCCAAGATGTTAAGATTGCAGTACCGCAAATATTAGAAACGGCTGAAATCCGATACCGAGGAGGCTAATTTGCGAAGGTTATATAGAACAATGACATTTCTCACAGTATGCAGTACGTATAGTTCTATATACAGTGAGGATGCTAATAGGGCTTATAGAGCCAGCCTATGGGGGCCTATGGCTGCTAGTAGTGGTTGTGGTAGGCAGTGTGGGAGGGGTGGTCATGATAGAGGAGTGGTCGTGGGGGGTATTGAAGGGTCAGGGTAAATCAGGTGGGCTGGAGATATGAAATTTGGATTTTTCGAGTGTTTTTAGCCTATATTCATTGTTCTTACTCTGTCGATATTGCATGTATTGGTGGGTATATTGGGATGTTACTGCATTGTGGCTCGGGAGTCCATGTTGATTGTCACGTGGGCGCCGATCTTTATGCAATAAGTGATACTAGCTACAGCTTTCTATATGTTTTGTTCACGGAGAATACGATGCACCGGATTAACATTTTAGGGAGAAAACGAACAATGAGACGAAGTGGATTGACTTTAATCTTCTCCAGTCAATTGACATTGGGGCACCACAAAACCACACGGCACTTATTGCCTTCTCCACGCCTCCCGTCAATCCATCTATCAATACTTGAGACCTCCAGATCAAACCATTGGAAAAAGAGAAGTTGAGTGGGTACCCCACCGCGGTATCTAAAGCAATGCTCCCGTCGTCATGATATTTGCCCTGACGGATATATGGCCATGTCTCCCCTACCAACATATGACCGCATTCCAACGAGGGAAAGTGTAATTGGGATGATTCTCTCTTTCCTACGGAACTATGGTAAAGCACAATAGCACATGGCCACCAACTTGTCCTGTGTCTGTCCTATCATATTTCTGACCTTTGTAACTGCCCTGACTTATTAAGAATTGAGCATATACATATACATATGTAAGGGGGTGGCTAATATATGTCCACTCCTATTCCTAGTACTTTCCACCCCCGAAGCCCCGTCAATCAGACCTGTCTACGCCAAGCTTAAAAGTTTCTGCAATGCAAAGAAATCAGATATCACTGTTATATCATATCCCGAATAAAGCAAATATTACCACAGATTATTGGCTCTATGTATTGAGGGAAGTAGATCTAGCCAAGTAATCTGTTAACACGCAAGGCCTATGGCGCGATTCGAAGTGCTCCAGATTCGCGGCCAACTGGGATGAAATCGCTAGCATGCGGTTTACCAAAATTACCCAATTTGTGGCTCAGTGTGAATTCTCAGAATCCATTCTATTCGTTCAACACCAAGCTAAAATTTTGCTTCACATGCAAAAAATCCATCCGGTATCCTGAGTTTAGTTGTATACTTAATAACTTACCTATATCTATATTCGGTTATCGTATAATGAAGGCAAGGACTGGCTCGAGTCGTTTTTAGCCGCACTTCTAGTCCTGCACCAGTGAGATTCGGACTATAATCATGGAACAACGGAAAAGGGACAACTAAAATCTACTAAACTTTTTACCAGCAGTTCCATCCCAAAGCCGGACCAGATGAGGATGAAGTTATATACCCTACGGCTGACTCGGTGCAAATATCATTTGAGTACTTATCCTATTAAGGATTTTTGTTAACATGGGGTGAGGTGGTTATTAGTCGTCAGGTTAGTGGAGTGGGGGATTCCGAAATGCTTTTATCGATAAAGTCCATATCCTTCTCCCAATAGAGAACTGTTGTTCCTTTATTTGCTAGGTGATCCGTGATTGTTACAACATGGAGCAAGGACGGTAGTGAAAGTGTATTATCTTCTATACCCCTCTATCTGCTAGATATTGGTGCGCCTTTTATATACATGTCAGGCAATGGATCTCCTCGTCATTTATTCCTCCACTTATTGCTGGCCGAGTAGTTGCAATAGGAACTTCGGTACCAATCCGATATTTAACTCTGTCTATTTATGGCATTAGCATCAGTTGGCATACTGAAGCTTGTCAGTTATCAGTTGAATGGAGTGTTATGGACATCAAATCCGCAATTGACATCGATTGCGAGACGTCAACTTAAGCTTAAAATTAGTGGCAATGGGCAAGAACGTTATAATTAGCATCTCGAGAAAGCGGAGATTTCAATTGGCTGGGTCAGATTCGAGTGGCCCCAGTAACGCCAAGCCTGGATTGGCGTACCTCCCCTTGTTTTATTTTTTAAATTTCTTTTTCAATACATATTACTTCCCCTTGATGACGGGCCGCATAAAATGTCTGCTCTTAATGACACAAAGTCCAAAACCGACTCAATCATGAATTGCTCATAGTGCTGCTGGGTGCTTGTAATTGGGCAGTTTACTGGAATCTGGGATCCACTCTGGTTGAGGAACCCTTAGGTTTCGAAACCTGGACTAATCTACACCCCTACTCCCTGGAAGCAATTAGCAATTAGCTTATACCTCCCAGTAGGAGAGGAGTATTAAGGGGTGCAAACTGGTTGATTAGATTTGGTAAGATTTGTATGGAGATGTGACTTTACAACCACCCTATACTTTAGTTGCACATGTGTGAAGCACTAAAATCAGGGCTTCTCCTGCAGTATTTGGGAGCCCGAAATGTGGATACTAAGCCAGATCAATATCTATTTACTTTCGTCCCCTAAAAGCTTGCTTTTGCCGATCTTTGCAAGTGGTCAGACAGAAATGGACACGAGCTGTGGCATAGATTAAAGTAGTGCTTTCCAATTGCTGGTTGGTACCCTGATGCTCCCCCTCGCCATGAACGTAGGTCGACTGCGAGTGCAGCCGTTAAAAAATATAGAACAACCCATGATGCGCATGTAGAGCCGGGGTAACCACTAGTCCATATTGAGAATCTCGACAAGGCCTGATTAGGTATATCAAAATGATCAGCTACGAGTACCGAGCCCAGATATCATCCGTGAGCATCACTTTTACATGATGATCAGAAACGGAAGGACCGCGATCGGTATCAGTGAGCCCTGACCAAAAGTGGCTAACTGTGCGAACTTGGTGCCTGATTTTAACATGCGCGCGGGACACAAGGACGTCGTCCCGTGGAGGTTCTTGTCTCAAAATCGGCATTTACTACCTCGAATTATAATCTACCTACTAACACCAGTATGTAGCTTGATGCAGCGTATCCAAAACCTAAGCGGAGTTAGAGTTTTCGACAAAACATAGGTTGCCCTAATCGGTGTATGTGTAAGCTATTCTGCACAGAGACACTATCATATCCACGCCACAGTTTAAATGAGAACAGATAACAGGAGCACGGAGCTGATTATTGAATCCTTCGCACAAGGAGGGTTTATACTGAACGGGATGGAAGGTTGGAGTTAGTTGCTATACTCTGATAGAGATATTGACCATATCAGGATTTGCATTGAATCACGGATTGATCTTTCGTAATGAGTTCACATCAGATGATCGTAGAACCCGGCCACAAGGTAGTCGAAAATAGTACGGCCAACTCGCAGACAAATTAGGGCGTTTTGTGTAACTCCTCAAAAAAGGCAAGAGCCACTTCAATCGATGATAACCTTTTTGGAGGTTCGCTATCACTAAAATACGAAGTTCCCCCATAACCCGTCGCAAAATATGACGCTGTTACAGGGTTTAGGAGGGCAATGCCATTTTGGTATAGTTCACTTGCATTGTTGCAACGTTTTATCCTACTGAAAATTGGATGAGAGTTGAAGCATTATCCCCAGTGGCTGTCTTCAAAATTAGAGCTTTGGAGGACTTCAGACAAGTCACAAAACACGTACCGTATTTTTTTGGGAACCATATGACCTAGGGCTAAACACTTCAAGCTCTCTCATATAAAACCACTGTGCGAGCTCCTTGATTGGTTTCAGAACCTGAAAATCCCACCTTTTCACGTTAGATTCTTGCTAGCGCCGGGTCATATAATTCCAAAAAAATACGGTACTTCCTGACCTCAATGTGTTTTTTGAAAAAGCATATAGTCTACTGTTGCTATAACGGATGGCCAAAATTCAGGGTCTTCTGTCCGGTATAGCAAGGGTTCCGGTATAGAAAATGGCGCTAGTCCCCAGGTAGGGGATTGAGTAGTCACGAGTGTAGGAATTATGTTGGGATTCGCCCCACACCCAAGCAACACTCACGTGTAGCGGTATCACGGGGAACGCAGAAATCCAGAATAGGACAATTGGGATATGCGGGAAGAAACCGGGGTCCCTAATCAGGGCAATTGGAATAAGGTCGGAAAGGATAAAAGAGCTGGAAATCCGTCGGACGAAAAAGAGGAAAAAAGGCAGTAGAACCATAGCATTCATACTATAGCGATCTCTACATAGCCCGAACAAATACATCTATCTCTCTCTCTCAAAATACCTCCGCTCGTAACCTTGTAAACTTACAACGAGAGTCTTGAGAACCCCAATTTTGCCCCTAAATAGGAGTATTTCGAGTCACTGTAGGCCTAAAAAAGTAGATTATTCAGCACTCAGGCATGACTCGTCCGGTTTATCAAGGGAGACATATATGGAGACATGGGTGAGAAGACCTCTGCACTCTGTCCGGTCTGGTATTAATTGTATGGCCGTCCGGTATCGCGAGGGAATTTGGTGGTACACTGAGGCCGCTATAGCTAGGCCCAATATAGCAAAGGTAGACTGAAGGTGCAGCATCACATTTTCCGACGTTAGATAGTTTGGCGCGCACTACCCCTCTCTCCCGCAGACCCCCCCTGACATACGTACTAGCTCTGCCCCTCCCTCACCACCTGTGTATGTACACAAATATATGAAGAAAAAGGTATTCTCCTCACTCACGGAATAGCTATTGGAGGTTTATAATTGTGCAATTATTATCCCATAAGCCTATAAACCAACAGCTAGCAATATACAGTTAACCCCCACTATACCGGACCACTAGTGGTTTTGATAACCTGATGTTTCTGTACCAGCAAAATCCCTCCAGCTTTACCAGACAGCACATACGATACATGTATTTCAGACCAGACAGAACATTCTTTCCCCTGTCTCTTCTATATATGCACCTCGCTATACGTTGCCTGACCTGACGATAGCTCTGCCCAGGGCTAATATGGTAGCCACCAGCCTATTCATGGACTGTCCTGTTATGATCCCACGTGAGCTCTTGTTCCCAAGTTTAACCCAATCGGGGCACCTAGAGTGGATCTTGTACCGTCGCTACAACGGACGGAAACCCTCGACTTTTAGCCGTCCGGGGTCTAACTATACTTATGTCTGCTCATATTCCTGGGGACCTAGGGGTTACACATAATGGAGGGGTTCATGCATGTACATCCCGACAGCGCTCGAAAGGGGTCCTGAGGTGAACAACTGGATATTGGCTTATAGTTTATTGCACCTCCCCTACTACAGCAAATATGTTGGCATCTACTAATCTTTTCTCCAAGTACATACAGAAACCAGTTCTCAAACGACACCGACCCCTATCAATCGAATGCAGCAGGTCTATTTAGGTAATCTGCAACTGTTCCCACAGGTTATGTCGGCTCCCACCACATGGCTACTGTACATACTCAGTCATATTAACACAGTCGCATGGTTCATGAGAGTTTATGCATAATCCATAGATTGATTGCGTAAAGTGCACATACAGTGTAGCCGTAGGCAGTATAATCTGAGGTTACAGAACTGAATTGAAAGACACACCCTCTTCAAATGACGGCTAAAAAAATAAAACAACGTGAACAACAGTGTAAATACCACAATAGGCCTATCTGATCATTCCAAAGCCCAGGTCCATCGCATTGGTGGAAATGTGCGTAGTCGTGAAATGGAACTCGGGGCTTAGAGAGCTGCGTGCTTTAAATATTTACTCGCAGATCTATGTAGCCACGAAATGTTAGTATCAATCCCCACGTTAAAACAGGAAGGCAACAATGAGACTTACGCAAGGGCCGTGGCCTTCGGTGCAGTTTGGGCAGTTTGGATTCATATTGTTCTGAGTGGACGGTGGGTCTGATTTGTGGAGTGTGGATAAATAGATACTTCAATAGCTAGGTAGACGTTGGAGTTTCTTGTCGTTGCTGGATGGGAAAGGAAGGCAAATGTGTGCTGTTTATAATACTCTTCGGAGGGCACTTTAGTACCCACCCCTTTGAAATCACTGCGGCTAGCTTATCGATAATCGGGTGCGGGGTTAGTGTGGCTAATGCGGGGTGATTGGCGATCTCGGTAAGGATCCACTGGGAGAGAGCCACACTAGCACTCCTATGCATGACGCTAAGATCGGCTTGCAGAAGTCGTTGATACAGCTACAGTTAGTGGACATAAGTCTTGGTAAACAGGGAAAAACCACATCCAAAATAGCCAAAAGCGCCCTTCGTAGACACCTACATAATTGAACTCATCTTGTGAATTTATGGTCGGCTGTTTGGATAGAGTTTGAGCTTAATATGAAGTCTCTAATTCCAAGTTTATAGGCCTTTAACGGCCCTCCAGCTGCTCTGTAGTCTGGTTGCTGCTCTGGTGATTTTTGAAGTCCTCGGAGATCGAAACGTTCGGAAAAGGCGCTATTCCCCATACAGTTTAGTGCTATTTCTGCGATTTTGGAAATGGCTTCACTTCTACAGAGCACTGTGCCTCACCAGGACATTTTGGCTGGCTGCAAAAATCAGAGAAGAGACAATCTAGTTAATGCTTAAATCTACAATTTTTTCTTTATGATTTCCTGCAAAATCTGGTTTTTAACATTTTTCGCACGATGGCCACTTTTGGTGTGATTTCGCGTTTTAGCATGACTTATGTCCACTCTCTGCAGGTGGCAAAAAAAACTGAACGGTCTTATGCAAGCCGTGTGCATGTCTTACATTTAGCGCGTATATTTTAGGCTTAGTCGCGCACAGATATGCAGTATGGACAGGTTGAAAACTATATACATTCGGTACAAGGAAAACTGAACTCCACGGGTCTATAGATCTAGTACTTGGTATACCAGCCCTCTGCCTTAATCGTCTCAAAGTCAGAGAGCTGCATTTGCTTGCTTGGTGCTTGCGGGTATCTAGGGGAGAAACAACTGTAGCGGAGGCATCTGTAGAGGGTTCCGGGGAAGGTTGGGCCATGTCAGCGTGAGTTAACACAAACAAGGTAAGTAATAGAACATACCCACCGCAATGTTGTGACCACGTGGTAAGACATTCACCTAAGACGTGATAGGCGCCATTTGATGCATTGAATCTGAACCAAGCGCGCTGCATGCACATACCTTTTATACAGCGTTCAGTTTTTTTTGCCACCTAGCTGTATAACTCAGGGATTATAATAGGACAATTGTGAGACAGTATGCGAAATTATAATCCAATGGTCACCTGGATAACAGATCTAAAGTCCAGTGGATAAGACAGGGCTAGTATATATTTGTGGATTTTGGTTGTCTTGTCCGATCACCTTACAACCCGACTGTACACGCACCCCAAGAAAGCATAGTGTACAGGTTTAGTCTACATCCCGGGTATGGTTAGTTACACGTAGTTATAGCTTAGAGACCGATATGTATGAGGCCCCGTTCAGAATATCGACACTCAAATCCAGAGACAGGTCTCACGGGCATCCGTACCATTACTCCCATTTCAGACCTAACTAGATGGCGAGCGTATCGATATCACCTAGCAAATAAATCTTTCCAAGCTCTATCAATATTATGATACAAACTCTAGAATTTCTGAAGCTAATAGATTACGGATAAATACTAGATTTGAGAGATCTTTTGATCGACCCACCAGCTGTGAAACAGGGGGGTTGCTAGCGTAGTTGGCAGTGATTGAGGTGCAGAATCACCTCCGTAGTGGGGTCGAATCCCGCTACCCAGGAAATTCGAAGAGGGTGGGGATGACAGGGATACTGTACTGAGCATCCAGAAGTCTCCTATTCTGGCTGTATTCTAGCTTGATTTTCTTCGGAACATTCCAGTCAACTATTGACCAGTCAGGTGGATCCTCAATAGGAGTATTTTGAGTCACATCAGGCCTAACAGAGTGGATAATTCATCACCCTGACATGCCTCGCCTGGGATAGCAATATGTATATGGGGACACTTCCGAGAAGAACCCTGCACTCCTCTAGCACTCTGTCCAGTCCTGTATAGCAAGAGGGAATTTACTGGTAAGAAAGCCTGAAGCCTCTGGTACATACAGCAAGGGATCAGGTCCTTTATACAAGAGTAGACTGAAAGTACACGATGTTAAGATATGAGCGGAAGGATAGGTTTCATAGACTTGCGATAGTAGGATTGATTGAATTGTCTTTTCTATCGGTGGTCTATACCGCCATATATATATACATGAATATGTCCTACACGTGATCTTCTGTTGCATACATCATGTCCCAACATATACTTTCGGCACTATATGCTTTTCACCATAATATAGGCTCCTGGCGGTTCATGCCCATAATGCCTACATCATGTCCCAACATATCCGGTAGAGTGTATTCCTTACACACGAGACTCGGACACGAAACATACTGTACCTAAGGGAGCATGTATTTGGAGAAGCACTGCAATATAGTAACCAGAAATAAGTATACAAGGTAGCTGGCTCGAGAAAGTAGGAGTATATGAGACAAGACTATTGCCAGCCTCAAAGCCGAAGCTGTAAGATTAGGTACAGGTTATGGCTAGGAGGAACCTTGGATAGAAAAAAGAGTATACAAGAGAGTATATTCTGCGGAGCTATCTTTAGGTATCGCTATAGGCTTATTCGCTATGGTCCCAGTGCTCTGTCTCTCGAACAACGAAATGAACATGAGAAACCCGCTGCTTATATCCTATCCGTTCAGCCAGGAATTGCCCACTCTAGGACCGTCATCCAGGCCGCCAACCATGAACTGCCCATTATTGGTATTGACCAGCCCCTTGCATTCACGTGAGCGAGAGCATTTCCTACAGAAGCCAAAGCAGGCACGCCGAATCGGGACTGCGCTAAACTAATTGGAACCGCTTGTATAACTTTCAGAAAAGGGCCAGACTAGAATAATTTCACCGGGAAAATGAGGCTTCAATTGATGATTACCTTCTCCGCCACCGCCCGAAATCGCTGAGGTAATAAGTATAAGTCTACCCTGTGTCAACCCCCATACCCAGAATCCGGATCCTTCATCGTTTGCACATATATATCGCGGTTCTCTACATGCATGGAATAACTATTCTGGTTTAAGAGGTTGCATTGTGAGCTCATAAGTCAATAACTACTGTGCGTATTTCTACCAACGCTTGTGCTGCGTAATATATTACACCCCCCTTCACTATAGGAAATTTGATGGCCTCAGCTCTGTTTTTTTTTGTTTTTTTTGGCATATTCAGTACGGAAACTCCCGTTACAAGCATACCCGATATAAGCATATATTCGTTATAAGCAGACCACCGGTCCCCACTATATGCTTGTAACGGGAGTTTTCTGGACTCATATGCGGCCCTTATAAGGAGGGTCAAGTTAATCTGGCCGCCCCCGTGCGATCTATGTACAATATCTCAAACAGAAATGGAACTGACTTCGAGCGGACTTATAGCACTTATAACAATCTTATGCGAACTGAGAAAACATGTAGTGAAAAAAGGCTTCTATCGCGTCGTACAGGTCGTCATCCCCTTCCTTCCCCCAGACTGGGGAATCCAGTTCCTCCCATGTGGACCGTGTGCCGAGCCACTCCGCTCTCTCCTTGTTGAACCTCGGGCAGATGAATGTGATGTGGTCCCCGTTCTCTACCAGGGAACTGCAGGGACAAGTCGCGTCTGCCGACTTTCCTATCCGATGTAGCCAGCTCTTTTGTGGGCCTCGGTCGGTCCTGAACCAGGTGTAGGCGGGGACTGCCCTTCTGTGCCAGTCACTCCTTCTGAGTCCGTACCCCTTTTCGTATATTTGCTCCCTTCTTAACGCTCTGGAGGCCGCCCTGATGCCCTCCTCCGTCGCGGTACCGGTCGTTTCGCTATCCCAGCCAGGATGGACTCGAAGGAGGCGTGCCGGTCGGCTCGTTCGTTCCCCGGGATGTCTATGTGCCCTCGGACCCATGCTATCGCTGTGTCTTGGTCTCTCCACTTCCCGAGAGCTTGCTTTAGCTGTACCTCGATCCCTGATCTCGGTGGACTCCCTTTGCTGACGTTTATCGAGGACTGCAGGGCAGCTTGGGAATCTGTGATAGGCCTGGGAATGAGCCGGAAGCCTTACCCGGCGCCAAGATTTCGGGGCTGAAATACAGGATAAAAAGCCTATTTCCCACCATTTGACGCCTTCTTCTCTTTAATTTTCATGGACTGAATTTCTGTGGAACGTCGATCTAGCGGCAGGTCGGCTAGTTACGTGGAGCTCGAGCCGGCTCGAGCCCAGGCCTAGTCAGTGAGAAGGAATAACATGTCCGTCACCTCCGTGGGCCCTAAGAACAGGGCCCTTCATTCCCTGCCTGCCACCGAGAGGGGACCCAGGCATCGGACGGCTCGATACTCCAGCCGTCACATGCTCGTCAAATTGACTTTCCTATCACTCCGATGCCAGAATTCGGCATCCCATATGAAGATCGGTCTGATGGCTCCGGTAAGCTCCTGGTGACAGCCCTCCATTGCTTTTGCCTAGCCGGAGCATGACTCCGAGTAGTTGTTCGGCCTTGCTTGTCCTGGGGTCTATGTGTGGCTGGCAGCTGAGTCTTGGGTGAATCAAGATGCCGAGGGTGACGGTGGACTCCATGCGGGCCTGGCTGGAGAAGGTGATGGTCCTGTCTTTGCTCGGGTCCCATTCCAGGTGGTCCTGGGAGGCCTTTCCTTCTAGTATCCAGTCTACCTGCTGGCATAACCTGCTGTGTTCTTTCTCCGTTGTGCTGCTGGAGATCACCAGGGGGTTGACGTCGTCTGCATACGAGAAAAGGTCCACCTGTAGCTCCTTGGTTGGGGTGAGAGCTGAGTCCAAGCGCTTGCTCCGTCTGGTTGGTGTGCCCTGAGCGTCAATCTCCGTGAGCAGCTTCTGTGCCTTCCGTAGGATGTCGGCGAGGTATATCAGCCAGATGGCCAGTGACAGGGAACTAGGTACCCTGTGGAGACCCTTCGTCCATGTGGACCGTCCCTCTTGCTTCCCCATCCCAGGTAACCTCGAACGAGCGCGGAGCTAAGAAATCTCTGCAGTAACTCGCCAGCTGTTCTATGGTGTTGCTTCGTAGGATGTGAACTAGTTTGTCCTGGCGGACCCTGTTGAAGGCTGAGAATGGCCTCAGCTCACAAAATATAGAAGACGGTTCTCAGGCGCCGACCTCTATAATAAGACAGTCCGAGTCTTTACAATTAGATAATCCGGAGCCAAGATTGATGAGTCTCTTACCGAACCCTACTTACGTATCATTGATGGCGCTGCAAGTTACATTGACCCCCCGATGGTCGGGTACTAGCACATACACAAAAGGGCACAGGTATCCGCTTTCCTGTATATTGAATCATTTGGGCGTCTCTTTTTATCCCATATCCGAGACTTAATGCACTCTACTAAGCTTATTGAATATTTGCATCCAAGACGTGCGATCAGGTATATTCTGATCATAGTTCAATTGAAAGGCAACACGCTCCTCTCCACGTTACAGGAAAAACAAGAAAAAAACAACATCCACCTCCCCTCGAACAAAGTCAGAACCACAATGATGACGCCATCCGATCCACCCTCAAGTCCAGGTCAAGTTCTCCATATCGAATTAATTGTCATGAACGTGGATGTCGGGCTTGGTGGTTTTATCGCTCGAGCCATAGCCTGAAGTGCAACTTGGGCAGTTTGGGTTACCGGCGCTGCCTTCCATTTTGTTTGTAGTGGAGGGTTTGGGTTTGAGGGTAACGAACTATAGATAGAGATTTCGATGGGTAGGTAGGTAGAGGTAGTAGTTGCTAGAGGGATGGACTCGTAGGCCTGCGCACGAGACGAGAGGTCTCGAGACACATAGGCATCAGTCTCGAGACTGTCGCGTGATATCAGTTCTCAGCACATAAAATACTCTTGTTATATCGCCTTAAGTTATCTGACAAGGGTAAAAGTCTCGAGACTTACGAGACTGTCTCGTGCCCAGGCCTAGACCGTACCGTAGATGGGAGAGGCAAATATTGGGTTGTTTCAGCTGGCGGGGCGTCATGCTGATTGACAAGGAGCTCAGGCCGTCATCGAGGGGTAGGACTTGTGGCAGGGTTGTGAAGGCTAGCTGCAGGATGGTGAGTGCACAGCCTTTCGTAGGATCACTGGGTGCACGGTGCTAGGACCACAAATAGGCACAGGATTCAACCAGCTCGAGAGCTATCAAATGGCATTAGAGATTTCGATAGCTCTCCCACTCCAGATTACATTTGAGTACAACCCCAGGACTAAATAATGATTTAGTGGGTTTACGTTGTTCTCTCTACTATGAGTATAGTATTCGCCACAATTTCATTGACACGAAGTATACGTGCTCAGATTGAGAAGTACTTATACGTGTTCACATTGATACATCAACCGAGGAACCTCAACATCCCAAAAAAGAAAAAATAGAAAAGTGGCATTTCAACAAAATCAAAACCACAACACCGGTTCTCCCTTCCGCCTACATCCACAATCAAATTCCCCAAATCACATCAACTCATCACCCTGAACGTCGATGTCGGGACGGGGCAGCTGCGTGCATCGAATATTTAGTCGCAGATCTAAGCATAAAATATCAGCGTCAATCTCTACGGTTTAACAAGACAGCATCGTGAACATACGCAAGGGCCATGGCCGGAAGTGCAGGCTGGGCAGTTTGGGTTTGCGTCCATGTCCATTTCGTTTTAAGTGGAGGATCTGAGCTTGAAGTTGGCTAAGCGTGGGTAGATTGGTATTTTCAGGGCTAGGTAGAGGAGGAAATTTGGTTTGTGGTCGTTGTTAGATTAGGTTGAGGGAAGCGGATAGGTGCTGTTTATATACTTTTCTTTTCAAGGCAACTTTGATCGTGTCTTGAGCTCCTGAGAGGATATTGGCTTGGCATGGCATGAGGACTGGTAGTCTGGTTGGTTGCCTGAGGGTGCCCAGCAAACGGATATGAAAATACCGACTGATTCCCAGGTACATACTGTCCTTTAATGTAATACTGCCTTACTTACCAATATTTATTTACAGAACGTTCAGACATTCCATTGTAGTTGTAATTGGGTTTCGGTGCATTAAGTCATCGAGATGGCTCTGACATATAAAGTCAAGTGATGGCGAGATCTCTCCCCGAATCAAAACCACGGTGCCAAATGTTCCATTCATCCCCAATCGAATTCTCCAGCAAATAGATTCCCTACCAATCAAATTTCCCATATCACCATTACATCGCCCTGAGCGCTGATATCGGGACTTGCGTGGGGCTGCTGCATGACTGGGCTATTAGAAAATGACTGATATTAACTTGTGTAAAGGGAGATAACAACCATACGTACACATTCCTGCTCGGAGTAAAGGTAGGGGCGGGGATCGAAGGGTAGTCGGGCATTTTGTTCGGAGTGGGGGTCAGGACTAAGTGTGGATGGACGGAGATATTGTTATTGGCCTCGCATTTCTGGTCATGGCAAAATGAACCGAGGAAGGCAAATGTGTAAATGTGTGTTGTTGATATCAATCTGATCGATAAGTCGAGTGCGGGGTACGCATGTGGATTGGCGATCTTTGGGTTATCTCATGCAGGCAATTTGTTGGGATCAGCATGCAGATCTTACAAACTAAAATGCATACTCCACAGGGATGAATTATTAGATGCATGTTCAGCAGGTTTTACATCAGATTAGAGATGTACACTCAACAGAGATACTACAGCACGCAGCCTCCTCCGGTATACACGAATACAGGTGCACGGGTATCGGTGTTAAATCACCGGGATAAGGAGTAGCATTGTAGACCTGCTGCCTGTGGAATTCACAGTTGCTAAAACCATCCATTTCACCAACCAATTACAAAATACATACTTAGACATTTCAGTCCCAAACCTTCTTGACCACACAATGATCCATAGCTAATCAGAAGTTCGAATTACCAACGTGAGAGAGCTTGATATGACGGGTCTAAGACTGTTTTGAAAGACAGGGCAGGGTACCGTATCTGATCCAACCAGACGAATCTGAAATCTCACCTCGAGACGCCGCCACTCTCTGTACATAGGCACCGTTCTAACTTCGTATTCTGAAACCTACATGCGAATTAGGTTTTGAAAGACCCCTGTCAACAGTACTAGTAAGCCTCATTTTCAAATATTTGGGCTTCAGCCAAGGCTAAGATGTTTCGTATATGATGGAATCTATCATGAGATCATATTGCAGGCATGATGAATTAACAAATTAACACGTAAGTTGAGTTAAGGTGACGGGATATTCCGGTAGAGCGAGTTCCATAAGCACATACTGTCTTTGGTTAGCCTCGCCTTGCAAGGGTTATTGTGAGTGCCAAGAAACCTCATCGGAGGAGGGCAAAAAGAAGGTCGAACTGGGAGTCGAACCCAGGTCACAAGAATCAGAATCTTATGTGCTACCGTTACACCATTCAACCGAGTTATGGCACTGAAGTTCCTGCCATAGATATGATGTGCCTTTTACCCGGAACCTTCCGCCCGACTTCATCACATTTTACATAGCCGCAATATTCCCCGAAAATTTCAACTCGCGCGTATAGTATATATCCGGAGACTCTAGAACCAATCTAGCACCTCATGAGAAACGTGAGTACAAGGTATTGTACTGCCCAACCTGCCGGCGAGGCATATAGTTCTGTATATATAACGAAGGCAGTTTAGGTCCGATTGCGTGATTGAAGCTAAGATGCCAACTGGTAGGATACTGTGGATCGAAACCTTGCCAGAAATCCTAGCGGATCTTGTCCAGTTCTACCGAGTCGTGGCAAGTACTGGTAATGAGGGAATTTACGGGGCAACCTAATTAGCTAATATCATACCGGAAATCAGAGTCAATGACACTATACTTAACACAAAAAAGACGCATGGCTGTTGGTGCTGCAACAATTGAAGCTCCTACCTATTGCCTCCGTGGTTTCCCAACTGCAAGAAAGCCAGATCACTATAATCAGGATAAGAAACACTGAACCGTCGATGCCTCTTGCCATTCGTACCTCCGACAATAATACTCGGGGTACGCTCGACACCCAAAGGCAATCTTAACAATTCCACACAATATCTTCTTCGACGCAGCCGACCCCGATTCAGGTAATTTTCAACAGACCTGAGCTCGAGCTACCCAGGCTTGCAACTCATATCTTTTGAAGCTTTGACTGGCCCAGCTCAACTTAATTCCCATTGCCGAGTTCAATGAACAGGCTCCTTTTTTATTTTATTTTTTTATATATACTCATTTAATGAACAGGCTTGAGGGTTGTTTACGACTACAGGTTCTAATTTAGCGTTGAAGCATTCGGGGGATTAAAATTTCAAGGGGGTTGAGATATCAGAGCGGCCCACCAAGCAGGAGGGGCCAATTACGGTGGCAAAGGCTATGAAATAGTATTTTTACATTTGAGACTTCTTACTGTGGCGGATTCTATATCTTAATTTATATAAATAAAAGTACAGTAGTATGTTCACTGAATACGATTATTGCTCTATTGCGTGTATGGAGGTGGGAAAAGGTCCACGAGAAACACCATACACATAGATGAATAGCGGCTTGCAAAGCTATCCGGGTGCATGCATCACTGATTAAAATGGTAGCTGATGGGGCGGGGCTCAGAGGCCATTCACATGAGGCATGTCATCGAATGTAGTTTTGACTGAGCCCACGGTATCCGAGCCCATTCCTAAACCGGCACCTGCCAACGACTCCCCTTCGTGTAAATATCACTACCGGACTAAGTAAATTGTGGTTGATTCCAGTACCTATTGCACATGCAGTTGGTGCTGCAAGCGCTAAAAAGCAATTAAGTACAGCATTCACAGGAGAGGATATTTTCGATATAGGTATACACAAGACTAACCCCACCCGGCTGCCCCCGAGGTGTATTCTGAGCTACATAGGTAGTTGGTATCCAGCTAGTGGTGTTCCTCTTCCACCTGCTCTGTGTGATCATTGGTTACAAGCGCATGAAGGTGTAGAAGATCACAATGATCATGAGGTAATGGATTCGTGAGTGGGGGTACGGTTGCTACGAACTGGTCGACCGAGGCCAGGCCCGCTTGACCTCCAGGTGGACAGCAACCGACGCAAAGTATACGTATCCGAGACCTTCAAGAGGAGCATCGTACACTGCCTTGATCGATCACCGTTATCCAGAAATTAATCCTGTGTGAGAGTGAACAGCCTACCTTTTCATCCTCACCCATTGCGACACCTCGTCAATTGGAATTCATACTGCCAGCTAACACCGATGTGTCTCGACTTGCGCACAAACCCCAACCAACCGGGCAACTGCGGTGACACTTTTGTATCTATCCAAGCTGTTAGAACTTCGGGAAGATTGTAACGTCTCCTCTGTAAGCTGATCTACAATATACTAGAGAATCCGGTGAGGTCACTAGGTATTGCCTGTGCTGGCGTCGGTGCTTTGACTAGATTGCTCGCCTTGGAGGGGTTTTAGGCAATATTATGATTGTGGAAGCACTTTTATTTGCACTCGGTCTTCACATTTTGGTTTGGCTTCCTACACCCTTTTGGGAGCTCATCCGAGGCCCTGAAATATCTTAGCAGCTATGGCATCTAACAATCAAATGAGTGCCCGTGTTTCTAAGAGACGAAGGAACGAATACCACTGCTTGGATTGGTTGCTAGTTCCCGACCCACTAGTTGGGTAATCTGAACCAGAGATGGGGTTCATCAGTGGCTCTTCTAGGAGGGTAGCTGTTTCCCTGTTGAGCTTCCGAAGGAGCCCGCTGCCCCTTGACTTTGGTGGATCTGACCCAAACTCACATGATTCGACACGTGGAGGTTGTAGAGCGTTTGGATTCTGGTCCTGGAGCTGGCCAAATATCAAAGCGGTGCTACTTCCGACCCCACTTGTACACAATTGTCTTGCTGGTGATTTGCTTGGGAATGCCAGACAGCTGGAGGTATTTACCAATAAGTCTATCCTCACCCAGATAGCCCTGATAAAAATGCCATTCCTCTAAAGCCATCTTCAGCTTTGCACCGAGGTTGCTAGGTACTATAGACTATTTGCGTCCCGCTGGAGTTGGCGTTGCACACGCATTGTAGTACCGGTAGCACATCCACCACCACTCCCAAATCATATTTCAGGGTAAATGACTGGGCTTCACACCGATGCTTCCTTGGAGTTGACTCTGTAAATTATCGGCTCGATTGTAAGCAATATGGGACCCGTGGCATATCAGAAAACCTGAGGGTATTCACTTAGACGAAATTGGCACTCCCACGGCCCAGTACAATTGAGTTTGTCACTTTGCATCCGGTATTAGGTCAATTTTCAATCTACTTAGGTGCCTCTAGTGTCAAATTGACTACCTGCTCTCTGGCACAGCTGATGGGAGTCATGGATGCAGAAAGGCAAGCTTGATTGTCGCTTAAGACGGGAATTTATGGTAGATCTCATAGTTTTGATGGAGCTTTACCCTCACCCTGGGAAAGATTTCTACAAAGTTGTAAACTTCCGTTAAATTCTACGGATATTATCCTAGGGGGCAATCTATTATGGCAAAGTTCATATTTTGTGTTGGCTCGTTGATAATGACCACTGGGGTCGAGTAGGGGGACATCCGGGAATGTTGTAGTTTCTCGATATGTGGGGTGGGAACTTACAGGGTTTCGGCATGGCCCCGAAATGGTAAATTGTGCAAGTAGGTATCTATAGGATGACTGATAAGCGCAACGAACCCTAAAGAACTAGAGGTTTGAAGTTTGGAAGCCTGGTATGGTGATGACCCAAATCGGTTTAGCGTATCCATACTCACGAGGATCTTCAAGAGCAAGGTTGGGGCACGTGGGAGTGGGGACGGGTTGAGGTCGGATACAGCCAAGCGGGAAGGCCGGAATGCTCCACCGTAACCGTTGTCTAGAAGTAAGATATGCAATGCGATAATTATTGCACCTAGATCTCCGGTAGATCGATCCAGCGTACACCGTGTCCAAGATATGATGATTCACAGTGGTAAGTGACGTGTATGAGTTCGATTAGTATGGGGTTGTAATTGGTTGGAATCTAGCACATAAACCAAGGCAATATTTGCGGTATATACATTCGGAGTATATGGTTTTGTATCTCTACGAGAGCGATGGCTGAGAAACAACATATGTGACTGAGTTTTGGCGGAGAGTATCGGGACACACTTCATATACATAATTGCATATACATACTTCGAGTCATCCTTGAGATTTAAATTAGAAAAGCGGTCGTAGAAAATGGCACCCTTAACCATATATAAGCGTATAAGCGTATATATAGATCTAGCCAGTCATGGAATGAATTCTGCAATTTCGGGTGCAGCAGTTGAAATGCGGAAAATAGCTAACTATTTGTAATCCCCGTAGCCATACAATCCAATCCAATCAATACAACAATTTTCGATGCCAGGAAGTAAATTCCGAAGGCTGTTATCTCACGACTACCTAATAGTAGCTACGCGTAGATGCCAACGAAACCTTGACTATATTGCTCTCTTAACTCATTTCCCTCCCCTCCTGGTGCTACCATATCCCACAGAATTGACTACTTTAATTAAAACTCTAGCTCTAGGTATCCACTAATAAATTCTTCCACCGTGAAACAAGTCCTGGAAATCTATATACGCTGTAGAAAATGAGTACAGGAATATCACAAACCAAAGAACGCCGAAGTCCACCCCGAAATACCCCCCTCCATGGAGTCTCCCTTTTGCCCACCCTGCATCAAACCATTGTAACAGATAAAGGGATCGTAGAATCGTAGCGTTGAACATCCGAACTCCACCGCAAAGGAATCACCCAAAAGTAAATGAATAAAACATTGAGAAAAGCATAAATCACTGCTTTGCCATCAAGCTCCCCTTTGCCAACCAATGGCAGCGTGTAGATACCTGTCAACCGCTCACTAGGCCACATGTTGTTGACATAGCCCTTGTTCTTGAATCGAATCGTACCAGTACTCTCCTCGCCATCGACTAACTCAATTGCAACGCAGGGCTTGCCGAGAAACTCCGTATCCAATTTGAAATCATCCGAGCCAAACCATTTCAGTAGATGTTCGAAAAGTGGAGCACTCATCATGACCGCCCATTCAAAATCAGCAGCACAGGGACCTGTATGTTGAAGGGTTCCTGTCAACATCCAAGAGGCATTGCTGAGGAGTTTGATTTCTTCGTGTCGGAGATGATTGCGTCCATTCTGAGTAGCAAAATGGATTGCGTTTATTAAGGTAGCGGCATGCAAAACAATTTCGTGTGGGTGCTTTTGCTTACTTGTAACATCAGCCGTTGGCATTGGTTGTCTCTGTCGGTAGACTTGGAGGGGGTTCATCGCATTCGGGGAAAATATGTCTGATTTTTTAAAGGTGTCAAGCTGGCACATGACATGTTCAAAAATATCTTTGAGGTCTGCCGCCATTAGATGCGTAGGACTAAAATAAAACCCATCTGGTCTGAGGAAACGCAGTGCGGACTTGACGCGAGGAAGAAGTTTTGTCTTGTCGATACAGAGATTCCCAGCACGAAAACAGTTCCCACGAAGTGCCAATTCCGCATCTGTAATCAGGAACCGGGTGTATTCATCCACACGATTCCTCCAGTGTAGTCCCCTCGTATCCGCCCACGTCCCATCAGCAACTGTGTGAAGCAGCCCCAGGTCTTCTGTTAGCAATTCTAATTTGCGTGAGTCTTTTGCTTTCCTCTGGCTAGGTCCTCGCCCTAAATCTGAAGGTAGTAGTTGGGAAAGCCCATCTAGCAACCGCGAGCCTTCCGAATCACTCCCGTCGTTTGCGGGATCGTCATTCCATTGCTCTTGCTGAGAACCAAGCACAATATTTCGCAGGTCATCATCCGATGCACCCTTTTTAGCCATCACCTGCCGAAGGAGCTCATCCACCGTACGTGGAGGTGGCTTCACTTTCTTCTTGTCTCTAATTCCCGAGAAAAACAGGATTCGTGGAGGAGAGTTTAAGCCTACCCTTCCTACGCTGGTGGTGGAGTCAAGACTGTCGTAGACATACCCCCCGATCGATTGCCATGCGCGCCGTACGAAATGCATTGGGGCTACAGGTGCACTCTTGAAGAACTCGCGCGTATCATAGGGCAAGTAAGTGGGGCACCCCTCACCCATGCGCAACCTGAATTCGACAACGCAGCCTTCGGAGCTGGCACGAAACTGCATCCACCCCAAGGGGCCAGACCATTGTGTTGGGAGCTCCATTGTCGTCTTGGTGCTGGCCGTGCTAGCAGCTTGAAATCCCAACATCGAACAGAGGGCTGCGAAATCACGACCACGCCAGCGCATAGGGACGATTCCCTTGAATAATTCTGGTTCAGGCTGCAATTCGTAAAGTTGTGTGTGGCATGGGTGGATCCCCAGCACGTCCAGAAAATTGACCCAACTGGTGTCTGGCTGGTCGTCGTCCTCAAGATGGGCAAGGGCGGCCTGGGCTTCACAGTCAACAAGCCTTGCGTGCGCCGGGAGTGCAATGGCTCCCAAAATGTTGCCAATCCGGCCCAATGTCTCTTCTTTCGATTCAGAGTGAACCTTAGGGTTGGAAGCGGTACTGGCGAGTGTAGGCTGCCAGTCGTTTTTGACGAGATTTGCAAAGCGAACGACTGGCGCCTGGATATGGTTGGTCATCCCAAGGTGCCACCCTGGGCGTGACACAACCTTCCCTCTCCATAGCCCGAGCGAGCTTTTGGAGAGTCCCAGTTGGTATAATTGTCGGCGTGCTGCTAGCTGTATACCCGCGACGTACACGGTCAACAGCGTTAAAACGCCAGCTACTGCAGCGGTCAGACTGCTGATGTTTGACACGAAATTAAGGGTATCCATCACTCTTTAATGCAGGAACTAAGGTCAAACTTGTTAGATACAGCGTGGTTATGATATGCATGAGTGCTACATACCTAATGCAAATACAACTCCCTAGTCTTGAAAACAAGAACCTTAATAAAACCGGCCGTGCGTACTGGGCTATATGTTTGGCCTGGGACTCTCCCGATGGAAATATATTGATATTAACAGTTGACACCGTTTCCGATATTTCGTAGGACAGGTATTCGGTAGGCGTCGAGGATGATTTAGCAGTTTAAGCTACAGAGTATCAGAACTTTAGGGATTGTCATGTAGTATATAGAGCTTGCACAAACAACCGTGGATAAATAAATCTCCCTATATACATATCTGTATGTTCTGTAAGACAGAAGACGTTGAGGCTGAGTACAATGCTCGATTTCGTTCGATATCGATATGGACCTGCTTCCGACTAGACCTACACAACGAGAAGAAAACACACGAGAAACAGCGGAAACGAAGAGCACGGGACGCCCAGAGGAGCTGCGAACAAACGGACAACGGCATAGGAAAGCCCGCGATAGCGGCAACGACATCATCAACACAGATATCGGGGGAACCAACGATACGACCCTCTCCCCCGAGCTTGAAGTTCGTGAATCCCACGATATCCTGCACG